>Ga0210389_10002133_pt1 | contig 15737 bp, 14 predicted proteins | sample IncBWH28OmetaG_FD_160127 | JGI IMG/M metagenome (GOLD analysis project Ga0210389, IMG submission 160127) | Forest soil microbial communities from Barre Woods Harvard Forest LTER site, Petersham, Massachusetts, United States - Inc-BW-H-28-O ...
TAAAGGCAATGCTCTCCGGACATCCCTCTTCTTCGGTAACTGCTGCGTTACGAGTTTGCTGCGCGAGGAGAGGTACTCATTCGCCGTCCACCTCGTTCGTCGTGAACGCCGATCCGGCGTCGGAACAGCGACGTTCACCCAGTCGGCGGGGCAGGTCACACTCCCGCCGTGGCCGGCGCGCCGAGCTTGCCGAGGTACTTGATCATCTGCTCGAGGTGGACGACGTCGGCGTACCGGTCAGCGAGGTCGTACAGCGCGGCCACCGTGGACACGGGCCGCCAGTCGTCGCAGCACTCGTCGACGATCATCACGCGGTACGACCTGGCGGCACCGTCGACGGCCGTGCTACGCACACAGCCGCTGGTCGACGTGCCGCACAGGAGGAGCGTGTCAACGCCGAGCACCTTGAGCTTCTCGTCCAGGTCGGTGTCGTAGAAGCCAGAGGCGTGGCGCTTCTCGACCAGCAGGTCCGCGGGCTCCATCGCGACAATCGGGTTGATCGCCTCGGTGGCAAGGCCCCGCTGACAGCGCGAGAAGATCCCGCCCTCGCGCCGCCAGGCCAGGGGGACGTCGTCCATGGTGTCGTAGGCGACCGCGAGGTAGACGACCGGCACGCCCGCGGCACGGGCCTTCTCGAGAAGCTTAGCGGTCGCCCGCAACGTCGAGTCGGTGTCGGATTGCCCATGCGCGGTGAAGGCGAGCTGGAAGTCGACGACGATCACGGCCGGCTTCTCCCCCAGCCCGATCTTGGGGGTGTCGCGCAGGTGCTCGACCTTCGCGACCTCTTCGTTGTAGTCCAACATGCGGCTTTCTCCCTCAGGCGTTGGAATAGGCCCGGTGTGCGCTACCTGGGTGAGCATCACCCCGACGTTGGGGTCGGCACCTGCCTGGGCCAGTTCGTCGGAGTCGTCCACTGTCACCAGGTAGAGCGGGTAGTTGCGGACGCCGCGGCTCAAGGCCCCATTGCAGTGACAGTTAAACGCAACTCACGTTTCGCTACAATCCGGAGCGGCGTAAACATCGTGTTGCGCGACCTGTCCCGCCATGCCGTGCCATGGCGGGACACGCTATTCCTGGCCGCCAAGAAATTCCGAGAGCGTCACCTAATTACTCTTCAGATATCGTTCGCGGCCGATTGGGAACACTCAGTCGTTATCCGTTCAGAAAGACCAGAGAGTGAGTTCTCAAGAAGTGCGGACCGTCACCCGGCGACGAGCGTGTACTCCTTCGCGATGGCGTCGTACTGGTCCGGTCGACGGTTCACCTCGTGGGCCAAGTCCGCGCGGGCCTCGGCCGCGGCGGCCAGGTCCAGGTCGGCAACGACCAGCTCGTCACCCTCGGAAGCAGCCCGGGCCATAACCTCGCCGGTGTGGGAGATCACGCTGCTCGCGCCGATGAAGGGATTTCCGTCCTCAATGCCGGCCTTGCCGGCCGCGATGACTGGGATGCCGTTATAGAGCGCCGCCGAGCGCACGGCCAGCTCGTGCGCCTCGATCGATCGCTCCCGGCCATCGGGGAGCGTGTCGTCGTACCCCGTGTTGAAGACGACAGCGTAGATCTCCGCGCCGGAGAGCCCCAGGCACCGGAACGTCTCGGGGAAGCGCCGGTCGTAGCAGATCGCCATCCCGATCTCTCCGACCGGCGAGATGTACGCCGGGAAGCCGAGGTTGCCTTGAAGGAAGTAACGCTTCTCCAGGCCCCCGCGGCGCTTCTCTGGGACGGGCTCGACCGTCCCTGGGATATGCATCTTGCGGTATCGTCCCAACTCCTGCCCGGAGCCGTCCAGCAGGGCGGCGGAGTTGTACAGGCCCTCCGGTGTCATCTCGGCGAACGGGATCACGGTCGTGATGTTGTTCCGCCGGATCGCCTCGATGATCGGGGCGGTCTCCCCCGACGGGAACGACGGCTCGGCGAACGACCCGGCGTCATCGCGAACCTTGGTCGCGAAGTACGGCGACAGGGCAAGCTCAGGGAAGACGACGAACTGGACACCCTTGCTGCCTGCCTGGTCGATAAGAGCCACGATCCGGCTGATGGTCTCAGTCTTGTCCGGCGATGCCGGCCCAAGTTGCGCGGCAGCGACATTGACTGTGCTCATTGCTGGCAATTCCTTTCCTTCGGGCGCGTGTCCGTGACAAAGGGAAACGAACGGCCAGCGGCGAGGTTCGTGTGGCTCCCGCGGGCGCTGCTCTCCGATAAGCAGCCGAGACAGCGGCACACTGCCTCAGGGAATGTCGCGGCCACACTGCCGCGGATGCGAACCAGGGTCAGAACCGGGTGGGCTCGTCAGTTCACTGTCACTGAATTTTTCACTGTCACTGAACTGTAATGCGTGCCGGACAGCCGGTGTCAAGGCATGACGCGAGGCCTCAAGCAGGCGCAACGCGATGTTTACGCACGGCGAGTCACCCTGAAACGACGTCTTCCTTCACTGGACTTCAGTAACACTTAACCGCCAGTGAAGAGGTGCCGACCCGGGCCTGCATGGTCCACAACTAATCAACCACAAGCCTGCTCGCCACTTCGCTGCGATAGAAATTGGGTCGTAAGTGAAACCTGTTACCGCCCAGGAACGCCTACGAGGCTCGACGACGAGGAGAGCCGTGCCGTCCGCTGCCCGCGATCTGCCGCCTGACACCCCCTACCGACGGGCCGACGTCGCGCGCCGCATCGCGGACCTGATCCGATCGGACCTCCATGCCGGCCGGCTCGACGAGCAGTTGCCCTACGAGTGGGACCTGCTGCGTCGGTACAACGGCAGCCGCGGCGCGACGCGCGAGGCGCTGCGCCTACTGAGCGACCAGGGCGTGCTCCGGCGACTCCCCGGCGTCGGAACGCTCCGCCGGGTCGACCGGACAGCCATCCGGATGCACCAAGCCGCCGCAGCGATCCACATCGTGGACGCCGACACGATGGATGCCGGCAAGATCGGCGGAGCGCGGATGCAGTCCGAGACGATCGCCCACGAGCGTCTCGCCGCACCCGCCGCGGTGGCGGAAGCACTGGAGATCCCGGTTGGCGAGGATGTCCTGTTCACCGAGGCCCTCATCCGCATCGACGGGACACCGCACCGGCTCCGCTCGAGCTGGATTCCGGTCTCGCGCGTGCCAGGCACGGACCACGATTCCGTCACGCCTCTACCGCCGGACGTCCTGCGCGAGATCCTCGCCATGTCGCTGTCCTTCCGACGGTTCGTGATCGAGGCGACGACCGCGGACGCGGCGGTCGCAGACCTCCTCGAGATTGAGCCAGGGGCGGCCACCCTCGTGAACGAGCGGGTCCTCGAGACCGCGGAGGGTCTGCCCATCGAGTTCGGCTTCACCCGCCACCGCGGCGACCGCAGCTTCTTCTACGCGGCCGGCACCGACTCCTGACCATTAACGCCCACCTCGGATCGCGCGCGGGTGGGCCCTTTGACGACACATGAGGAGCCACCATGAACAGCGCAGCGACAGTCCTCGAGCCGGCCGAGCAGAGCACCGGGCTACCGAAGGTCGTGGTCGTCGGGACGGGCGGGACGATCCACTCGGTGGGCAAGAACTCGCTCGACATCGTCCGCTACGGCGAGAACAAGACGATGTACGACGTCACCGAGCTTCTAGCCAAGGTCACCGAGACGGCCCTGGTGACGGACCCGGTGCCGATCCCCTACAAGGCTGTCGGCTCGCCCTCGATCGGCCCTGAGATCTGGGTTGAGCTCGTTGACGTCATCACCAAGGCGGTCGAGGAGCATCAGCCCGCCGGCGTGGTGGTCACCCACGGGACCGCGTCGTTGGAAGAGACGGCGTACTTCCTCAACCTGACGCTCCACGTCGACGTGCCCGTCGTCGTGGTCGGGTCCCAGCGACCGATCAGCGGGATCTCCACGGACGGGGCGGTCAACCTCGTCAACGCGCTGCGGGTCGCCGCCGACCCCTGCTCACGCGGCATGGGCGTGATGGTGCTGCTCAACGACGAGATTCACTCGGCCCGTGAGGTCGCGAAGACCTCGACCCTGCGAATGCAGACGTTCCGCACCCGCGACTTCGGGGTGCTCGGCCACGCCGACGCCGACAAGATCAGCTTCTACCGGCAGCCGGTGCGCAAGCGGGCGCCGGAGACGGAGTTCACCGTCAAGACGGGCGACAAGCTTCCGCGCGTCGACATCTCCTACTCCTATGCGGGCGATGACGGCGCCGCCATCGATGCCTTCGTCGCCGCGGGCGCGAAGGGCATCGTCTCCGCCGGTTTCGCACCCGGCGGGGCGACCGACGGCGAGCAGGAGGCGTTCAACCGCGCAGCCGACGCCGGCGTGCAGGTGATGATCTCCACGCGGGCCGGCAGCGGCCGGGTGGTCGAGACCGAGGGCAGCCGTCCCAGGGGCAGCATCCCGGCGGACAACCTCACCCCGCAGAAGGCCCGCATCCTGCTGATGCTCGCGCTGAGCATGACATCGGACCCGGCGGAGACCCGACGAATCTTCGCGACGTACTAAGCCTTCACCGTTGGGCCGAACTGCACGTCCAACAGCCTTGGTTGCTGGCCCGACGCGAGCACAAGCAGCATCCTGACCGTCTCGGTGCCCAGCTGCCGCCAGCGATGACGCACCCCGGCGTCGCAGTAGACCGTCGCACCACGGGTCAGTCGGAACAGGCCGCGACCTTCCAGCTCGACCTCGGCTTCGCCGTCGCACAGGTACATGAACTCGTCGGCGTCGTGCACGGCCCAGTTGCGCATGATCGTCGCCGCCCCGACCACCTCCATGGGCTGGATCGCCCGACGGCCTTGGACCAGCGAGCGCGCATAGCCAGCGACGTTGTCGATGTAGGCACCGCCCTCGCCACCCTGGAACACCGGAGAGACCGGATCGGCCGGCATCTCCTGGAGAGGGCTGAGACTCGCCAGCAGCGCGTGCGCGCTCGTGCCCAGTGCGGCGGAGATCCTCACGAGGGACGGCAGGCTCGGATTGGTCAGGCCACGCTCGAGCTGGCTGAGGAAGGAGACGGACAGTGCGGTCTGCTCGGCCAGGTCGGCCAGGCGGATCCCACGCTCCTCCCGAAGGCCGCGGATCGCCGCTCCCAGATCCTGGGGCCTCGCGCCGGCGAGATCGACGCTTCGAGCACTTGACGGCATGACTTCATCCAGAGTGTGGTGAGACTGAAATCGTATGTCCGGCCACGCTAACATGTCGCGGCGCCGGGCAGCGGGCCGCTCAGACGCGAAAGCCGCGGCGCTGACACACGGTGGGCCGGCGGTCACCACTCCCTGGCATGGACCCAGGCCGTAAGGCGGCACCAGGAGAGCTCACGACCGCTGCTTGAACCAGTCGATGACCTGCCCGCCCGTCGCCTTCCACACACCCTGGTGCGCGTCGATGTGGCCGAGCACCTGGTCAAGGTAGACGATCCGCCACGGCTGTCCCATGATCCACGGGTGGAGGTTGAGGACCATGACGCGGCCGTTCGTGGCGCCGTCGGCATACACGCCGTCGAACCAGCCGCACCACGAGTTGGTCAGCTCGGTCATGGTCCTGCGAGCGTGAACGTTGGTGTAGTTGTCGTCAAGCGGCGCGCATACGCCGAGTGAGTAGAGCTCACCGGTCTTGGGTGTCATCTGGTAAGGCTGCTCGTCGTTGCCGAAGTCGCACAGGTAGGTGATCCCCTCGGCCGCGAGGAGGTGGGGAGTGTTGACCGTCTCCTGGAAGTCAGGGCCCAGCCAGCCGGCGGGTCGCGTACCGGTGGCTTTCTCGACCGCCGCGATGGAGGTCTGGATGTAGCGGCGCTCCTGCTCCTCGCTCATGCCGGCGTGAATGATCTCGCGGCGGCCGATGCCGTGGGCGATGAACTCGGCGCCCCGGTCCTGGCCGGCTGCGACCAGGTACGGATAGTTGTCGGCGGTCATCGCGTCGAGCGCGAGGGTCGGCACGATCCCGTACTTGGCGAGCACGTCGAAGACGCGGAAGACGCCGACGCGGTTCCCGTACTCGTGGTTGCCGTAGGTGCCGATGTCGGGGAACCGCTCGGTACCGGGCTGGCTGTCGGTCCACAGGCCGCCAGGACCACCCAAAGGGCTCACGGCGGTGGGGGTGCCCTCCGAGACGGTCCAGCCGTAGTGCTCAAGGTTGACGATGACGACCAGGGCCACGCGCTCACCGTTCGGCCACGTCAGGACCGGGCGTTCGACGATCGGCGACCACGCGTAGACGTCGTGGTCCATCCCGTAAGTCCGTTGTCCGGGCATCGGGTCTCCTTACCGGCTTGGAAGAAAGCCGCGTACGACAGCTCACTGGCACCTTGTGTTGAACTCGTCGATGAGCCGCACGTGCTCGTCGTGGTAGTTGGCCAGGTAGTACTCGGCGATGTCGTCGGCCGTGGTGAGCCAGACGCCGTCATGGCCGAGTACGTAGTCGAGGGCCTCGTCGAGATACCGCACAGCGTCAGGACGGCCGATCCGGTAGGGGTGGAGCGACAGGCACATCACCCGTCCGCTCTCGGCACCCTCCCGATAGAGGGTGTCGAACTGGCGCTTCACCATTTCGCAGAGGTAGTCGGCCTCGCGGATCGCCAGCACGCCGGCATCGTTCGTCTGGCCGGTGTAGGGCACGTAGCAGAACGGCTCGCCGCCCTTTACCTTGATGGGCAGCGGCTGATCGTCGATGATCCACGACGTGTGATAGAGGCAGCCCGCCTCGGCCATCAGGTCGTCGGTGTTTCCGGTGTAGCCACCGCCGCCGCCGAGGCGGCCCTTCACCCGCTTGCCTGTCTTCCGCTCGACCGTCTCGATGAAGTCCTTCCAGTACGCCCGCTCCTCCTCGACCGTGTAGCCGTAGATCGGTCGCGTGTTGTAGACGCCGTGGGCCATGTAGGCCCAGTCGGCGGCGACCATCGCATCCTTGACCTCGGGGAAGTGGTCGAGGGTCGCCAGATTCAGGCAGGTCGTCGCCCGTACCTTGTACTTGTTGAGTACGTCGTACATGCGCCAGAACGCGACGCGGTTGCCGTAGTCCTTCAGGGCGTAGTCCGGAATGTCGGGACGGTTCGGGCGGCTCAGCGGCGTGTACTCGTAATGCTCGACATTAGGCGCGACCCAGAAGGCCACCCGCGCACCATCAGGCCACTCGAGCTTCGGACGCTCCGTGATGGGCCAGTAGCCGAAACGGCCCGGGGGCAGGGTCATCTGTTCCTCCTCGTCCTGCGGCTACATAGCCGCGGGTTCTGCCGCCACGGCAGCCCAGAGGCTGGCGTAGCGGCCGTCGAGTGCCATCAGCTCGGCGTGGGAGCCGTCTTCGACGATGACGCCGTTGTCGACCACGAGGATGCGGTGGGCGGCTTGGGCGGTGTTGAGGCGATGGGCGATCAGGATGGTCGTACGGCCGCTGGCGACCAGGCCCATGGCGCGCTGGACGCGTGCTTCTGTGGCCAGGTCGAGGTTGGCGGTGGCTTCGTCGAGCAGCAGGATGGCCGGGTCGACCAGGAGCGCCCGGGCGAGGCTGAGCAGCTGGCGTTCCCCGGCGGAGAGGGACTTGCCCTGCTCGCTGACCGGGGTGTGGTAGCCCTGGGGCAGGGTGCCGATGAACTCGTGTGCACCGACTTCGCGGGCCGCCCTCTCGACCTCGAGATCGGAGGCTTCTGGGCGGCCGTAGGCGATGTTGGAGCGGATGGTCCCGGAGAACAGGAAGGGCTCTTGGGGCACGAACCCGAGCTGGTGGCGGTAGGCCGGCAGGTCCAGGTCGCGAATCGGGGTGCCGTCGATGGCCACCGTGCCTGAGGTGGCGTCGTAGAAGCGGGCGACCAGCTTCATCAGGGTGGACTTGCCCGCACCGGTCGTACCGACCAGCGCGACAACCTGGCCGGGCGGGATGGTCAGGCTGACGTCGTCCATCGCCACCAGGCCGGTGGACTCGTAGGCGAAGGTGACGTGGTCCAAGCCGATCTCTCCACGCAACCGCGACGGAGTGAGCGGATGCTCGGCCTGCGGGGTGGCCGACGGCGTCTGCAACAGCTCACGCAGCTGGGTCGCGGCGACCTGGGCCTGCATCCACTGGTCGAACACCGTCGAGAGCTGCCGCATGGGCGCGAAGAACTGGTCCAGGTAGAGCAGGAACGCAACCAGCACGCCGTCGCTCAGGGCACCGCTGTGGAACCGGCTGGCCCCCACACCCAGGGTTATGATCTTGGCCAGGACGCTGAGCAGATCGATGAAGGGGAAAAAGCGCGCCTGCAACTCCATTGAGCGCTCGCGGGCCGAGCAGTAGGACTGCGCCAACCGGGCGAAGCGGGCCTCGTTGGCCGGCTGCTGGTTGTACGCCTGGCTGACCAGGATGCCTGACAGGCTCTCCTGCATGTCGGCGTAGAGGATCGAGATCCGGTCCCGCGCGTTCAGGTAGGAGCGGGTCGAGGCCCGGCTGAACAGCACACCCGTAATCACCAGCGGGATCAGGACGACCGAGACGGCCAAGGCCAGACCCGGGTTGAAGACCGCGAGGACAAGCCCGATGCCGACGCAAGTAATCAGGCTGACCAGGGCGGTCACGAGGCCCTGCTGGAGCAGCTGTGCAAAGGACTCCACGTCGGAGGTCATGCGGGTCATGATCTTGCCGGCCTGGAACTGCTCGTAGTAGTTCAGCGAGAGGCGCTGCAGGTGTGCGAAGGTCCGCACCCGCAGGCCGAACAGCATCCGCTCGGCTGTGCGCTGGGTGTAGTAGGTCATGAACCGCTGGTTCATCCAAATGATCACCTGGAGGACCAGCAGCGTTACGACTACGCCGTAGAGGAACGACAGCGCGTGGCGCGCCACGCCGTGGTCGAGACCCAGGCGGATCAGGGCAGGTCCTGCGAGACCGGTGAGGGCACCGACCACGACGAGCCCGAAGCCGAACAGCAGGGGCCGCCGGAACGGGCGGAACACCTCCCAAATCGAAAAGTCATCGTGCGGTGCGGCTTGCTGCTCGATGTCGACCTGCGGATCGCCGTCAAGCGGCGGCAGCGCCTCAACCGCGGCCAGCAGATCGTCGGAAGCGGTCGCTAGGCTGCCCAGCCGTCCGGCGTCGCTCAGGTGGCCGCCGTAGCCGCCAACGCCACTGCGGGCGACGGCGTCCGCTGAAAGGGAGCTCACCTTCAGCGCGCCGACCCGGTCGGCTTCGGCGGGCCAGGCGGCCTGGTCGATGTGGTCGACGGGTGCCGGCGGTGCGATGTCGTCGGCCTCGGGGCCGGTGAGCAGCTCGCGGAACAGCTCCGAGCGCTCCTGCAGCTCCGGCACCGTGCCCTGGTCCACGATGCGGCCCTGGTCGAGCACGATCACCCGGTCCGCCAGCTGCAGCGTCGAATACCGCTTGGCGATCAGGATCGTCGTGCGGTCAGCCAGCACCTCCGCGAAGGAACGATGGATCGCGTGCTCGGTGCGCGTATCGATCGCCGAGGTGGCATCGTCAAGCACCAGCACCCGCGGGTTGGCCAGCGCCGCTCGGGCCAGCGCGATGCGCTGCCGCTGCCCGCCGGACAGGGTGAAGCCGCGTTCGCCGACCACCGTGTTGTAGCCGTCCGGCATGCCCGAGATGAACCCATGGGCGTGCGCGGCGACGGCCGCGCGCTCGACCTCGTTATCGGTCGCATCGGGCTTACCGAACGCGATGTTGTCCCGGATGGTCGTGGAGAACAAGAAGCCCTCCTCGAAGACCAGCCCAACCGCATCACGGACAGCCTCGACCGTGTAGTCGCGCACGTCACGCCCGTCGATGCGCACCACACCGGAGGTGGGGTTGTAGAACCGTGCGAGCAGCAGGGCGAGGGTCGACTTGCCCGAGCCCGAGGCGCCCACGATGGCGACGCTCTCGCCGGGCTCGATGCGCAGCGACACATCCGTCAGGACAGGGTCGACCCCGTTGTAGGAGAAGTCGACCCCCTCGAGCTCGATCGGCCCGACCTGCTGACCCAGCGTAACGGCGTCCGGCTTCTGCTGCACCGCGGAGGTCGCCGCGAGCAGGTCGAGGAGCCGCGCCGCGCCGGCGCGGGCCTGCTGGCTGGTCGTCAGAACGCTCGACAGAAACTGCACCGGGGTCACCAGCTGCAGCACATAGCTGGAGAACGCCAGGAAGACACCGAGCGTGATGTGGTGCTGCATGACCAACCAGCCACCCAGGGCCAGCACGCCGATCTGTGCCAGGCCGGGGAAGGAATCCAAGGATCCGGAGAAAGCCGCTGTGATCCTCGCGGTGCGGATCCTGGACTGGAAGAGCACCTTCGACTCGGCGCTGAGCGCCTCCTGCTCCTGGGCCTCCTGGCCGAACGCCTTCACCACCCGAACGCCCGTGACCGCTTCCTCCACGATGCCGGCGACCGAGGCCTTGTAGAGCGCGTCGGTATAGCTGGCGGGGAAGCTCTTGGCCCGGAACTTCGCTGCGACCCAGATAAACAGCGGCACGATGACGACCATGATCACGGTCAGCAAAGGGGAGAGCCACAGCATGACCGCGAGTGCTGCCACCAGCAGGGTCACGTTGCCCCAGGCGGTCCCAAGCTGCTGGAGGAACATCTGGATGATGGTGAGGTCGCTGGTCGCCCGCGACATGATGTCGCCGGTGCGGAACCGGTCCCGCCCGGTCGGGTCGAGGTACTGCAGGTGGTGGTGTACCAGCTTCTGCAGGTCCCGCTGGCTTCGCGCGGCCGCGGTGAAGCCGACCCGGCGGCGCAGGTACTGCAAAGCGAAACAGACGGCCCCCGTGATAACGAGGATCGTGATCCACAAGGCCAGGGACTTGCGGTGGGCGACGATCGCGTCGTCGACGATGACCTGCTGAATGAGGGGGATGGCCGCCAGGGAGAGCTGGCCACCGACCGCCAGGACGATCCCGCCGTTGATCCGCCGGACGTTCGCCTGTCCGATCAGCGGCTTGATCAGGCCGAGTGTGCCCGGTTGACTCCTCATGAGACCTTGTCCGGCGACGCCGACCCAAGTTGTGCGGCGGCTACCTTGAATGCGCTCATCTGGTGGCTCTTCCCTTCCTGGGCAGCCCGTCGATTTCAGTTGGACTGTAGTACTCGCAAGTTCAGTGTCAACACACGAACGGGCGGCGCAACGGGATGTTTACGGGACTCGAATCGCTGAGCAATAGTTCCTCCGCTTCAATTGGTTTCAGCGTCGCTGAAGGCCTCGCGCCGCCGAGAACGATCCCAAGGAGGTGGGCTCAGCATGGAGTTTGAGGAGCTCGTGCCGATTGCGGACGATCGCTGGACCACGTCAGGGACCTCTCGGAAGTACATGAGGATTACAGTCCCGCTGTGACAGAGGCTAGATGCGGCGGTTATCAGCAGACTCGGGAGCTGTTTCAGTACTACTGAAACAGCTCCTGCGACGGGGGCCTGGCGGTCCCAGCGAAAGGAGGCAGCCGACGATGGTCGCGACTGAACTGCACCCGGTTCCCGCCTCGCCCAGGCGAGACGGGAACCGGACGCCTGATGAGGTTGACCCCCGTCCCATCGACAGTCAGCACTTCCGCTCCGTCCTTGGGCACTTCTGCTCGGGACTCACGGTGGTGGCCGCCCTCGGCGACAAGGGTCCGGTCGGCTTCACCTGCCAGTCCTTCTTCAGCGTCTCCCTCGACCCGCCACTGGTCGCGTTCTCAGTGGCGCACACGTCCACGAGCTACCCGCGGCTCAAGCAGCTTCCGGCGTTCTGCGTCAACGTGCTCGGCTCGGACCAGGCGGGCCACAGCCAGGTCCTGTCGTCCAAGGACCCCGCCAAGTGGGCCAAGGTCGCCTGGGGGCCTGGCGTGGCCGGAGCGGTCCGCGTCCACGGCGCGCTCGCCTGGCTCGACTGCGCGCCATGGGCCGAGTACCCGGCCGGCGACCACACCATCGTGGTCGGCCGGGTCCTTGACCTCGCCGCCGACCTGGGCCGGGATCCGCTGCTCTACTTCAACCGCCAGTACCGGCGCCTGCACCCCGAGACTAAAGAAGAGGCACAGTAGATGGACTTTGGGCTTTTCATTCCGATCGCGAATAACGGCTGGATTACGTCTTCGACGTCGCCGCAGTACATGCCGACGTTCGACCTCAACAAGCAGATCGTGCAGAAGGCGGAGAAGTACGGCTTCAAGTTCGCCCTGTCGATGATCAAGCTGCGCGGCTACGGCGGCGAGACCGAGCACTGGGACTACGCCCTCGAATCGTTCACGCTGATGGCGGGCCTGGCCGCGGTCACCGACGACATGATGCTGTACGCGTCGGTCGCGACGCCGACGCTTCACCCGGCGATGGCGGCGCGGATGGCGGTGACGATCGACTCGATCGCGCCCGGCCGGTTCGGCATCAACATCGTGGCCGGCTGGAACAAGAGCGAGTACCAGCAGATGGGCCTGTGGCCGGGCGATGAGTACTACGACTTCCGCTACGACTACGCGTCCGAGTACGTGACCATCATGCGGGAGCTGTGGGAAACCGGCCGCAGCGACTTCAAGGGCAAGTTCTTCACCCTCGACGACTGCCAGTGCAAGCCGACGCCCACCGGGAAGATCCCGATCGTCTCGGCCGGCGCCTCGCCCCGCGGCCGCCGGTTCACCGCCGAGCACTGCGACTACAACTTCACCGGGGCGCCGGACGGCGCCGAGGGGCTGTCCTATGTCAACGGGCTGCTGGCCGACGCGGCGGAGAAGGCGGGGCGGCCGATCGAGTCGTATCCGCTGTACATGGTGATCATGGGCGAGACCGACCGGGATGCGCAGCGCAAGGTCGACCGCTACAACGAGGGCGTCGACGTCGAGGCGGTCGCGTTCATGAAGGGCCAGGCGTCGCTGGACAAGAAGTCGACAGGGACGTCCGCCGGGATGGTCAGCGCGCCGGTGGAGGCCGTGCACGACGGGGCGATCGTCGGCAGCCCGGCCACCGTCGCGGCCCAGCTCAACGAGCTCGCCGCGGTCCCCGGCACCGGCGGCATCATGCTGATGTTCGACGACTTCCTTGAGGGCACCGAGGTCTTCGGCCGCGACGTGATGCCGCTGCTGGACAACTGACGCCCGCTCGACCTACCCGACGAAAGGAAGTCAACCGATATGGTCATGACCATCGCCGAGCGGACCGTCTACTCCGCCATCCTCGACCGGCCGCGGTTCAGCTGGCCCGGCGGCGCCGGACTAGCGATCTGGATCGCCGTCAACACCGAGCACTACGAGTTCGTGGCCCCTTCCCCGCAGGCCTGGCCGCGGGTCCCGCAGCCCGACGTGCAGGGCTACTCCTTCCGCGAGTTCGGCAACCGGGTCGGGTTCTGGCGCCTGGCCGAGCTCCTCGACCAGGTGGGGGCGCCGGTCACCGCGTCGCTGAACCTCGGGGTCCTCGAGCGGATACCGGAGATACGCAAGGCACTGGTGGAGCGGGACTGGGCCATCATGAGCCACGGCGTGTTCAACACCCGCAACATCATGAGCCTGTCGGATGAGGAGGAGCGGGCGTTCTACGACTGGAGCGTCAAGACGGTCAAGGACCTCACCGGACGTGACCTCAAGGGCATGCTGACCCCGGCGATCTCGGCCAACTACGCCACCCCCGACCTGATGGCCGAGGCCGGGCTGACCTACCACGCCGACTGGGTGAACGACGACCAGCCGGTGCCCATCCGGGTGGAGGGCGGCCAGAAGTTCGTCACCGTGCCCTACACCTTGGAGCTCAACACCGGGGTGCTGTTCGGCCGCCACTTCGACGCCGAGTACTACCTGGAGACGGCCAAGGCACAGTTCAACGTGCTGCTGGCAGACTCGCAGACCGCCCCGCGGATCATGTGCCTGTCCATGCACCCGTTCGCCATCGGCCAGCCGCACGCGATCGGCTACCTGAACGAGCTGCTCGGCTTCATGCGGGAAGCGGCCGGCGTGTGGTGGGCCACCGGCGACGACATCGCCCAGTACTACATCGACAACGTCTATGACACCCAGGTCAAGTACGAGCAGAGCCTCGCCGCCGAGGAGGGCCGCTAAATGGCGCTAGTCACCGATCCGATCACCGTCACCGGCTACGACGACGAGCTGTACCCCTACCTCCCGCTGCCGGAGCGGATGCCGCTGCACTGGCCCGGCGGCGCCGCCGTGGCCTTCTACCCGGTCGTGATCGTGGAGTACTTCGAGGAGGAGCCGCCGCCGGTGAGCGTCGTGGCGGGTGACGTCTACGGCGGGCTCGGCCCGGGCGGCACCATGCGGCACCCGCAGGTCACCCGGGTCGGCAACCGTGACTACGGTCACCGGGTCGGCTTCTTCCGGCTGATGGGCCTCCTCCAGGAGCTGTCCATCCGCCCGGTCGTCGCCATCGATGCCATGTCCGCGGAGGCCTACCCGGCCATTGCCGAGTGGATCGCGGCCAATGACGTGGAGGTCATCGCGCACGGCCGGTCGGTTACCCAGGCGATCAGCTCGCGGATGAGGCCGGACAAGGAGCGGGAATACATCGCCGACGCCAAGGCCCGCATCGACGCCGCGCTCGGCGTGACCACCAAGGGCTGGCTGGGCGCGTCGAGCAGCGAGTCGGGCCACACCCTGCAGTTCCTCGCGGACGCTGGCTTCGAATACTGCCTGGACTGGCCCAACGACGAGCAGCCCTACTACTTCGGCACCACGCCGGCGCTGCTGAGCCTGCCGCCGCTGCTCGACCTGTCCGACAACCAGGCGATCAACGCCCGGGGGCTGTACAACTCCCAGTACGGGAGCACGCTGGTCAAGGCGGCGGAGCGGCTCGTCGCCGACGGGGCGAGCGCCGGACGGCTGCTGAGCTTCACCCTCACCACCTTCACCTCCGGCCAGCCCGCGCGGTCGCACTACGTGAAGGAGGCGCTGCGGGCCATCACCGCCATGGACGGCATCTGGGTGACCACGCCGGCCGAGGTCGCCGGCGCCATGGCCGCGGCGGGGCAGGCCTGACAGCCAGGGCGTGGGCGAGTTCCCGCGCTCAGCGCGAAGCGGCGGAGCCCAGTCGGGGATATAACAACGAAGTGCAAGATGGCGACCAGCATGAGGGCGACCGGCCGGCTGAAGTCGAGGACCTCCCTGGTGACCGGGTGGGAAAGGATCGCCGCCGGGTCCCGCAGGTCGGCGGGGATGTAAGCGGTCCGCCCGTCCGGCGACGAAGTAAGCAGCGCCCGGGCGTGGGCGAGGACCAGCGGATCGTTGTCCACGTAGACGATCCGGGACCCCGGCGCGACCCGCTGAGCCACCTCGTGCACGTTGTCAGTGGTCGGCAGCCCCGTCCCGATGTCAAGGAACTGGCGGATTCCCTCCTCGGCGGCCAGGTACCTGACCACCCGGCCGAGGAACGCCCGGTTCTCCCGCGCCGCGGTGCGCCCCGTCGGCATGGCGGCCCAGGCCTTCTCCGCCACTTCCCTGTCGACGGCGAAGTGGTTCTTGCCGCCGAGCCCGTAATCGTAAATCCGCGCCGGATGCGGGCGGGACGTGTCGATCTCCAGTGGCAGATCCGAATCAGACCCCGGCAACTCCGGCACTATCTCCTCCATTTATCCCCCGACGGGATCGTATCGCGTGCCACGGACAGCATGCGCATAACGGACTTCCGGTGCCCGGGAGAATGAGGCGGCGTTCCTGGCAACAAGCTTGAAAAAAGTTGTTGTTAATTCCCCTGGCCGCGACTCATGCAGCAAAGACCGATGCGGGGCCGGCGGATCCGGTCCCGCCACGCGGTAGCGGGCTGCATGCCTAGGCATGCTCGGCAAGGGGAGTCGACCACAGTGGAACGAGCAGGTCATCAGGCGGAGCCGGCGGCGGGCAG
>Ga0210389_10002134_pt1 | contig 15737 bp, 11 predicted proteins | sample IncBWH28OmetaG_FD_160127 | JGI IMG/M metagenome (GOLD analysis project Ga0210389, IMG submission 160127) | Forest soil microbial communities from Barre Woods Harvard Forest LTER site, Petersham, Massachusetts, United States - Inc-BW-H-28-O ...
CCGGGCTCGGTTCCCGGCAAGCCGCCGAATGCAGGCACAAGGCCGACGAACGAGGGCCGCATGCAATCCTGTCCCCCTTTTTCCAAGCGACGATCGCCAAATCGCCCCAGTCCAAATGCCATCGTCATAAGACCATCCTCCGCAAGTTCGCCACCCGCAAGGGAATCAGTCTTTGCCGATCTCAGCAACAAAAGATGTGTGCATTCGATAGCCGGTGTGCCGGGCTTTTTAGTCACCGTCGCCTGCGCGCCTTAACGCAGACTTGACACCAGCGTCGGGGTGTCAGGACCACACGTCTTCTCCGTCCGCTTCAGATGCTCTCGTCAGAAGCATCATCCGCGTCCACCGCATCCTGCCCCGCGTCCGTGACGATCTCGAGCCGCCCCTCCAGTGGGACAGGACGGGGCAAATATAGGGGTGATTTTAGATTCTGAAAATCAGAATATTTTTTCAAACAGGACTGGACAGCCCAAATCACGTTGATTTATCTCAAGAAAATAATTTCTACGCGCAACGCTCTCAGCGGACAGCGGCACGTCTTGCGAAATCACCGACGCGATGGTATGTATATCCCAATTGGATATACAAGAGAAATGAGCGCCATGACGAGCTCTACGGTCTTCACGACCAACCGCAGCCAGGCGGTCCGGCTGCCCAAGGCGGTCGCCTTTCCGGAAGGCGTGCATGAGGTCGACATTCTCAAGATCGGCCGCAGCCGCGTCATCGTGCCGAAGGGCAGACGGTGGGACGATCTGTTTCAGAGCGGCCCAAAGGCGAGCGAGGATTTCATGACCCAGCGTGAGCAACCGCCGGCCGAGGACCGCGAGCCGCTCTAATGCTCACCTACATGCTCGATACCAATATCTGCATCTATGTGATGAAGAACTATCCGCCGACCTTGCAGGACAAGTTCAATTCACTGGCCGAGCAGATTTGTATCTCCAGCATCACGCTCGGCGAGTTGCACTATGGCGCGGAGAAATCGGCGCGTCGCGCCGATAACCTGACCGCGATCGAGCATTTCGTGGCGCGCCTTGACGTGCTGCCGTTCGACGCCAAGGCGGCGGCGCATTACGGCCAGGTTCGCGCAGAACTCGCGCTGAAGGGAACGCCCTGTGGTCCACACGACATGCAGATCGGCGGCCATGCCCGCAGCGAAGGCTTGATCGTCGTCACCAACAATCTTCGCGAGTTCAGCCGCATGCCGGGCGTGAGGGTTGAGAACTGGGCGTGAGTGAGACAGCAGATCATGCCCATCCGCACCATTATCCGCTACCCCGACCCGCGGCTTGCGATCCCGGCGCAGCCCGTCACCGTGTTCGACGGCGCACTGCGCGAACTGGCTTTAGACCTGCGCGAGACCATGCACGCCGCGCCCGGGATCGGGATCACCGCGCCGCATATCGGCATCTCGCTCCGGGTCGTGGCGCTCGACCTCGATGCCAATGATGGCGCGCGGACCTATGTCAATCCGGAGATCATCTGGGCATCACCGGAGACGATCATGCATCGGGAAGGCAGCGTCTCGATGCCCGGCGTCAATGACGACATCAGCCGTCATGCCCGCGTCCGGATCAGCTATCGCGACATCGACGGCAACCTGCAGACCGAGGAATCCGACGGCCTGCGCGCCGTCTGCCACCAGCATGAGATCGACCAGCTGAACGGCCTGTTCTGGATCAGGCGGCTGTCCCGCCTCAAGCGTGAGCGGTTGATCAAGCGATTTGAGAAGCTGTCGCGGGGGTGAGATGGATTTGGCGGAATACGCTCCGCTATTCCGCCCTACGGTCCCGACGTTGAAGAGGCGGGTTGCGGCTTTACCTGCAACCCGCCCTTACGCGCTACCGGCATGCCGGGTAGCCGAAGCGCCTGATGATTTGGCTGCCGGGAATCGGATGAAAGGCCAACGTATCCATGAAATGGTTGTCGCTGACATACTGGCGCAGGGCCGCGTTATAGGTGCTGAGCATCTGTTGCGTGCTGGAAGCGCTGATGGTGCCCTTTTGCATGGAGCCGCCGGCGTGAAACAACAGCGTCGCGCCGGGCGTGACGCAGACATTGCGGATCGAAAGGAACATCGTGCAGGCACTTTGACAGTGACTGTCGATGCGAAAGCGCTCGCCCGACGCGTTATACTGCTGGATCACGACCAGGAACCGCCCAAACGCGGCTTGATCGCGCGCGCCGTAGCCCATCCCCAGGGATGATACGGAGCCATCGGCGTAAGCCGACTGCCCCGCAAGCCCGCAGAAAAGAAATCCAAGCGCGCCCAGCGCGCGCCCCCATCGCTGCCCTTTATGCAAAACGCCCTCCTCAATCGGCTGGATTTTGATTTAGCACTTTCGTTTCCCTCACTCCCACTCCATCGTCCCCGGCGGCCTCGACGTCAAGCCCGTAGGGCGGATTGGAGCCCAACGGGTCCGCGCAAACCGCGGCCCGATGACAGGCTCCGGCGTCATCGCAGCGGAATCCATAGCGGACTCTTCCAGGCCTTCACCTCCTCGAGAAATACCTGCAGCTTCGCCGGCAGAAATCGGCGGGTCGGATAGACGGCATGCACGAAGATTTCCGGCGACGACCAATCAGGAAGAAGCCGGACGAGTTCTCCACGCGCGATCTGAGCATCGCAATAGGTCGATGGCAGCAGGCCGATGCCGTGGCCCCGATAGGTGAAAGCGCTCACCGCCTCGAAATCTCTCGCCGCCACCGGCCCCGAGACGTGGAGCTTGATGGATTTCTTGCCGCTGACCAGATGCCATTCCGCCTCGTTGTTACGTCCGTGCAGGAGGACGCATTGATGTTGGCGCAGATCCTCGGGCCGCGACGGGGGAAGCCGACCGTGCAGATATTCCGGCGCAGCGACGACATAGCGCACGCTCTTTCCGATGCGCTGGGCGATCAGGCTCGAATCCGGCAGCTCGCCAAAGCGGATGGCGACATCGATATTTTCGGCTATCAGATCGAGGAACAGGTTGGTGATGAACAGGTCGGCCTGGATACGCGGATAGGTCTTCAGAAATGAGGACAGGAATGCATAGAACGTCTCCTGGCCAAGAATGACCGGCGCGGAAATCCGCAGAAGACCCTCCGGTTTCTTCTGGGTCTGGGTGAGCACCCGCTCCGCGTCGAACAGGTGGCTCAGCGGCTCGCTGCATTGATCGTAATAGGCACGGCCCTGCGCCGTCAGGCTGAGCTTGCGCGTCGTCCGCTGCAGCAGGGTCACCCCGAGCCGTTGCTCCAGTGCCGTCACCTTGCGGCTGACGGTGGAGACGGGCATGCCGAGCGCGCGCGCCGCGCGGCTGAAGCTCTCGAACTGCGCAACCCTCACAAAGACGGCGATGTCGTTCAGATCGGCCATGTCAGGACTTTTGCATAGGCGCAAAAGACATTCCAGATATTTGCGCCTAATCGAGAAATCGCGCCTACCCCAGATTAACCCGCGGAGCGCAATTCAGCCCATGGAGAGATCGAGTGACCGACAAGACCGTCATCATCACCGGCGCTTCTCAGGGCATCGGCGCCGGCCTCGCCAACAGCTTTCTCGAAAGGGGCTACAACGTCGTCGCGACCTCGCGGCGGGTCAGCCAGTCGGCGGAGATCAACGCATCCGATCGCCTGGCCCGCGTCGATGGCGACATCGCCCACCCGGAGACGGCCAAGGTCGTCGCCGAAACCGCGCTCGCGCGGTTCGGCGCAATCGACGCTCTGGTCAACAATGCCGGGATCTTCTTCACCAAACCCTTCATCGACTACACGATCGAGGATTACCGTCACCTCGCGGCGACAAATCTCGAAGGGTTTCTGCATCTCACGCAGCGCGTCGTGCGGCAGATGCTGGCGCAGAAGCGCGGTGGCAGCATCGTCAGCATTACCACACCGATGGTGGATCACCCGATCGCCGGCGTGAACGCCTCGGTCGCCATGCTGACCAAGGGAGGCATCGAAGCCATGTCGAAGAACATCGCCATGGAATATGCAAAGGAGCAAATCCGCGCCAACACGGTCGCACCCGGCGTTGTCGACACGCCGCTGCACAAGGATAACCCGAAGGACTTTCTGAAGACGCTCTCGCCCATGCACAGCGTCTCCAGCGTCCGGGAAATCGTCGATGCGGTTCTCTTCCTGACAGAGGCGCCGCGCATAACCGGGGAGGTGCTGCACGTCGATGGCGGCGCACATCTGGGAAGATGGTGACCCTGATGAGCGCGCAAGCCAGCGCGGAGCAGCGGCTGAGCGAACTCGACATCGCGCTCGCGCCGGCGATCGAAGACGCGCCAGCGGACATCTCTTCACCGCAATAAGCCAACACCATCTGAAAAGGAACCCTGACCATGAAACGACTTCTCGGACTGACTCTCGCGGCCACGGCTGGCCTTGCGCTCGCCACAACGGCTACGGCGGCACCACTACGCATTCGCGGGACCATTGTCGCGACCTCGTCCGACAGCCTCACCGCGCACACGGCGAACGGCGACGTCACCGCGTCGCTCAATGCCAGCACGGGCTTTGTCTCGGTCGTGCCCTCCAACCTCGATAACGTCGGGCCGGGCAGCTATCTGGGCGTGGCGAGCAAGGCTGGCGGCGACAAGCGGATCGCACTCTCGGTCATCGTCTTCCCGCCTGAGATGAAGGGCGCCGCCGAAGGGAACGCCGCGTACGACCCCCTTCCCGACACGACCATGTCCGGCAGCGCGCGTACCGCCAGCAGCATGACCAACGCCAACGTCAAGGCGATAAGCCCTGGCAAGAATGTTCCCCGCGTCAACAGCACTATGACCAACGCCAGCGTCGCGACCGTGACGGCAAAGGATGACGTGAGGTATGTGACGCTGATCTACAAGGGCGGTGAGCAGAACGTCGTCATTCCGCCGACGGCGCCGGTAGTGGCGTTCGTGCCGGGCGCCGCGTCCATCGCCAAGCCGGGCGCGCCGGTCTTTGTGCTCTCCGACGACACCAACGGGAAGATCACCGCCGGTCTGGTGGCGGTCGGAAGCAACGGTCTGACCCCGCCGTTCTAGCCGGCTATCGCCGGGCCGCTCAACATCAGGGGGCTCGCGTGTCGACGACAAAGAGGCGACCCCTCGTGGGGCGGGTTGGAGCCCAACGGGTCCGCGCAAAGCGCGGCCCGATGACAGGCTCCGGCGCAATCCGCCGTCGCTGACGTCGAAGAGGCCGGTTACGGCTTGGCCTACAACACGCCCCATGGCTACGGGCCTAATCGCCAAACAAGGCTTTCACGTCGTCTTCGGTGAGGGCGGAACCGATCCCTCCGTCACGATCGAACAAGCTATCGGCCAGCGCACGCTTTCGAGCCTTGAGTTCGTCCATTTTCTCCTCGACCGTGCCGGCCGCGACCAAGCGGTAGACGAAAACGGGCTTGTCCTGTCCAATGCGGTGCGCGCGGTCGATCGCCTGCTGCTCGACAGCCGGATTCCACCAGGGATCGAAAATGATGACGGTATCCGCAGCCGTCAGATTGAGGCCAACGCCACCCGCCTTGAGGCTGATCAGGAAAACATCGGTCGCGCCTTCCTGGAAGCCCTCGATCGCGCCCTTGCGATCCCTGGTCTCGCCGGTCAGCAGGCTGTAGCGAATGCGGCTCGCATCCAGGCGCCTGCGGATCAAGGCGATCATGGAGGTGAATTGCGAGAACACGATGATCTTGCGGCCTTCGCTCAACAATTCCAGCACCATTTCCATCAACCGCTCGAGCTTGGCGGAGGGACGTTCGACGCCGTCATCGAGCTTCAGGAGCGCAGGGTCGCAACAGGCCTGCCGCAACCTCAACAGCGCCTCCAGCACGATGATATGGCTCTTGGCCAATCCCCGATCCGCAATCGCCTTGCGCACCTTGGCCGACATCGACAAGCGGATGGAATCGTAGAGATCGCGCTGGCTGCCCTCCAGCATGATGGTCTCGACAATCTCGGTCTTGGGCGGCAGCTCTGACGCCACTTCCGATTTGGTCCGGCGCAGCAGGAACGGCTTGACCCGCTGGGCCAGCAGCGCTGCCCGCGCGGCGTCGGCGCGTTTTTCGATCGGCGTCCGCCATTGGCGGGTGAATGCCGTCTTGTCGCCGAGATAGCCGGGACTGGCGAAGCTCATGATCGACCAGAGTTCGCCCAGATGATTTTCCATCGGCGTGCCGGTCAAGCAGAAACGGTGCGTCGCCTTGATACCACGTACCAGCTTGCTGGTGGCGGCATCGGGATTCTTGACGGTCTGCGCTTCGTCCAGAACGGCGACATGCCAATCGCGGCCGAGCAGGAATTCGTGATCGCGGGCGATCAACGGATAGGTGGTGAGCACGACATCATGGGTGGGAACGGCGGCGAAGTTCGCTTTGCGGTCGGCGCCGTGAAGCACGAGAACCCGCAAATCCGGCGCGAATTTCCGCGCTTCATTGACCCAGTTGGTCATCAGGCTGGTCGGAGCGACGATCAGCGCGGGTGCTGTGAGGTTGCCGCGGGCTTTCTCCAGCGCCAGCAGCGCCAATATCTGGACGGTCTTGCCGAGACCCATGTCGTCGGCCAGCACGCCGCCGAGGCCGCTCTCGCGCAGCAGATCCAGCCACGCGACGCCCTGTTCCTGATAGGGCCGCAGTTTGGCGGCAAAGCCGGCCGGCAGGCCCGGACAGCTCAGCCCGCGTCCGCCCAACCGGCCGGCGAGACGGCGAAGATTGTCGGCGCCCTTGAAAGCAAAGGCTTCGTTCTCGAGCGCCAGCAGCGGCACCACATCGGCCTGCGACAGCCGGATTTTCCCGGACGCCAGGAACACCCCGCTCAGGTTCAGACTGTGAAGCGCCAGCACCAGCGGCAGGAACCGAGCCGCCGCCAGCGCGAGATGCCGGCCATCGGCCATCGGCACATAGAGATGATCGCCTTCTTCGGCGAGTTTTCGGACCGATTGCAACGTGAAGCCGGGCCTGGAAACCAGCGCCGCCAGCATCGGCGCCAGATCGTGCCTCGCGCCGTCGATTTCGATGCCGAGGTCGAGCTCGAACCAGTCGATACCGCTGCCTTCGAACTCGGCCTCGAAGCCGCCGGAAGACGTCGCCAGCCGATACGGAAAATCGTCCTCGATACGGATCTCGAAACCTTCCGCCCGCAATTCCGTGGCCTTGAGGTTGAGAAAGTTGAGCCAGCCGTCGGGTGTTGCAAATGTCAGATCCTGGTGATGGCCGACGTCGAGATAGGGGTGGACCGATCGCGCATCGAGGAAGCCGAACGCGGCAAGCCGTTGCAGCGCGTCTTTTTCTTTCGCGCGGCGGCGCGTGACGATATGGGTCTGCCCGGCTTGAAAGGCTTCGATCCGGGTCCCCCTTTCCGAACGGTCGATTTCGATCGGCCCGTAACGAAAGCTGAGATGCGCGACCGCCATCGGGCTCGGCGTTTTCTGATGGAGGAAATAGCCGTAGGCCATGCTCCGCCCCACCATGAACCGCAGCACCGGGACCGGGTCCTCCTCGATCTTCACCGCAGACGCCGGCGGCCCGGGCAACAAGCCCTGGTGAAGGTCCGGCCGGCCGAGCGCGAGCCGACGCGAAACTTCGGAGACCTGGGCGCGCGGAATCACCGGCGCCGACAACAGCTGGTAGGCCAGCCGCGGATGCAGCTCCAGTTCCACCGTGCCGATCGATCCGGCCGCCTCGTCGACATAGACCGGGGGCTCGGCGTTGAGCGCGACCGCGCCGGGCACGATCAGCTGCGGTGCGACACCGTTCTTGCCGGTCGGGCGCCATTCGATGCGGCCTGCGCGCGGCTCTCCCCAGCGCAGCGGCGAACGCTGATGGTCAATCCAGAAAGCGCGCCCGGTCGCGACGATCCGTTTCAAAAGCTCGGCCGAATAGGCCTCAGGGCTGATGGAATAACCATGCCGGCGCGAAAGCTGCAGCAGGATGTCGATATCCGAATCGCGATAATATTTCGCCGCGCGTGCAGCCTCGAAATTCTCGAAGCTCGGATAGGAGACGCTTGCTCCGAACGCACCGCTTTTCCCGACATGCGAGGAGACCAGCGACACATTCACGCGGCGCTGCGCTGTGTCATGGCTTGGGCTCAGGCAATACAGCAGCCTTTGGGTGATCTCGCCGGGGTAGTCGTCGCCACGCGTGGCCTTGCCGACGCTTTCCAGCCAATTGATGACGTCGTGAGGCAGCGGCTTTGCCGCTTGCAACAACCTGTCGGCCGAAGACGGCACGGAGGACGACGCGGCCTCGGATCGCGTATCGCTTTTGCCGATGGCCTCGAGCAACGTCGCGGCCACGTGCTTGCAGTTCGAAATCATCGGACAAGTGCAGTCGCCATCGAGATCGACCAGCCGGCCGCGATCGATGTCCAATGCGATATCGACACTGTAGATATTGGCTTCCGCCCCCTTCACGCGGGAACTGAGACGAGTCAGATCGTCGCTGATTTTCAGCCCGGTCACGCGTCCCTGTGCCCGGTAAGCGTAGGCCTTTTCCATCGCCGCACGGCTGAAGAAACTGGCGATGTCTTTGTGGTTCACTACGTCGGAGAGCACGCTTCCACGTCCACGATGGCTGGGTTTTTCCAGATCCGAATACGACGCGCCGGGGTCAAGGCCGGAAGCTGTCGGTGATTCCAATCGATCATTTCCGGTCATAGTATCGCATTGATCGAGCGAGGTAAGTTTTTTCTGCGCACGGTCAAGGACCGCGCTTGCTGAAACCTGCGCGTATTTCAGCTGACGATTCGATACGGGGGATTTGAAGGCTGCTGAGGTCTATTGGCGGCACAGAACCAAAGTCAGCGGATATCCGGGGCTGCGGCTTCAGTGCAAATCTCCGGTTCACACTTCAAACAGCTGAACGCACATGCGTTCGCATTCTCGCGGCGCCGAGCGCCCGAGGCATGCCTGACTTTAGCCCCTTCGGAATGCCGAGGGAGCAGGGAATGCCGGGCGGCCGATGCGCCCGATAGCCGCGTGTGCGATGGGTAGCAAACAAATGCACACGCGTTAGCAGGTCACACCGGAATCACCCGGCATTCCCCACGCAATGGTTTTAACGGCGTATACCGCGCTCTCCCCGGTGCTTCGGGCTTTTTGGCCACCGTCGCCCCTGAGAAGCTTTCGCTTCTCAAGGACTTGACACCAGCGTCGGGGTGACAGGACCACACGGTTTCGCCGTCCGCTAAAAAACGCCCTCGTCTTTGGCGCCTCCAGCGTCCACCACATCCCGCCCCGCGTTTCGCGACGATCATGATACGCCCCTTTCGGTGGGGCGGGACGGATGCGAATATAGGATATTCCGAATATTCTGACAATCAGAATATTTTTTCGGAAAGAGCTCGACAGGCAGGCCGGACGAGCGCATGGGGGCGGCGGTGATTTGCCCGTCGGGTCGTTTGCCTCGATGGGCGTTTTCATTCATGGAGCTTCGCAATGTCCGCCATCGGTCGGAACAGCCTTTGAGGCTGATCGGGAAACGGCAGGAAGCTCTCGCGCTCATAGAAGCGGCGGGCGGCGTCATCCTTCGCGTCGACGATGACGGCGAACGATGCGATCTCGCTGTGATCCCTCGGAAGCACCCGGGACCGGTTATGCGCCGGTGATTTCGCGATAGCGGCCCACCGTGTCGCGCAGGCGATCGTTGATGGGCTTCGGGTTCAACAGCGCATCGACGAATGCCTGGCTGTCGCGGACCGAGAGTCCGAGCTGCCGATGTTGCTCGATCGTCCGCCGGGCGGCGTCCTGAACGCTGGTCAGCACGAAGTCCGTGACTGTCCGTCCCTGAAGGGCTGCCGCATGCTCGATGAGCGTCTTCTGCTCCGCCGTCACCCGCGTCTCGAGGCGTTGCGCACGGGCACGACCGCGCGCTGATTTCGAAGTTGTGTTTGCCATGGCAATCCTCCGGACCGAAAATGTGCGGCCAATACCCGGCCATTTCAAGGTCGACCCGCCCTCTCTGGTCGCGCCAAATCGCCTGTATCCGCCGCGGCCAAGGGAACCCGCCCCGATCCACCCCAGTCCGGAGCCATTCATCCATAAGCGACCGAGATGCCCATCCGCACCATCATCCGCTACCCCGACGCGCGGCTTGCGATCCCGGCGTAGCCGGTGACCGTGTTTGACGGCGCGCCGCGAACTGGCGCAAGACCTGCGCGAGACCATGCACGCCGCGCCCGGGATCGGGATCACCGCGCCGCATATCGGCATCCCGCTGCGGGTCGTGGTGCTCGACCTCGACGGAAGCGATGGCGCGCGGACCTATGTCAATCCGGAGATCATCTGGGCCTCACCCGAGACAATCATGCATCGGGAAGGCAGCGTCTCAATGCCCGGCGTCAATGACGACGTCAGGCGTCATGCCCGCGTCCGGATCAGCTATCGCGACATCGATGGCAACGCGCAGACCGAGGAACCCGACGGCCTGCGCGCGGTCTGCCACCAGCACGAGATTGATCAGCTGAATGGCCTGTTCTGGATCAAGCGGCTGTCCCGGCTGAAGCGCGAGCGGGTGATTAAGCGATTTGAGAAGGTGGCGCGGGGGTGAGGTCAGCACGGGATCGGGGGGATCAACTCACCATGGAGATCGGCGAGATCGGTCCTAAGTCTGGCCCAAGTTAGTCACTTCTGAGTCAGCAAAATCTTCAAATCTGGATCGAAAGCGGAAAGCCGTCGAATATCAACGTCCCCAGTCACAACGATAAGATCACGCTCCTTTGCCTGAGCGCATATCCATAGATCATTCTCGTCAATTTGAAGGCGCTTGTCTGAGCCACTTTCAATCCAATCTTCAATCCAACGACGCATCTTCTTTCCGGGTTTGCGTTGCATTTGGCCCGCTAGGCGTACTTTGAGCTCCGCATAGACCTCACTTGTATGCCGAGTCAGATCGAGAGAAGTGTATGCCCGGACGACGTCAAGGCGCTCTCTATATGCGGCCAGATGTCGACTTCCTTGCAGTTCAGCAAGGCGAATTCCGAAATCTAACTCAGCCAATGTTACAACTGATACCAGTTTGGCCGCTTCTGTGGGTAAGCCGCCAATGACCGATACAGCTACTTCATGATGAGGGTGATCCTCGTTGAGGTAAGCCGACAAGGCCGAGGTATCGAGGAGATAGCCGCTCACTAGCCCTCACGGAAGAAATGGAGCCGCCTCGGCGGCTTCGTTTGATGGGAGAGGCTTTAGTTTTTGCTGTGGCCAATTGCCCCGCGCGCGGTCTAAGAGTCCGCTTCTAATCTCTCTTAGCGACAATGCCGGGTCGTCGAGTGAAACGTCCCACGGAGTCCAAACATGAGCGACAGGACGGTTGGCGCCAGTAAACGAAGCAAGGAGCGCTCGCGTAACTCGCGGTGGCAGATCATATGCGTCAAGAACGACTGCATCGATCTCATCGAGAAGGCCAGAAAGCCGATCGTCGTCCGCGAACAGCGGACGCTCTTTGAGGAGGGCCGCATACTTTCGGGCGAGGTCGCCTAGCTCAGGCGGAGGTGAAGCTGGCAACGGCACGCTCATGAGCGCCCCAATCCGAAAGCGCTTCTCTGTCGAATGATCGGCCATAAATGCGTTTGCGATCGGTCCGTTCAACACAGCGGCGATAGCATCAAGATCGGATGCCGGATTTTTCGGCCAAAGACCAACGAACTGCTGGGAGGCAATCAAGTTGCTCCGATCTGCAACCGCTGCCAACCGCCAATAGCCACGACTTAGCCGAGCGGCATTGCATAGAATCTTCGGCGACGACCACGGTAAATTCCAGCCCCCGTAGAGATGCTCGGGGTTGGTGTCGAGCCAAGTTGTACGGCCATGCAGAAACTGTGCATGGTCGTTTGCGCGCAACAAGCCAAGTGTCCGATCAGATCCAGGCTCTTCAGATCCTGCGTTTCGCTGACGACCGTCGAGCCATCTCAATCCCCAATGTCCCTCGAGGAAATCACCAAGCTTGGGCAGCGGTGCGAGGCGGCGCCACAGGGGCCCAAGCGGCGGAATCCACAATGAACCCGAGGTCACCTCAGTGGTGTTCCGCACTTCCTCACGCGTTCGAGAAGGCAACCCGGTGAACGCAAAGGATCGGCGATCTTTGTCGTCGACCTCGCTCGACTTCACGATTTGTGGTTCACTAGGCTGTCGAAGATCTCGTGCGATCAGCAGAGCTGACTCGACTTGCGAGACCCTGAAGACACCGTCAGGCAACGAGACAAGTTCAACCTCCTTGTAGAGGCGCTCAATATCTTGCCTTTGCCCGCGATACGCTCGATCCATAAGGAATGTGCGCGGCAGGACAAATCCCAACGCCTTGGGCTTAGCCTGAATCGTCAAGCTGAGTACGGCCTCAGCCCTCCCTCCGCTGACAGATGCAATTTTGGGATAGAAATCGCGCTCGTTAGCATCGAAGATCTCAAAGGGAGGGTTGCACAGTACCACGTCGGCCTTTGCCAATCGCGTTGCCAGCGCATCGTCTTTGAACAAATCGGTGTTTTCGATCTTCCAACCATTTTTGTTGGGGTAATCGGCCAAGATTAGCGAAAGGACAGCCACTTCGCATGCGAATGTATCAATTTCGCTGCCCTTGATCTTTTTAACCAGAAGATCGTGGCGCTGCCGATCTGTCCAACCCTGGGGCAGCCCTTCTCTAAGATGTCGGAGAGCAGACACAAGAAACACCCCTGCTCCAGCAAAGGGCTCGTAAACTGCGGGAGGTTCAGACATATGCCGCCAGAGATCTAGTCGGCCAACAATATATTCCGCGACGTGTCGTGGTGTACTGTGCGTCCCATAGATGCGGCGAGTCTCGGGCGTAACGAGAGTGTTCTCGTAGACGAAAGCAAGATCGTCGGCAGAAATATTGGAAACATTTAGTCCTGAGCGCAAAATATCCCAAGCTGCAGATAACTTGCTGCCGACAGCATCGGCAGAAAATGAATCCGCAAGCCCATAGAAGTTTCCGATGCCTGCTAGAACGGTCCGTACATCACTCGCGTTCCAAGTCGTGCTAGCACGATGCTCACGGTCGGTTAGAATCTTGGCTGCAACGAGTCGAAAAACGCCCTGAAACAATGCTTTGTCGTCATCGGGCATGCCAGCCTCTCGCGTCGCCGCGAGCGTTTCATTCAGTAGTCGATCGAGCTTCTCGTAGATCTGACCTTCAATTGCCGGCATAAGACCGATATCGACAAAGTCGAGTTGGTAGGCAGAATTGAACCGACCAATCGATTTCGCCCGATGAATTGAATCTGGTCCCCAACTGTCTTTGCGGGCTTCGAATAACCGGCCAATCGCATCCAGCGGCGCTCGCTCAAGCAAGCGGGGAGGGCCGCTCGCGTAAACTTGCCATACCGATACCGTGTCTGCCTCGACCACAAAAAAAAGTGGCGCCCCCAAATCACGGAACTGGCGGACTAGCGATTCTGCGCCGGCCTCATCGGAAATGGATGCGCCGAATGCGGCGGACCGATAGGACGGAGGAGTCTGAGTGAAAACGGCAAGTGGCGCTCTCATAGTGCTTGAGACACCAGGAGTCGCCAAAGTGCTAAAAGGATAGTCACGCACAATCGTGTCGGCCCGATATCCGAGCCGTTGCGTTTCAGTTGCAATTCGGTCAAGGGCGACGGTCATTGGCGCCTCCTTGACGATACTGCGACCGGTGGAAACGCCAAACTTGTTTGAACTTCCACATCTGCCGCAAGGAGCCGTTCTCGTAGCTCACGGATAACCGGCTCCATCGGAACGACAATGGCGGGTTCTTCTCCTGGAAACGGATTCCCTTGCTCAATAAATGAGACGGTACCTGAATTAAGAAACAGAATGGCCGACAGTCTCTCAAGCTGAGGCCACGCCTTCTGCTCGCATAGAGCGAAAAGCTGAGAGGCCAAAGGTGCCAATCGGCCGATTGAGGCGCCCCCTAGATCAACCGCCCGCTTGGCAATAGCCGTTGCAACTAACTCAGCTGGCCCGAAGCAGGGACTATGACCCGTAACGGCGGCAAGCGCAGGCAGATCACGTTTCCAATATCGAAACGTTTCCTTGGTTAAGCCGAGGGCATCACGGAACTGACCTGGAGTATATCGAATAGCCAGAGCACGCTCCAAAGTGTTGTTTACAACACTCTATCATGGGGTCGGGGACGCGTCCAGTATGTAATTGGCAACGGGCTAAGCAGCCTTCAGCTCAAATCAATTAGAACATATCATGAACATTTGGAAGGGTGAATCGAAAGCTTAGTCCTCCCGCCCTACTCCCACTCAATCGTCCCCGGCGGCTTGCTCGTCACGTCATACACCACCCGATTAACGCCCTTGACCTCGTTGATGATCCGCGTCGCGGTCTCGCCCAGGAATTTCATCTCGAATGGATAGAAGTCCGCGGTCATGCCGTCGGTCGAGGTCACCGCGCGCAGGCCGATGACGTATTCGTAGGTGCGGCCGTCGCCCATCACGCCCACCGTCTTGACCGGCAGCAGCACCGCAAAGGCCTGCCAGATCTGGTCGTAGAGGCCGGCTTTTCGGATCTGGTCGATATAGACCGCGTCGGCATTGCGCAGGATGTCGAGCTTTTCGCGCGTGATCTCGCCGGGGCAGCGGATCGCAAGGCCCGGGCCGGGGAACGGATGGCGGCCGACGAAGATTTCGGGCAGGCCGAGTTCGCGGCCCAGCACGCGCACCTCGTCCTTGAACAATTCGCGCAAGGGCTCGACCAGCTTCATGTTCATGCGCGCGGGTAGCCCCCCGACATTGTGGTGCGACTTGATCGTCACCGACGGGCCGCCGGTGGAGGAGACGCTCTCGATCACGTCGGGGTAGAGCGTGCCCTGCGCCAGGAAGTCCGCGCCGCCGATCTTCTTGGCTTCCGCGTCGAATACGTCGATGAACAGACGGCCGATGGTCTTGCGCTTCTGCTCGGGGTCGCTGACCCCGGCCAGCTCGCCGAGGAAAAGCTTCGAGGCATCAACGTGAACCAGGGGGATGTTGTAGTGATGCCGGAACAGGTCGACCACGGTCTTGCCTTCGTCCTTGCGCAGCAAGCCGTGATCGACGAACACGCAGGTGAGCTGGTCACCGATCGCCTCGTGGATCAGCACCGCGGCTACCGCCGAATCGACACCGCCTGACAGCCCGCAGATCACCCTGCCCTTGCCGACCTGGGCGCGGATTTTCTCGATCGCCTCCTCGCGGAAGGCGCGCATGGTCCAGTCGCCGGCAAGCCCGGCCACCTTGCGCACGAAGTTGCGGATCAGCTTGGCGCCGTCGGGCGTATGCACCACCTCGGGGTGGAACATCAGGCCGTAATATTTCCGCTTCTCGTCCTGGATCACCGCGAAGGGCGCATTCGCCGAGGTGCCGGCGACGGCAAAGCCCGGCGGCATTTTCGTGATGCGGTCGCCATGGCTCATCCACACCGGATGCTTTTCGCCCATGTCCCACGTGGAATCGAACAGCTTGCTCGCGCCGGTGACCTCGACGTCGGCACGGCCGTATTCGCGGTGGTGGCCGCCCTCGACATCGCCGCCGAGCTGGTGCGCCATGGTCATCTGGCCGTAGCAGATGCCGAGCACGGGAACGCCGGAATCGAAGATCGCCTGCGGCGCGCGCGGCGAGCCCGCCTCGTGCACCGATTCAGGCCCGCCGGAGAGGATCACCGCCTTCGGCTTCATCGCAAGAAACGCCGCTTCCGCCTTCTGGAACGGCACGATTTCGGAATAGACGCCCTCCTCGCGCACCCGGCGCGCGATCAGTTGCGTCACCTGGCTGCCGAAATCGACAATCAGAATC
>Ga0210389_10002135_pt1 | contig 15736 bp, 17 predicted proteins | sample IncBWH28OmetaG_FD_160127 | JGI IMG/M metagenome (GOLD analysis project Ga0210389, IMG submission 160127) | Forest soil microbial communities from Barre Woods Harvard Forest LTER site, Petersham, Massachusetts, United States - Inc-BW-H-28-O ...
GGGAACGCAAATTCGCAATCTTGCAGGTCCAAAGGGGCCAATTTAAGATAAAAGGCCGGTTCTTCATCCCTCGGCCGCCCGAATCACAAAGCCGACGCGGCAGCCGGCTCGAGCGATGTCCGTCCCGAGTGAAGGTGTCTTCATCGACAACGAGATCATCATTGCGCTCTTCCGCGTCATGAACCGCTATGTTGGCAACCTTGCCCCGATGCCCGGCGTGTTTCCCGACTATCCCGCGCCCGTGGTCAGGAACGCCGGTGCCGAGCGTGAAATGACCATGATGCGCTGGGGTATGCCATCGTCGCCACGCGCAGGCGGCTTCCCGGTCACCTATATCCACAACACCGCGTCACCGCACTGGCGGGGCTGGCTGAAGCCGGAAAGCCGCTGCCTGGTTCCGGTCAACAGCTTTGCTGAATATACGTCAGAACCGAACCCGGATACCGGCAAGAAGGATGTTGTGTGGTTCGCATTGAACGGCGATCGTCCCCTGTTCGCCTTCGCCGGAATCTGGACCGGGTTCAAAGGTGACCGTGGGACCAAGTCGAAACCAGTCCCCGGACCCCATCTTGTTTACGGCCTTCCGACCACCGCGCCGAACGCGATCGTGAAGCCCATTCATCCCAAGGCAATGCCGACGACGCCCAGCGGCCGCCGAAAACGCGAGAAACCCCTATTTTACCTTGGCTTTATGAGACGTTGCGGTGGCGACTGGCGATGGCGGGTGAAGTGTGGCGAGCGTGGGGTTGGCGCGCTCGGAAGGATTCGAACCTCCGACCCTCGGAATCGAAATCCGATGCTCTATCCAGCTGAGCTACGAGCGCACGCGCGGCACCGATTACCAGAGTTGGCCGGGCAGGGCCAGCGGCCATGCGCTGACTTCGCTACATCTGAAGCCACGCTGGTTCGCTTCCCAATAGAAGGAAGTCGACGCCAGGAAGTGCTTAGAAGCAGGGGTAACGGCCGCCCTGCGCGCGATAGGCTGCGGCGCCCTGCCAGCAGGAATTGGTCGACGGTCCGTCATAAAAGGCGAAGGTGCCTGGTTCCAGTCCCGGGCCATAATTGTGGGCATAGCTGATGGGGTAAGGCAACCCAAAAGCATAACCGTGCCAATGGTGGTGGTGCCGGCGCGCCTGGGCCGGGCTTGCGACCACGGCGAGTGCTGCCAGGGCGATGGCGGCGAGAGCGAATTTGCGGGGAATCATCGAGACCTCCGGAAACAAGGACCAGGGTATTTTAGGACAAAAGGGCCCCTCATCCAGAGGGAAATCCCTCGAAACCCGGCAAAAATTGGCTGCCGAAGCGAGAATTTTTCGCCTCGCGGCCTTGCTTAACAGTTTTCCAACACAGTCTCGCCAGAGTCGTCCCGTCTGATCCGCGTCGAGGACCGATTTTTCCGCATTTTTCAGCGATCTGTTGCCCGACCGTTTCATGCGCATCACGATTCTCGCAACGCTTTTGCTGGGCCTGGCCACACTTCCGGCGCGGGCCGACCTGCACATTACCCGCGATCACGGCGGCTATGTCGAGGAATACAAGGCGAAGTACGCCCGTATCCGCGACCACCGCGAGCGGGTGATCATCGACGGCATCTGCAATTCCGCCTGCACGCTGGTGTTCGGTATCGTGCCGATGAACAAGATTTGCGTGACGCCGCGCGCGAGCCTCGGCTTCCACCAGGCCTATTACGACAAGGCGTTCACGTTCGGCGTCAAGGTCACGAGCAGCGAGGGGACGTCCGACTTGATGTCCTATTATCCGGACACCGTGAAGGACTGGATTCGCCGCAATGGCGGGCTCACCACCGAAATGAAGAAAATCAAAAACGGCGTAGACCTTTGGAAGATCGTCGATCCCTGCCCGGAAGAGTGGTGATCTTCGGTCTATCTATCGTTCTGCCGCCTGATCCGGCTGACTACGACAAATCCAACGTTCCCGACATCACAGGCACGCAGCGCCCGCCAATGTAGGTCGCTGTCACGACGCCATTCTTCTTTTCAGCTTCGGCCTGCAACAGACTTGGCCGGCCCATCTCGACGCCTTGGGCAATGGCCTTTGACAGGCGCAAACCGGCTTCCGGCCGCAGCTTTGCCAGAAGCCCGATGAGCGCGACGTTCGCGCTTCCCGTTGCGGGGTCTTCGGGAATCCCATGATGGGGCGCGAACATGCGTGCGCGGATATCGAGACCGCTTTCCTCGACCTGCGTGTAAATAAAGATGCTCGTCACCGGCAGTTTCGAGATTTCGCGCGTGAAGACCTCAGGCCGCGCGGTCGCCGCTGCGAGAGCGGTGCGTCCTTTCAATTCGGCAAGGATGAACGCGGCGCCGCAAGAGACGATGCAAGGCCGGTGATGTCGCGTTTCGATATCGTCTGATGATAGCGAGCAGGCGGATGCGATCAGGTCGGCAGGCACTTCCGCGCCGACCGCGAGAGGTTGCGGGGAGGCGAGCCGCGTGCCGACAACGTTCGTGCCCTCCTTGAGGAACGAGATCGGGACAAGGCCGGCCTTTTCCTCGAAGATGACGCCGTCGCCGCCAATGGCGCGGCCGTAGCATTTGCCTGCGCGGGCCAGCGCGAAGGCCGTGCCGACATTGGGATGGCCGGCAAACGGCATTTCATAGCGCGGCGTGAAGATCCTGACCTCGGCGGTATTGGCCGGATCTTTCGGCGGCAGGACGAAGGTCGTTTCCGCGAGATTGAATTCGGCCGCGATCGCCTGCATCTGGCCACCCGAAAGCCCCTCCGCATTGAGGACGACGCCGAGCGGATTGCCGGCAAATTGCGTGGCGGTGAAGACGTCGATGGTGACGAAGTCCCGTTTCATGGAGGGCTCGCAGTCAATGGGCGTTATGTCATACCGCGCGAGTGGTCCTGCGCAAATCGGCATTGTCGCTTAGCATATGATCGGGCACTCACAACCGCAAATGAGCAAAGATTTCGATCAGTTGGCCGCGCGGGCGGCGCCGGCGATTTTTGTCGTGCTCTGGAGCACCGGCTTTGTTGCCACGAAGTATGTGCTGCGCAGCGCCGAGCCGTTGACCTATCTCGCGATCCGCATGGCGGTCGTGGTGGCGATCATGGCGGTCATCGTCCTGTTTGCGAAGCCGCGATGGCCCGGTCGCGCCGGCATCGCCCACAGCGTGGTGGCGGGACTTCTGGTTCACGGATTCTATCTCGGCGGCACAGCGGTTGCGATCGCGCTTTCGATTCCGGCCGGTCTTTCGGCGCTGATTCCGGGCTTGCAGCCGATCCTGACTTCGACGCTCGCTAATCGCTGGCTTGGCGAGCGCGTCACGCCGCTGCAATGGGGCGGGCTTCTGGTCGGGCTTGCCGGCGTCGCGTTGATCCTGCACGAACGGCCCATGGGCGGGGAGGCGGGCTGGGGCTGGTTCTCCTCCGGCATATCACTGGTGAGCATTACGCTCGGCACGCTCTACCAGCGGCGTTATTGCCGCGACATCGACTGGCGTGCGGGCAATCTCGTTCAGTATGTCGCCGTCATGATCTTCTTCGCGGTCGGCGCCCTGGTGTTCGAAGATCGCATCGTGCATTGGACCGGCGAGTTCATCCTGTCGGTCGTCTGGTTGGCGGTCGTGCTTTCGATCGGCTCGATCGGGTTGTTGTACTGGCTGATCCGCCGTCAGGCCGCGACGTCGGTGGCGAGCCTGTTTTATCTGGTCCCCGCCGTCACCGCGCTGATGGCCTTTGTGCTGTTCGGCGAAAGGCTCGATCTGGTTGCCATCGCCGGCATGATCGCCTGCGCCGCCGCGGTCTTTCTGGTCAACCGATAGCTGGAATACTGCAACTCTATTCGGGCTGATCCGTAACATAGGATGGGTACGCGAGAACGCGTGGGAGAATCTCTTGAAACGGTACGCGGTTCTTTATGTTGCGACCTTGATCGAGCTCATCCCGCTCGACGGTGGGACTGCTGATCGCCAATCCGATCACCCCGAAAATCTGACCGCATGAATGCCAATGCCCGGCACGAGGCCGGGCATTGCATTGCGTCCGGGACACGTCGAGCTGTTACTTCGGCTGCGGCACGATCCGGATATACGGCTTGGGTGCTTTCCAGCCTGCGGGATAGATGGTCTTGGCCTCGTCGTCGGAGACCGAGCCCGCGATGATCACGTCCTCGCCCTGTTTCCAGTCGGCAGGCGTGGCGACGCGGTGCTTGGCGGTCATCTGAAGTGAATCGATGACGCGCAGGATTTCCTGGAAGTTACGCCCCGTAGTCATCGGATAGACCAGCACCAGCTTGATCTTCTTGTCCGGGCCGATGATGAAAACGTTGCGGACGGTCTGATTGTCGGCGGCGGTGCGCGTGGCGACATCGCCGGAGGTCGAGGCCGGCAGCATGTCGTAGAGCTTGGAGACGTTGAAATCGGTGTCGCCGATCATGGGATAGTTCGGCGCCGCGCCTTGTGTCTCGCGAATGTCTTCCGACCACTTCGCGTGTTTGTCGACGGGATCGACCGAAAGACCCATCAGCTTGACGCCGCGCTTGTCGAATTCAGGCTTCAGTTTTGCCAGCGCGCCAAGCTCGGTGGTGCAGACGGGGGTGAAATCCTTCGGATGCGAGAATAACAGCGCCCAGCTGTTACCGATCCAGTCGTGGAATTTGATCTTGCCTTCGGTGGTTTGGGCCTCGAAGTCCGGGGCCACGGCGCCAATCTGGAGTGCCATTTTTTGACCTCATGTCATTCATTCTGGAGGTGAATTTGGTCTTCTGGAGTATAGGAGGCGGCCCAACCCAAGTGAACGGTTGCCGCCAAAAAGGGCAGTTTCGTCTCCCAGTCCGCCCTGTCCTAGCATCTTCTTTCGGCTTGTGAAGGCGGCATGGAACCGCGCTGCCCTGATAATGCCGCTTATGGCCCTCACAAGGCCGGCCCTCGGTACCCTTGAACCCTGACCTCAATCACCGCGACAAATTGGCACCCTGTAAAATTCTCGCCGGCCGAGTTTCGAATCGTTAACCACTCGTTTACGCCGCTGGCCCAGAACAAGAAACTGAGAACCTGAAAAGAGCACTTGGTTATGTCCGCCCCGTTGGCCGAACCTGTCGCCGCCTTTGAGCCCTCCAAAATTTCCTGCCGCGAAACCGCAGCCCGTGCGCTGGCCGTTGTCCGTGACGGCGTCATCACTGGTGAGGGCCCGACCACCAAAGGCCGCGTGCATTTCTCCCGTGAGCTGGACGCCGACGACGTAGCGTGGTGCGAGCGAATCCTGACGGCATCTGCGGTCGCGCACCAGCCGGTGAGCCGGGCGGAAGCCGAAGCGCTATTCGAGATCGACGGGGCCGCTACCGAGCGCAGGGACAGCGGACGCTTTGACGATCTGATCGCCAAGGCGGTGGTGCATCACGCGGCTTCTGTCTCGGGCCTGCCGGTGCCGCCCCGAACCGTTGCTCTCTCGGCGGAAACCGCGATCGAAAGCTGGGCGCCCGCGCGATCGGCCCACGTCGATACCGAGGTGCTGGAGTGGATTGCGGGCCAGATGCGCGGCAACCGCCGCCGCAACCGAACCCTGATGGCGCTGGTCGCCACGCTGGTCGGAGCATTCGCCCAGGTGCCGAACGTCTTCGACATCGGCATGTAGGCGCAGGCGCAGCGTATGACGCGAGACGGCGGGCTATTTGCCCGCCGTTTTTTGCTTGCCCGTCTCTACACCGAGGCCGACCGTCCGGCCCGGAAATCCCGCCACGTCAAAATAGCGCTGCGACAGCACGCGCTGGTATTTGAGCACTGTCTGCAACCCGTTGGCCGCTGGCTTGGAGGTGATCGTGCCGTCGGCCGACTTGGGGACGATCCCGTTCGGGAGCGCTTCCGACATTATCCGGCCGGTCAAGCCGCCGGCATGTATCGGATGCAAACCCATGAGTTCGGCGATGGTCATCCCGACATCGGCATTGCTGACGGGCAACGTATCGACATAGCCTTTTTTGAAGTCCGGTCCGATCACCGCCATGAAGTTCAAGGTGTCGCCGCGCCCGAAACTGCCGTGCATGCCCTGACCCTGGCGCAAGATCGTGTCGGCAACTTCGACGGAGCAGTTGGTCGGTTCGCCGCATCCTTCTACAAAGGAGCGGAAGTTCACGACGATCGACGGGGTGGGCGTTGCGGCCTTGCCCTTCAAGCCGATCTGCGACAGCGGCAAGGTGCCGTGAAAACGCCCGAGCTTGTCGTCGACGAATATTCCGCTGACGTAATCCTGTTCGAGCAGGGCCTTGATGGTCCGATCCGCCAGTTTCTTATCTGCCTTTGGCAGATAGATCAGGTCCGATCCGCCATTGGTGGCGACCACGAGATCCGGCTTTGCCGGGTCTTGTCCCAATAGACCATTTCCCGCCTTGGGATGGGCATTCCCGGCCACCTTGGCATTGCCGTCGTTTGGATCGAACAGCGGCAGGTCCAGCGCCTTGGCAAGATCGAGGGCGACAAAGCCCATCGGGAGGAAATCCTTCGGCGTATCTTCAAAGCTCATCTTCGCCGCCGGACTGGTCTTGCTCTCCTTCGAGATGGTGGAGAAGCCGTGGTCGGAGGCGATGATGATATTGGTCTCGGCGGCAAGGCCGAGGTCGTCGAGCGCTTTGCGCAACTGGGCCAGATTGTCGTCGGCATTCTTGATGCCGGCGAGGGACGTGGGGCCGTTGATGCCGGGCGTCATGGTGTTGAGGCTGTCGCCGTGATTGTGCTGGCTGCCGTCGGGATCGCGCGACCAGAACACCAGCACGAACGGCTCGTTGCGCCCCTTGAACATGGGCAGCACCACTTTGGTGGCGACATCGGCGAAATAGGCTTGCTGCGCGGTATTCGGCACCACCGTGCCGGGCGTCTTGGCGTCGCCCGCCTTGCCGTTGTCGCCGCGCGGCGGCGTTGCGAGCGGAAGCCCGGCCTTGGTCAGCGCAGCCTTCATTTCCTCGGAAAGCGGGACGCCGCCCTTACCGCCGGTGGCGTCATCGATGACGATCGAATGGGTGCCGTCGGCGCCGATCTTGTCGGTGTGATCGAAAATCAGGGTAGGGCCGACCTTGCCGAGCGCGGCCGTGCTGAAGCCCCGTCCACGCGCCATCTTCAGGATGGTTTCTTCGTTCAGATAGTTGCCGCCAAAATGCTCGTCGATGTCAGCGATGACGGGATTGACTTCGAGAAAGGGCGTGACCGTTCCGCCCGCGGCGGTGACGGGATAGCCGGTGTAGATCGTGTTCGAGAAATCGCCGGTATCGCCGAGATCGTGACCGGTGGCCATCGCCGATGCGTTGGCTGTGGTGAAGGTCGGAAACAGCGAGTGCGAGTTCTTGAAATGGACGCCGCCAGTGAGAACCTCCGTCATGGCGGGCGCGGTCTGTGAGTTCACGATCCGTCCGCGCAGGCCGTCCGGCACGAAAAGGATCACATTATGCGGCCGGCTGTTTTGCCCAAAAGCTGATCCTGCGGACAACAGGATCAATCCAGCAGACACCGTCACCCCCGAGCGGCGCATTTTTGAAGTTCTCCAGAATAATCGGACAGGCGGTCGATCGGCCATTGCTGTTGTCTAGGTTTGCCAGATGACAGAATTGTTGCAGGCCGCCCAAGGAGATGGCCTAGCCAAAGGTCTTGTTCGTCGCCCGCAGCCGTTGGGCGAGGACACGCATGACCTTGAGGGCAAAATAGGGGGTCTGGCTGACCAGAAACAGGAACTGCTTCTCGGACACCGGCACGAGCTCGACATCGGTTACCGCAATGGCGGTGGCGCTCCGCGGCTCGCTGTCGATCAACGCCATCTCGCCGAAAATGCTGTCCTGGCCAAGCGCAGTGATCGTCCGATTGCCGATTTGAATCCGAACCTCTCCGCTTTTGATCACGAAGAGCTCGTTTGCCGCGTCGCCTTCCCGGAAAATCACGCTACCGGCCTTGAGAGATCGCCCCTCGATCTCGTTACCCGTCAGGACACCAAAACCCGCATCTTGTTTCATCGTGAGGTCCTTTTCTGCCGTAGGCCACACTGGGGGCGGTTCGTGGCGGGGCAAGAATGTGCGGCAAAAGACGGCCGCTTTGTGTTTGGCGGAGCTGATCGGCTAGTGGTCCGATTCCAACATTTGCATCCCGGTTTGGCTGGCACTTTTGCAAGTGTTAGAATCAAAAGGACCACCAGCAAATATAAGTTTCTAGTGGAGTTTTAGATTTGACATTCGCTATTCACGTATTCCCGGCTACGGGGTAGCGAATGTCAAATCCACTCCACTAACTTCGTTGCCGGGTGAAGGGCCGGCAATTGTAGGCCTTGCGAAATCCGTCGGCCTTGGCGTCGTCCTCAGAGCAGAACCAGCGATCCGGGCGGGTCAGGGCGGGATAGCTCTGGCACATTCGAAGATGATAGATGCCGACATTGCCGGTGACGCGGGCGCGCATGGCGTATTTGCCCTTGATGCTGCAATCGGACGGCATCGCCGGTTCGAGCGGGAAAAGTACGTCGCGTATTTCGCGGTCCTTGTCGGCGCGGCAGGCGCTGCCGAGCAATTTACCGTCCCTTCGGCCTGCACGGAATTCCTGCGGAGCGATGAAGCAGCCTTTCCATAGCCCCCGGCGATTATCTCTGCCGTCCTTTTCTTCGTCGCTGAACTTGCTTTGGCCGGCAGTGGCCAAATTCATCGCCAGGCCTCGCCGGACCAGAAGCTGATTCAGGCTCGCGGTTTCGCCGTCAGCGGTGCAAACGCCGACGTGCCATTTTTTATAGGTCTTGTCCGGACCGAGGTCGTCGCAGTGGACATGGTGATCGCCGATCAGGCGGGCCAATTGATCGCGCGCCTCGACGCCGCAAGCCCAGCTGTCGGCATGGTCGTCGATGCAGATCTGATCCAGGGCCGGTGCGTCGATGCCATCGAGCCGATAGGTCACGCCCCCAAGATCGATGCTACCGCCATCCCGTACCACCGAATCGGCGGCGAAGCTTTGGCTCGCTGCTAAAATTGCCAGGATCGGGATAAACCAACGCATGATCAATAACTGAAAAAGGAAGCCTGTGACCTCAGGAGTTGCCTAGCACATCTTGCTTGCGAATGCTCAGGCGTTGTCATCAATCCGGGACCGTGTTGGACATCATGACCTCCTGGTTAGATGCCCACGGGTCCATGGAGCGCGATAACGGCATTTTATGCCGGCAGCAAAGCCAGGCCAATTGCTAGCCGGCAGAAGGGGTGACTTTCCCATATCAGCCGTTGCCTCGGCCCGGTTTTGCTGTACGACGGAATTGTTAGGTTCGCCCCCGCATGGCAGTGTGGGGGTCCCGCCCCACAGGTTGCAAGCAAGTTCGCAGATGTTCAAACGAATTCTGATCGCCAACCGCGGCGAGATCGCCTGCCGGATCATCAAGACGGCCCGTCGGATGGGAATTGAGACGGTAGCCGCCTATAACGAGGCCGACCGCGACGCGCTTCATGTCGAAATGGCCGACCATGCGGTCTTGATCGGACCGCCGGCCGCGGCCGAAAGCTATCTGGTGATCGACAAGATCGTGGAAGCTTGCCGCAAGACCGGCGCGGAAGCGGTCCATCCCGGTTACGGATTTCTGTCCGAGCGCGAAGCCTTTCCGCGCGCGCTGGAGAAGGCGGGCATCGTCTTCATCGGCCCCAATCCGGGCGCGATCGCCGCGATGGGCGACAAGATCGAATCGAAGAAGGCGGCAGCCAACGCCAAGGTGTCGACCGTTCCGGGTCATCTCGGCGTGATCGACGACGACAAGCATGCCGTGAAGATTGCCGACCAGATCGGTTATCCCGTGATGATCAAGGCTTCCGCCGGTGGCGGAGGCAAGGGCATGCGGATCGCCCATTCCAGGGCGGAAGTCGCCGAAGGCTTTGGCCTCGCCAAGGCCGAAGCCAAGGCCTCGTTCGGCGACGACCGCGTATTCGTCGAAAAATTCATCGTCGATCCCCGACACATTGAAATCCAGGTGCTCGGCGACAAGCACGGCAACGTGATCTATCTCGGCGAGCGCGAATGTTCGATCCAGCGCCGTAACCAGAAGGTCATCGAGGAGGCGCCGTCTCCGCTGCTTGACGAAACCACCCGGCGAAAGATGGGCGAGCAGGCGGTCGCGCTCGCGAAAGCCGTGAACTACGATTCCGCGGGCACCGTCGAATTCGTCGCCGGCCAGGACAAGAGCTTTTATTTCCTGGAGATGAATACGCGCTTGCAGGTCGAGCATCCCGTGACCGAACTGGTCACCGGCATCGATCTGGTCGAGCAGATGATCCGCGTCGCGGCAGGCGAAAAGCTCAAGCTGTCGCAGAAGGACGTGACCCTGACCGGATGGGCGGTGGAGTCGCGCGTCTATGCCGAAGATCCGTTCCGCAATTTCCTGCCCTCGATCGGGCGGCTCGTGAAATACCGGCCGCCAGCCGAAAGCCGGGCCGGCGAGATCACGGTACGCAACGATACCGGCGTGCAGGAGGGCGGGGAAATATCGATCTATTACGATCCGATGATTGCCAAGCTCGTCACCCATGCGCCGTCGCGTGCCGCCGCCATCGAGGCGCAGTCGACCGCGCTTGATTCATTCTACATCGACGGCATCCGTCACAACATTCCGTTCCTCTCCGCGCTGATGAACCATCCACGATGGCGTGAGGGCAGGCTTTCCACCGGCTTCATTGCCGAAGAGTTTCCGCGTGGATTTACGGCTCGCGCGCCCGAAGGCGAAGTTGCACGGCGGCTGGCGGCGGTTGCGGCGGCAGTCGACCATGTGCTGGGCGAACGCAAGCGGCAGATTTCGGGCCAGATGATCGGACGGCCCGTGCAGCGGGAGCGCCGCCGCGCGGTATGGCTCGATCGCGAGGAGATCGCGCTTCAGATCGTTCGTGAAGCCGACGACATCGAGATCCGCTTTATCGACACCGACGGCGCGATGGGCCAGCCACACCTGATAGTTTCGCCCTGGAAGCCGGGCGATCCGGTCTGGCAGGGCAAGATCGATGGCTTGGACGTTGCGATGCAGGTGCGGCCCGTCCTCAACGGCTTTCGGCTCGCGCATCAGGGCTTTGAGGTGGCCGTTCAGGTCTTCACCGAGACCGAAGCCGCGGCGGCGCGACTGATGCCGGTCATGACAGCATCTGATTCCGGGAAGAGGCTGCTGTGCCCGATGCCCGGACTCGTGATCTCGATCGCGGTGAGCGAGGGCCAGGAAATCAAGGCAGGCGAAACGCTAGCCGTGATCGAAGCGATGAAGATGCAAAACGTGCTGCGTGCCGAGCGCGACGGGACCGTGAAGAAGATTTACGCAACGGCCGGCGCGACGCTGGCGGTGGATGCGCTGATTCTTGAGTTTGCTTAGCACGTCATTGCGAGGAGCGAAGCGACGAAGCAATCCATGCGTGCGTTATCCTAAATTGCTTCGCTTTGCTCGCAATGACAACGAGGAAACATCATGACCTTTCGTCATCCCCGTGAGGCCTTGCGCTCGATCCTTTCCGGATCGGCCTGCGTGCGGCCCGGCTCGGTCTATGACGCGATTTCGATCCGGATCGCGGAGGATCTCGGATTCGAGCTCGGCATGTTCGGCGGTTCGGTGGCTTCGCTTGCGGTGCTCGGCGATCCGGACATTGCGCTGATCACGCTCACCGAGTTGGCCGAGCAGATGCGGCGGATGTCGCGTGCATCGACGCTGCCGGTGCTGGTCGATGCCGATCACGGTTACGGCAACGCGCTGAATGTGCGCCGGACGATCGAGGAACTGGAGACGGCAGGCTGCGCCGGTCTCACCATAGAGGATACGCTTTTGCCACCGGCCTATGGCGAAACCAGAACCCAGTTGATCTCGCTGGAGGAGGGCATCGGCAAGATGACGGCGGCGCTCGACGCCCGCCGCGATCCTTCGCTGGTCATTGTCGGGCGCACCGGGGCGGTGTCCATCACCTCGCTCGACGACGCGGTCGCGCGCGCAAAGGCCTATGAAGCCACCGGCGTCGACGCGCTGTTTTTCACCGGCATCAAGACCGAAGCGGAGCTGGAAGCGATCGCAAGCGCGACGCGCCTGCCGCTTGTTCTCGGCGGCGCGCCGGAAGCCATGTCCGATCTCGTGTATCTGCGGGAAAAACGGGTGCGGATCGCGCTTCAGGGCCATGCGCCGATCGCGGCGGCCACCAGAGCCGTCCACGAGACGCTTAAAGCGTTGCGTGAGGGTTTGCCGCCAAAGGCCTTGACCGGCTTGGCGTCGGCCGAATTGAACAGCCGCGTGATGCGCGAGACGGAAGTGAATGCGCGGCTCTCGCAATTTCTTGGGCACAGGCGGTAGATGAGTGAAGCGATCCGCAGGGTATTGATCCGCGGCAGGGTGCAGGGCGTAGGCTACCGGGCCTGGGTCGAGCATCAGGCGAGGGGACTTGGCTTGCAAGGCTGGGTGCGGAACCGCCGTGACGGCAGCGTCGAGGCTCTGTTTGCGGGCGTTGAGGAGGTCGTCACCAACATGGTCGCCTCCTGCCGGCGTGGACCGTCCTCGGCCCGGGTCGACGATGTCGCGGAAGAGGTGGTAGGCGCGGATGCGTTGGGACTGCGGCGCGCTGGCGAGGCGTTTTCGGTCCTGCCGACCATTTAAAATCGAGCGTTCAACGGAGACAACAATGACAAGAAAATTCGTGGCGAGATGGGTGATACGGTCTTTTGGGGCAAGCGGCCGGCTGGCGCGCTTTGGCGCCGTCGTTGCGATTGCGCTTGTCGCCGGCCGCGCCGACGCGATAGCGCAAACTCCGACAGTCCCGCTTGCTGGTGTCGATGCGGCCTTGCTTGAAGACATGGTCGTCGGCAGCCGCATCCTGGCGGAGCTCGGCGTGCTGGATGGTTTCGGTCACGTCAGCGCGCGCCATCCCACCAACCCCAACCATTTTCTGATGTCGCGCTCGCTCGCGCCCGCCCTCGTCACCGCCGACGACATCATGGAGTTCGACTCCGACGGCAATCCCGTGGATGCGCGTGGCCGCACGGTGTTCCTTGAGCGTTTCATTCACAGCGAAATCTACAGGGCTCGACCGGACGTGATGTCGGTGGTTCACACCCATTCGCAAGGCGTCATTCCGTTTTCAGTAAGCAAGGTACCGCTGCGCGCGATGTTTCATAATCCTTCCTTCCTCGCAGCCGGCGTGCCGGTGTGGGACATCCGGAAGGAATTTGGCGAGACCAGCATGCTGGTCGAGAATGCTGCGCTCGGCAAATCACTGGCCGCAACGCTCGCCAACAAGCCGGTGGTCTTGATGCGCGGCCATGGTGACGTCGCCATCGGACCGACGGTCAAGATGGCCGTGTTCCGCGCCTATTACACCGACGTCAACGCCAAGCTTCAATCACAAGCGATCGCGCTCGGCGGCGAGCCCAATTATCTGACGCCGGGTGAGGGCGAGAAAGCCGACAAGACCAACTTCGCCGTGATCGACCGCATCTGGAACCTGTGGCGGATGCAGATCATGCCGACGCTAGCGAAGTAGTTTCACGCCGAGGGACGGGTTGCGGTTCGATCGCCGGAACCCAGCCCATCTCACGTACACGTGCAGGAACGTCGGCCATTTCTCTTGGTTGTTGGTTGGTTCAACAATAAGGGAAACGATCATGAAACTTTCGACATTGGCATTGGCAGGGGCGTTTGCGCTCTCAAGTTCGATGGCGCTGGCTCAGGCTGGCGGAGCAGGCGGCAGCGCGGGCGGTGCGTCTTCCAGTGGCGGCATGAGCGGTTCGTCGGGCATGAGCGGCTCTACGCCAGGCGGCTCAACGCGCGCCGCACCGGCGGGAAGCACCCCGGGAGCGACCACTGGAATGGGCGCTGGCGGCACTACTGGACCCGGCGGCACCTCGACCAACCCTTCGGGTAACTCGCTGATCAACACCTCGCCAAGCGGATCGACCTTGGGTCCGAACGGATCAGGTTCGACCACCGGCCGATAGCCGGCAGGCGTTCCGCGCAAGATCAAAAGCCCCGCCTTGTGCGGGGCTTTTTCATGGGTCAGTTGCCGCAGGTATAGCTAAATCGCTTCCGGCAGACGCAGATGTTCGGCTCCGAACACTTCCTCAAACGCTTGCCGGAGCGCGATATCGACATCCGTCGATGTCGCGGTGTGGCCGAGATCTGCGAGACTCGTGACCCCATAGCGCGGGTCGGTCACGCCGCAGGGAACAATCGCGGCAAAGTGAGAAAGGTCCGGCTCCACATTGATCGAGATGCCGTGGAACGACACCCATCGCCGCAGCCGCACGCCGATCGCCGCAATCTTGTCCTCGAAACCTGTGCCCTTGTCCGGCCGGGCGACCCAGACGCCGACACGGTCCTCCCGCCGTTCCCCCCGAACATTGAAGGCTGCGAGCGTCCTGATCACCCACTGCTCAAGGCTCGCGACATAGGCCCGGACGTCGGGGCGCCGCCGCTTCAGGTCAAGCATGACATAGGCCACCCGCTGGCCGGGCCCGTGATACGTGAGCTGCCCGCCGCGTCCGCTGGCAAAGACCGGAAATCCGGGATCGAGCAGGTCGGCCGCCTTGCCGCTGGTGCCGGACGTATAGAGGGAAGGGTGCTCCAGCAGCCAAACCAGCTCCGGCGCATGCCCTGCGGCGATCTCGGCGACCCGCGCCTCCATCGCTTCAACGGCCTCGGGATAGGGAATCGCCGCGTCCGATATCCGCCACTCCACCGCCGCCCCTCCAGGGGCAGGTGCGAAGGCCGATAAATCGAGGCTTTGGCGGCTATTAACCATTGGCTAACCATAACGTGGTGATCTCAGGATACGCAATTTTGCGTTTGTCTGTGCGGTAGCTTGTCCGGTGCCAACGCTCGATAAAGTCAGCGTCGACCTCATGGTGGTTCTGGGAACCACGACCATGCCGATTCATCAGGTCATGCGCCTCAGCCGGGGTGCGATCATCGAGCTCGACTCCACCGAGGCCGACGAGGTCAAGATACTCGCAAACACCTTGCCGGTGGCGTCCGGCGTCGTGCTGGTCGATCGCAACCGGATTGCGGTTGAAGTCAAGCAAATGCTGCCGAAAACGGTCGGCAGCCGCTGATTTGGCGGTCCGGCAAAACCGCTAAATCATCATGTTGGCGGGCCTTGTCCCCCCATTGCCGATTTGTTACATCGGCGCCGTCGATGCGCTCTGGCGCCGACTGTGCCGTGATCTATGCGCTCGTGGCGGAATTGGTAGACGCGCTGCCTTGAGGTGGCAGTGAGTAACATCGTGGGGGTTCGAGTCCCTCCGAGCGCACCATTCTCCCACGTTTAACTTTGAAATCATTAGCGTTTTTTCCGGAAGTTACTGATCGGTGTTACTGTTGCGTTCACGGCGGGCAATGGCATGAAATCATCGATGTTCTCGTTTTGGCTGCTGTCGAATGACACCAGCTTCTCCATGCCGGTCAGACCCAACTTGTCGCGTTTGGCGTTGGCAATGTAGTGAGCAGGCATCTTCGGGTCGGTCCACCCGAACATCGCCATCATTTGCGCCTCCGTGCAATCGGCGTTGGCCGCGGCCTCGGCTCTTGTCTCGCGCACGCCGCGGCAGCTCTTCTTGGGTTCGTTGATGCCGGCCAGCACGGCATATTTCTTGAACTTGTTCGCCCACGACTTTTTCGTCATCGGCTCGACACAGCCATCGCCGCCACCTGGCCGATGGCGAGGGACCCGTGCAGAATGGGTTCAAGGTACGCGAACTCTTTGTCGTGCCTCATGCGGCAGAACAACCCTTTTTCTACGGCATCAATTTCGAGTTCAGCTACA
>Ga0210389_10002136_pt1 | contig 15734 bp, 14 predicted proteins | sample IncBWH28OmetaG_FD_160127 | JGI IMG/M metagenome (GOLD analysis project Ga0210389, IMG submission 160127) | Forest soil microbial communities from Barre Woods Harvard Forest LTER site, Petersham, Massachusetts, United States - Inc-BW-H-28-O ...
GCTGAACGCATCTGACGGGGGGAATCCTGCTGTGGCCAATCCGAAAACAGAGATAACGCAGGCTGCGCCGCAGCTGCTGATACGGACAAGGCGCTCCGATCGCGTGCTGCTCGCCGGGACCGAATACCACATCGGCCGCGACCCGTCCTCGGACATCGTGGTGGCAGACCCGCGGGTGTCGTGGTGGCATGCCGTTCTGCGCGCCGACGGCGCCACCTGGGTACTGGAGGACTTCAGCAGTACCAACGGAACGTTTTTTGGACCCAAACGGGTGAGTCGGCTGGTGATCAGGACCAGTTTCGTGGTCAGGCTCGGCAACGCCGACGACGGGCCGCTGCTCCGCTTCGAGCCGCAGCTCGCTGCCGCTCCTGTGCCGCGAGTGGTCCCGGTGCCGAGAACGGAGCGCGCCCCCAGGCATGCCCTGCCTCGGAGCCAGCCCGAGGAGCACGGGCTGCCTGAGAACCAGTTCATGCCGAGCGTAGACCGCCGCCCAAGTGCGCGGATGCCGCTCCTGGTCCAGGCCCTCTACATCGGCCGCGCCCCAGACAACGGGCTGGTCATCGACGACCTGAGCGTATCCCGCAGGCACGCGGAACTCAGGAAGTCGCACAGCGGCCGCTACCAGATCATCGACCTGGGCAGCCACAACGGCACCTTCGTCAATGGCGCCAGGGTTGACCAGGCCGAGCTTGACGAAGAGGACATCGTCGCTATCGGCCACGTCACCTTCCGGCTGGCCGACGGTGAGTTGCGTCAGTATGTGGATGCCGGCGACGTCTCCCTCGAGGCGCGGGGCCTGCGAGTCCAGGTCGGCAGCGGCAAGGTGCTTCTGGACAGCGTCAGCTTCCCGATCCCGGAACGCTGCTTGCTGGGCATCATTGGCCCTAGCGGGGCGGGCAAGTCCACGCTGCTCGGCGCTCTTACCGGGATGCGCCCGGCTGACTCCGGCAGCGTGCTGTATGACAACCGGGACCTGTACCGCCACTACGCAGAGCTGCGCCACCGGATCGGGCTGGTGCCGCAGGACAACATCATGCACGCCCAGCTCACGGCCCGGAGGGCGCTGAGCTACGCCGCCGAGCTCCGCTTTCCCGACGACACCAGCAAGCACGAGCGCACCCGGCGCGTTTGCGGCGTGATGGAAGAACTTGGCCTCACCAGGCACGCAGATACCCGCGCCGACCGGCTCTCCGGCGGCCAGCGCAAGCGGGTCAACGTCGCGCTCGAACTGCTCACCAAGCCGAGCCTGCTGTTCCTGGACGAGCCCACGTCCGGTCTCGACCCTGGACTGGACAAAAGTGTCATGGAGCAGATGCGCGACCTCGCCCATGACGGACGGATTGTCGTCGTGGTCACGCACAGCGTCGACAACCTGGACACTTGTGATCGGTTGCTCGTGCTCGTCTCCGGCGGCAAGATCGCCTACTACGGGCCGCCCGAAAAAGGGCTAGCGTACTTCGGAAAGGCGCGCTGGGCGGAGGTCTTCCAGGCGTTCGAAGCCGAGCCCGACCGCGACTGGGCAGCGGAATTCGGCAGGTCCAGGGAACACGCGCGCTACGTCAGCGGGCCCGCCTTGCAGCGCCCCGCGCCGGCCGCCTGGCCAGGGGGCACGAAGCCGATCCCGGCCCCGCCACCGCGGCGCGGCGGCATCCGGCAGCTGTCGACGCTGGCCCGCCGCTATCTGCGCGTGATAGGCGCCGACCGGGGCTACCTGATGTTCACGGCATTGCTCCCGGTTATCCTCGGCAGCTTGATCCGGCTCGTCCCGTCCCCAGAGGGCCTCGCTGGCGCTGCTGGCACGAACGGTGACGCCGAGGAACTCCTGCTGGTGCTCGTGATCAGTGCGTGCCTGGGGGGCATGGCGAACTCCGTCCGCGAGTTCGTCAAGGAACGCGCGATATACGAGAGGGAACACGCGGCCGGGGTGTCGGCCGGCACCTACCTTGCCTCTAAGGTCTTGGTTCTCGGCGTGATCAGCGCAGTCCAGGCGCTGTTGGTTGTCGGCATCGGACTAGGCGGCCGGCGCCCTCCGCCGTCCGGCGCGTTCCTGACTACGCTCCCGTTCGCCGAGTTGCTGCTCGCCACGGCGGTGCTCTCGTTCGTCTCGATGTGTCTCGGGCTGCTTGTCTCCTCGCTGGTGTCCACATCTGAGAAGGCGATGCCTGTCCTTGTACTGGTCACGATGGTCCAGGTTGTACTCTCCGGCGACGTGTTCCCCCTCGCCGGGATGGCCGGGCTTTCCCAGCTCTCCTGGGTGTCGCCATCCCGATGGGGGATGGGCGCGCTCGCGGCCACGATCCGGCTGAACATCCTCAACCCCCTGATAAGCAGCAAGCCGGATCCTCTTTGGCAGCACACCCCCCACATATGGCTCTGTGACATGGGCATCCAAATCGGCCTGGGCTTGGTGTTCATCCTCCTCGCCTGGCGGCGTCTTGGGCGCATCAGCCCTGGACAGCGGAAATAGCACCCTGTGGCCTGGCCCGAGGCGGAACGTAACTAATCAGAAAAGAACCTTTGAGTAGGCCCAAGGGGGCGAGTAGGGTCGTCCTGCTTCCCGCTCATTTGCCTTTTCTGGAGTGAGGTCACTTGCGAACCTCCCGTTTGCGCCGTTCCATCATGCTCGCGTCCGTAGCGGCAGCCGTGTCGGCTGTGGCCGCCGTAGGCTTGGGCATCCAGAACGCCTCGGCGGCCACGACCACCCCGACCACCCTGAACGCGCCGGCCAGCACCCGCACGGCGCAGGTTGCCGTGGAGTACAAGACCCGCATCATCGACTTCAAGGCACCGGTGAAGGCGGAGACGCACTCGAACTTCCGCGTCAGCGGGGTCGTCCAGCAGTGGGATGGCTCGCAGTGGCAGGCCGCGGACTACCCCTGGGTCAGCCTGTACTACCAGGTCCTGCCGTCCACCAAGTGGATCAAGGAACCGGGGGAGATACAGGCCTGGCAGAGCACCGGCGGCTCGTTCTCCTTCCAGCAGACAGAGATGACGCCCCTTGGGCACATCCGCTGGAAGGCGGTCGTGTCGAAGCAGGAGGCGGGCAACGAGATCTTCGACGCCTCGACGAGCTCCACGCTGCAGACCTGGGTCGTGGACCACACCTACGAGGAGGGCCTCTACACCTTCCGCGCCTCGACCTACACCAACGTTGAGGCCTACGTCCGCGACGAGCCATCGAACTTGAGCAACACCTTTTTCGGGTACCCCGTCCCTGGCACTGCTCAGCTGTACTACCACCCCCGCGGCACGACCCATTGGACGTACCTGGGCAACAAGCGCACCGATTTTCAGGGCTTCGTGGGCTGGTCGACCGGCAAGCCCCTGACGGGTTACTTCAAGATCGTGTTCCCGGCTCAAGGTAACTACCTCGGCTCCAGCGCCGAGGTCAAGGTCGGCTGAACGGAGCGCCGCGGGCACGGCTTCCCTGATTAGTTCATGCGTTCCGCCGGAATGGCGCGATCACCTTGCGGACCGCGGCGGCGGCGCCCCAGTCGTCATCGTCGTGGGCTATGACGCTGAGGAGCTCGCGCAAATGGTAGATCGGCATTCGCTCGGCCCACCCCTCGCGCAGGCCAATGGCAGCGTGGTAGGCGTCGAAGAACCGATCCGAGTCCGGGGGGCGAGGCGAGCAGTAGAGCATGCTGAGGTCAGCCTCCGGCCAGCTGAACGAAACGGCTGGGTCGATGAGGGCCGGCGCCCCGTCCAGGGTCGCCATGATGTTGCCACTCCACAGGTCGCCGTGCGTCATCGCTGGTGGTGCGTCAGGAACCAGCTGGGGCAGCCGCTCACAAAGACGTTCGATCGCACGGCGGTCGGCCGAGCCGAACGTCTCCTCCACCAGCGGCTCGGACAGCCAACGCAGGATGCGACGCTGGGCGAAGAAGGAGTGGCCGTCTGCATCCTGCGTGTTGTCCTGGCGGAGCCGGCCAAGCCAGCCGTCACGGTGCCAGCCGAAATAGTCGGAGACCGTGGTCGCGTGGAGATGAGCGACCATGCGCCCCAGTTGCTCCCAGAACTGGACGCCCGCCGGGATGCGCTGCAACGGCTCGAGGACGAGCAGCCGTGACGTCACGTGCAGAACGCCAGGAGTGTTGGCGCCACCCTGATCGCGCAGCGACCGCAACCCTTCTGCCTCCACCTCGAAGATGTCGGAGTCAGCGATCGTGACCGTCTTGGCGAAAACCCGGGAACCATCGTGGAGGACGGCCACGCCAGCCAGCGCCACAACGCCACCCCTCGCGGGATCAACCGTGTCTACGGCAAGGCTGATCTCCCTTAGCCGTTGCAAGAGCACGCTCATGTCCATCACGCCCATATGGAAGCACATCAATCCATAGCAGGGCGGCACCATGTGCGGTGGCCCCGGTGCCATGCGGCACCGGGAGGTTGACACCGCCGCCGGCCCCGGCGCACGAATTCGTCCCGCCTCCGGTTGCACCGGAGGCGGGACGAGGAGGAGCAGGTCAGACGGTGGGGAGCGGGTGGTCGAGGACCGACTTGGCCAGGTACCCGGCGGGCAGGCCGTCGAAGATGATCGTATCCGCGGTGGTGTTCTCGGTGCGCAGGTGGCGAATCGCCACGTAGGCCGGCGATTCGTACCAGCCGCGCGCGGAGTCGAGGTCGGGGAACTCGATGATGATCAGGTCGCCGCTCCACGTACCTTCCACCGCGTCGACCGGGCCGCCGTGGACGAGGAACCGTCCGCCGAACGGCTGCATCGTTGCGTCGACGCTGCGCAGGTACTCGATGATCTGCGGGCCGAAGTTCGTGGCGTGGACGTGCGCCATCGCGTAAGCGGGCATGTCGGTGCTTCCTTTCGCTGGAACGGCTTGCGCGTGATGAAGGGCTAGCCAGCGGATCTCGAAGGCCGCGGCGGAGGGTCAGGCGGGGACCTTGTCGAGGAACCCGTGCACCTTGGAGATCTGGCCGTGGGCGTCGAGGACCAGGACGTCGAAGCCGATGACCAGGTCGTCGCCCAGGCTCCAGGTGAACCGGGCGATGTCGTGGTGCGCGTCGACCGGGCCGGCCAGCGTGAAGGCCAGCCCGGGGAACTGCTTCTGGACGGCGGCGATCATGGCGTCGATCTGGTCGTGGCCGTGGGCTGCGGTGATCGGGTCGGTGTAGGCGCCGTCCTGGGCCCACAGTTCGGCGATGGCCTGGCGCCGGGCCGCCGGGTCGGTCTGGTTCCAGGTCTGCAGGTACCGGGCGGCCAGTTCGGTGACGTTCATCTCAGCAACCTCCGTGGTTTTCGTTCTTGCAGGTCTTGCAGGTCAGAACGTTACGGAGATCGGCGCGGCGAGGAATCAGTCACGCATGGGTAATTCCTGCCGCGGCAATCGGATTGCATAAGACATGTCGGCCTACAGGCCCGATCGGATGATCCGCGGCAGGTGCCTCAGCGACGCGCTCGGATGCAGGGCAGAGGGCGGGCCCACGTAAATGGCGTGCATCCCGATGCGGCGCGGGCCTTCGACGTCCGCTTCCCAGCTGTCGCCGACGAACACCGCGTCGCCGGCTACCGCCCCGCGATCTCGAAGGGCGGGCGCCGCGATGATCAGCGGGGATCTTGCTGATGACGCTCGGTTAATTGCGAGCAGCACGGCTGGCGAAGCGGGCGGCGAGCTCGGCTATCCGGTTGGGCCGGTGCTCCTGGCGCATCCGGCCGGCACGTTCTAGCAGGCTCATGCCGTGCAGCGCGCTCCACAGCAGTTCGGTCGCCGTTCCGTCGTTGTCATCGCCGAGTGCCGCGCCCAGCGCGTTGAAGCCGGCGCGCAGTTCGGCCTCCGCGTCGTCTTGCGCGAAGCGCGCGTCGATCGGCAGCTGGAACATCGCCTCGTAGAGCGACGGGTGCGTCGCGGCGAATCCCAGGTAGGCGTCCGCCACCGCCGCCACTGCCTGCTCCCTTGCCGTGCGCCCCGCGCCTGCCTTGCCGCGGGTGGCCGCCTGCATGGCCGCCGTCAGTTCCGCGAAGCCCGCGAGCGCCACCGTGCGCATGATCTCGGTCTTCCCGCCCGGGAAGTGCCCGTAGAGCACGGGCTGGGTGTATCCGATCGCGTCGGCAAGGCGCCGCGACGTGACGGCCGTCCACCCGTCGGCCTCGGCCATGGCCCGGGCTGCATCGAGGATCTGCTGCCTGCGCTCGGCCACGCGCTGCGCGCGGGCACCTGCCTTCGCCATGGTTCCTCCCCTTGCATTCCGGCTTCCGACGACTTATGTTAGCAGTGCTAGAAAGTCTAGCGTTGCTAGAAAAGGAAATGACCTTGCTCACCACGCTCGCTGTCATCACCGCTACCGTCACCGGCGTCATGGTTGGCGTTGAGTTCGCCGTCGCGGTCTTCGTCAACCCGATGCTGCTGCGGCTGCCCGTCGGGCCGTCGCTCCAGGCCCGCGCCGATGGCGGCCGGGTGCTCGGCCGGGTTATGCCGTTCTGGTACTCCGGGTCCCTGCTCCTGGTGGCCTGGCTGGCCGCCGTCACATGGGGCGGGCCGGCCGGTGCCGCGGCCGTCGCGGCCGCGGCCCTGCTCGCCGTGAGCGTCGTCATGTCGGTCACCCTGCTCGTCCCGATCAACAACCGCTCCGTCACGTGGACAGCCGACGACCACCCGGCCGACTACCGTGAGCAGCAGCAACGCTGGGACCGGTGGCACTATGCGCGGGTGGCGATCCTCGTCGCGGCGTTCGTGCTGACGCTCGTCGCCGGGACAGTTGCCTGACCGCGGGCCGCGCAAACGCACCCCCAGCATCGCCAGCCGGCACTCGCGCCGCGACAACCACTTCCCCGGCCGCCCCCGCCCGATGCTCACCCGAGAGACGGTTTCCCCGCTACTGGCACCTTTCGCTTCGAAAACGACTCCGATATTCGGTACAAAGAATGCAAGTCGGAAGCCGAAGGTGCCAGTAGTCGTGGAATGGGGGCTGGAGGCGCGGGGCAGACGCCATAAGGCGCGGGGCCTGTGAAGTCAGCCAAGTCACCGCAGACGATGGCCTACCTGGCCGGGACGCCGCCGAGCAGGGAGCGGGCCTGGACGAGCTCGGCCTGGTTACGGAGGCTGATCTCCCGGCCGCCGATAGCGGAGGCTGAGGCCGCAACCGCGACCGAGCCGACCTGGTCCGCGGTGATCCAGTCCGGGGCGCCGTCACCGGCTGCGCGGGTCCGGACCGGGCCGAGCACCAGGGCGAAGACCCGCTTCTCGTCGCCAAGCTCGGCGGCGAGGACCTGCTGCATCATCAGCAGGGCGGCCTGCTCCATGCTCACCAGCCCGCTGCCGGGGATCGGGGTGGATGCGGAGGCGCCGACGATGAGCGAGTAGGCACCGCCGGGCTTCATCCGGGGCAGGGCGGCGCGCGCCACGGCCATGTGCGTGGTCGCGAGCCGGACGAACGCGTCCTGCCAGTCACTTTCGTCGATCTCCCAGAGCCGCTTGCCGGCCCACCAGCCCCCGATCGGTGCCACGACGTCATCAACGCTGCCCAGCCGGTCCTCCATCGTCGCGGCGAGGTCTTCCGCGCCCGCGAATGTCGTGTAGTCGTGAACGACCAGGTGCAGCCGGCCGGTGGCCGCGTCGCCGAGCAGGCGGCGGAATTCGCCGGCCCGGTCCTGGCTGCGGGTCGGGACCACGACGTCGGCGCCGGCGGCGAGGTAGGCGCGCACCGCGCCCTCACCGACCCCGCCGGTGCCGCCGGGAATCAGGACGTGCCGGCCGGAAAGGTCCGGCGCAACAGTGCCGCCTGCCATGAGTTCGCTCCTCGGATCGTGCGGTCGGCCGCGCCTTGCGTGACCGCCACTTTCATGTTGGGACTATCAATGTTGGCAATACCAACGTTGATAGTCCCAACATAGCATGGATCGTTGTTGTTCCCAACGGTTAAGATCGGAACATCATGGACGACGAGACAACAGGTGACGACGGGCTGCAGCCTCCTGCCCGGCTGCGCAGGCTGACGAGCTGGCAGGCGAGCAAGGTCTCGACTCTTGGCGCGCGCATGACCGCACGGCACATGCCGCTCACCGGGCGATCCGACTTCGCCGTCCTCGCTGCACTCGAGGAATACGGCCCGCTGAGCCAGGCAGACCTCGGCCGGCGCCTCGGCCTGGACCGGAACGACGTCAGTGGCATCGTCACCCGCCTCGAGAGCGGCCGCCACGTCGACCGCCAGGCCGACCCCGCCAACCGCCGCCGCAACGTCGTCACGCTCACTGCCTCAGGGATGCAGTATCTCGAGGAGGTCCAGCGGCACGCCGATGCCGCCCAGGACGAGTTGCTCGCCGGCCTGAGCGCCGCCGAGCGCCGCCAGTTGAACGAGCTGCTCGCCAAGCTCCTCAACAGCCATAAGGCGCAGCCGGCTTAGCTCGGGCTTAATGATGGCTCGGGAGCATCGCGAGCGCCTGCGACCGCTGGGCGACCAGTTCGTCGTAGGTGCCGTCGCGCTCGGCCCACCGGTGCATCAGCACGCCCTTGACCAGGATCTCGCGCGGCGCGGGGCTGGCCTGGAGCAGGTCCATCACCTCGGTGGCGAACTCGGCCAGCCCCAGCGCGCGGGGATTGACCACCGCGGCCTCCGGCGTGACGGCGACGGCCGGGGGAACGAGCTCGCAGACCTCGACGCCGGTACCGTCCAGTTGGGCCCGCAATGCCTCGGAATACGCGTGCACGCCGGCCTTCGAGGCGGCATAGGTGGGCATTACCGGGAACGGCAGGAAGCCAATGCCCGAGGAGACCGTGATGATGGTGCCAGCGCCGCGCGCGATCAGGTGCGGAGTGAACGCGTCGATGACGCGGATGGTGCCCAGGAGGTTGGTGTCGATCGTCTTCTCCGCGGAGCTGAAGTGCGCGGGATCGCGCAGGTCCTCGGGGATCATGACCCCGGACATCGTCACGACCGTGTCGAGGCCCGGGTGGCTGCGGAGGATGGAGTCACGGGCACGGTCGATGCTGTCTTGGCCGGTCACGTCAATGGGAACGGTGGCGAGCCCTTCAGCCGCCAGTTGGTCCAGCAGGCCGGTTCGGCGGCCGCCGACGATGACGGCACTGCCGGCAGCGGTGAAGCGGCGCGCGAGCTCGAGGCCGATTCCCGAGGTAGCGCCGGCGAGGAAGACGGTGCGGTTGCTGATGTCCACTGATTGCTCCTGTCCAGTTCTTGACCTGGTCTCACTGATCACGGCTCACCACGCGACTGGGCCGTGGGCGGAGACGAAGGTGCCGGTCGGGCCGTCGGGCCCAATCTGCGCGATCCGCGCGATGATCGCGGCACCGACCTCGACTGCCTGGGTTCCGGTTCGGCCATTGAGGTCGGTACTGGTGTAGCCCGGATCGACGGCGTTGACCCGGATTCCGGGGAACGCCTTGGCGTACTGGATCGTGATCGCGCTGATCGTCGCCTTGGACGCCGGGTAGCTGAGGCCGGGATAGAAGTGCGTGTAGCTGTTGGGGTTGCTCAGGTCCGTCAGCGACGCGAGCCCGCTGGAGAGGTTGACGATGACCGGCGCGGCCGACTTCTGCAGCAGCGGCAGAAAGGCGCGGGTCACGCGGACCAGTCCGAAGACGTTGGTCTCGAAGGTCGTCCGCATCGAGTCGGCCGTCTCGTCCGCGGGCGCGGGGATCGCGTTGCCTGGCAGGCGCGGTTCTATGCCGGCGTTGTTGATGAGCACGTCGAGCCCGCCATCCGCCTCGATCTGAGCAACGGCAGCGGCGACCGAGGCGTCGTCGGTCACGTCGAGCTGGACGAACCGGGCGCCCAGTTGGCCTGCCGCCTCCCGGCCACGGTCTTTGTCGCGGGCACCGGCGTACACCGTGTGTCCGGCGGCGATGAGCTGCCTGGCGGTCTCCTTGCCCAGGCCCTTGTTCGCCCCAGTGATCAGCGTGGTTGTCATGCTCCCAGGCTGCGTCGCCCGCACGCCTGCAGGAAGTGGTCCCCTTGTCGTAGGACTGCCAGGGCCACCACAACACTCGCCGAATCGCGCAGACTGGATGTGTGGAGTCGTGGGAATTCGGCCAGGCCGTACGCCGCTGGCGTGACCGTGCCGCCCCGGAGACGGTGGGCGTCCGGGTCGGCGGCCGCCGCCGAGCTGCCGGGCTGCGTCGCGAGGAGCTTGCCGGGCTGGCCGGCATCTCGGTGGACTACCTGACCCGGTTGGAGCAGGGACGGGCCACCTCGCCATCGTCGCAGGTCGTTGAGGCCCTTGCGCGGGCGCTGCGATTGTCGGACACCGAGCGGGAGTTGCTCTTCCGGCTCGCGGGCCAGGCCGTGCCTGGGCGCGATGTTGTCTCAATGCGCATCACGCCGAGCGTCCAGCGCCTCATCGACCGGCTCTCGCACACTCCGGTCGCTGTGTACGACGCTGCGTGGAACTTGATCGTGGCCAATCAGCCTTACGACGCGCTGATGGGTGAGACCACGTTGCTGCGCGGGATCGAGCGCAACGGGGTCTGGCGCAACCTCGTCGGTGCCGGCAACCGCACCGTCCAAACGCCCGGGGAGCAGGCCCTCTTCGAGGCACGGCTCGTGGGCGACCTGCGCATGACCGCGGCGCGCTATCCCGCCGACCGCGAGCTCAAGCGGCTGATTGCCGAGCTGATCTCGCACAGTCCACGCTTTGCCGGCCTGTGGGAGTCGGGTGATGTCGGCTCGTCCCAGGATCAGTCCCGGCACAAGATCATCGACCACCCCGACGTCGGGCTCATCGCACTCGACTGCGACACCCTCATCGTTGCCGGCGACGACCTGCGGATCATGGTGTACACCGCCGAACCCGGAACAGAGGATGCCGAACGGCTCGCCCTTGCCCTCGTCCTCGGCACGCAGTCGCTTGTCGATCAGGGCATCTGGGAGTGATCCGGCTACGCCGGGACGGCCTCCCGCTTCTCCCTGGCTCGTCGTCGGTCACGGAGGCACATGATCGGGTATCTCGTCTCAATCACCCATCTAGCACCATCGATGCACAATCTTTACCGGTCAAGCCATAGTGCCCGTTTTCAGGAAACACTAGGATCGGCCCGCCAGCCTTCCAGCGACCAGGACGAGGGATCAGCTTGACCACCCTTCCATATGACTCACCAATGAGTCCAGTGAGTCCAGAGGTGATGACCCGAGAGGTTCCGCTCCCGGTGCAGCTGACGGCGGCCGGGCCGGCCCAGCAGCGGCGCTGGACGGTGCTCATCCGGCTGATCATGCTCATCCCGCACTACGTTGTGCTTTATGCCCTGGGTGTAGCCGCCTCGGTGGTGTCATTCATTGGCTGGTGGGGCGCGCTGTTCACCGGCCGGCTGCCTGAGTTCGCGGTGAGCTACATGTCGGGTTACATACGGTGGATCACGCGGGTCCAGGCCTACGGGTTGCTGCTGACGGACCAGTACCCGCCGTTCGCCTTCGGTGACGAGCCCGCCTACCCAGTTCGGATCGCCATACCTCCGCGGGACAGGCTCAACCGCGCCGCGGTGTTTTTCCGTTTCATCCTGGTGATTCCCGCCAGCCTGCTGAATGCCTTCGTCACGTTCGGCGGCATGACGATCGTGGCCGTCATCGCCTGGGTCATCGCGCTCATCACCGGGAAGCTGCCGACGTCCTTGCACCTGGCGTACACCGCGATCCTCCGGTACTCGACACGCGTCAGCTGCTACTCCTACCTGCTCACTGCCGAGTACCCGAAGGGGCTCTTCGGGGACGGCCTAGTGGTTCCGGACGGCGTGGCCGTGCCGCCAGCCGCTGACGTCGATCCGGCCGCGGCGAGCCTCGAGGCTCCCGTCGATGCGGCGGCGCCAGTTGCTGAGGCTCCCGCCGATGCGGCCGCCCCCGCCGCTGAGTCACCCGTGGATGAGGCCGCCGCCGCCGATGAGGCTCCTGCCGATGCGGCCGCCCCCGCAGATGAGGCTCCCGCCGATGCGGCCGCCGCCCCGGTGGCTGAGGCTCCCGTGGCTGAGGCTCCCGTGGATGAGGCGGCCCCAGTTGCTGAGGCCGCACCCGTGGATGAGGCCGCGCCGGTTGCTGAGGCTCCCGTGGATGAGGCCGTCCCTGGCTTCGAGACTCCCATTGACGTAGCCGCCCCCGCCTACGCCGCCCCTGGCTTCGAGGCTCCCATTGGCTTCGCCGCCCCCGGGTTTGCCGCCCCCGCCTACCAGATTCTTGTCTATCCCGGAGCCTCGAACCCGGCTGACTGGCTACTGCTTCTCACCCGGGGCGCCAAGCAGTTGCTCGGCTGGTTCGTCGGGATCGGAGTCGCGCTCTGGGTGGCCTACATCGCCGTGGGCGTGATCATCGGCATGCACTCGAGTAACACGGTTTCGGTCAACAACGCCGTCGACGCGGTGAACAACGCGAACACCACGCTCGGGGTCGTAGAGAACAGCTACCAGAGCACGGTCCAGGCCTGCACGGACGCCACCTGCGTTGAGAAGGCGGACGGTCAGCTCGCCACCGCGTTCACCAACCTCGCCAGCACCCTGCACGGCACGCCGATGCCCGCGGGAGCCGTCACCATCGCGAACACGGTCTACTCGGACGCGACCAAGGTCGCGCAGGGCCTGACTCAGCTCAGCCACCTCAGCCCGACGGTAACTGCCAGCCAATACGAGAGCGAGGCCACCACCCTCGGCGTAACGCAGGCCCTGGACCAGTTCCAGACGGACTCCAACACGCTCGCTGACACGCTGAACGCGCTGAACGGCTCCAGCTGACGCCACCAGCCTGCCCGCACGGCGCCCGGCGCCGTGCGGGCAGGAACGGCCGGTGGGGTTACCTCCGCAGAGGCCGCATGGCGGGAGGCATCAGGCGGCGCGGCGGTGGACGAGCCAGATGGTGACGGCGATCAGCAGCGCTGACAGCGCGAGCAGCCAGCCGCCCTCGATCCACTGGAACGGCCAGAACCGGCTGGCCGGCTGGTAGCTAGTCCACATCGTGTAGCCGTGCTGGACGAGGCACGGCCCCCATCCTTCCGAAGGCCCGCCGCCCTTTGGTGCCGACATGGGCGGGCAGAACTGGTTGAGGATGCTCGCGGGGGGATAGTCGCCGAAGGCGACCCTGCCGTCCTTGGTCCACCACTGGCCGACGGTCCACGCGTTACTTGGCACGTTGGAGTAGTTGGTGACGACCAGCGGCGCCAGGTAGTGCTCGCGCAGGAACCCTGCGGTCGCGAAGGCGAGCCCGACGTAGACGACCAGGGTGGCGACGAGCGCGGGGACGACCCGGCGGATCAGCATCCCGGCCAGGGCGCCGACCGCGAAGGCGGCCAGCGTCCAGGCGGGGAACCCGACCCCGCGCAGGTCGAACATTCCGGGGGCGAACGGGGTCGTCCTGGGCAGGCCGAGGAACTGGTTGTCGCTCAGGAACGGCTGGTAGTACCAGGTCAGCAGCGCGCCGAACGCGCCGGCGGCGGCGGTCACCACGACCGCGAGCAGCACCAGCTTGGCGACCGCCCAGCGCCGCCGGCCAAAGCCCTGGGTCCAGGCGTACCGGAAGGTGCCGGTCTCCATCTCCCGGGCCAGCACCGGCGCGCCGGTGAACGCCCCGATAAGTACGGGCAGCACCTGCAGGATGTAGCCGTTCGACAGGAAGTTGTCCATGCCAGACACCGTGTTGTCCAGGCCTTGACAGGCAGCCGAGTTTTCCGGGTGGCAGGCGACTGCGGCGTCGTAGGCATGGTGCAACGATGCGCCGGCGATCGACAGGTACACCGCCAGCGAGCCCAGCAGCACGGCCACGCCGATCAGCGCGACCCGGTGCTGCCGCCAGGTGACCCCGGCCATCCGCCGCCACGGCACCGGCCGCAGCCTGGCGTCGTCCTCGCCCTGGTCGGCGGTCATGCTCAGCGCGGTCATCGCGTCACCTCCGACTCTGAGTTCTCGCGCAGATAGGCCATGGCGAGTTGTTCCAGGCTGGCCTGGCCGTGGGTGGCGAGCAGGTCATTGACCGCCCCGGCGAGCCGCACCTGGCCCCGGGACAGCAGGATGAGGTAGTTGGCCACCCGCTCGAGCTCGATGAGCACGTGCGAGGACAACAGCACCGACATCCCGTCGGCGGATGCCGCCGCCCGGACAGTGGCCATGAAGTCATGCCGGGCGACCGGGTCGAGCATCGCCACCGGCTCGTCCAGCACCAGCAGTCGCGGCCGGCGGGCCAGGGCCAGCGTCAGCGCGAGCTGTGCCTGCTGGCCGCCGGACAGCTTCCCGGCCCTGCGCTTGAGCGGGATGCCGAGCTCGTCTAGCCGGGCGCGAGCAAAAGGCTGGTCAAAGCGCCGGTTCAGGCTGCGGGTGAGGTAGATCATGTCCGCGACCGTCAGCCCCTTGTACAGCGGCGTGTCCTGCGCCACGAACGCGATCCCGTCCAGTGCGGCCGGCGACCCCGCCCGGCGGCCGCCCAGCACGGTGACCTCGCCCGCCGACGGCACCGACAGGCCCACCGCCAGGTTCAGCAGCGTGCTCTTGCCGGCCCCGTTCGGCCCGACCAGGGCCGCAACGCGCCCGGCGGGGATCTCCAGCGTGCACTCGCGCAGCGCCCAGGTACGGCCATAGCGCTTGCCCAGGCCGCTGGCCTTCACGACGTTCATCGATCTCCTTCCATGCAGAACATGCAGAACATGCAGGACATGCACGATCAGGTGTGTCCGCCGCCCACTGTCCCTCGGTCCCGGCCCGGTTGTCTGCGGCCGCGGGTACCAACCGGTTCAATCGCAAGTCGCAATCCAGGCCGGCTCACGGATGATGCACACGGCCTGGCCAGGGGATACCTTCAGTGACATGCAGGCAATACGGCGCGTCGCGGTCGGTGACCCGGGCATGATCGTGGATGCCGGGCTGGGGATCATCGCGGCCGGGCTGACCGCCGTCGCCGCATGGGGGCCGGATGACCTGATCGGCACCTCGATCGCCGGGCCTTCGTGGCTGCGGGCGCTGCTGCCCCTGCTCATCGGCGCGCCACTGCTGCTCCGCCGCCGCGCGCCGCTGCTGATGTGGGCAGCGATCTGGGCGGCCATAGCGCTGCAGTCCCCGTTCACCCTCGACCCGCAGCACGTCCTCCGGTATGGCCGGGCCCCGGAAACACCCGAGCCCTTCATATTCGCGCTGTTCGTCGGCGCCTACTCGCTGGGCGCGCACGCCAGCCTGCGCCGCGCGGCGACTGGCCTGCTCACCGCCGCCCTGGTCGTGACCGGGCTCTGGCATAACGGCGGGCTTGGGCTGGGCTTCCTATCGGATAGCGGCGAGCCAGGCGTGGCCCTGTCTGTGCTTCAGCTCACAGCATTCTGGCTGGCTGGTGTTTTCGTCCGCTCCCACAGGCAGGCCGCCGCGCTTGCCGCGCGCAGCGCCGCCCTGCAGCGCCAGGCCGAGCAGGCCGCGGCGGCTGAGCGGGCACGGATCGCCCGGGAACTGCACGACATCGTCGCCCACCACCTCAGCGTGGTGGTGCTGCACGCCGCCGGGGCGCGGGCCGCCGGCCGGGGGGACCCAGCGATCCTGGCGGAAATTGAGGACAGCGGACGGCGGGCCCTGACCGAAACCCGCCGCCTGTTCGGCGTGCTCCGCGACCCGGATGAGGAGGCCGGCCGCGCCCCGCAGCCGGGCATCAGTGAGCTGCCGGCGCTGGCCGGCAGCCTGCGCGCCGCGGGCCTTGAGGTAAGCCTGTCCGTCGACGGTGACCACATGGCGCTGCCGCCGGCCGTGAACGTGTCCGCCTACCGCATCGTGCAGGAGGCGCTGACCAACGTGCTCAAGCACGCGGGCCCGGCCCGCGCCGAGGTGACG
>Ga0210389_10002137_pt1 | contig 15734 bp, 18 predicted proteins | sample IncBWH28OmetaG_FD_160127 | JGI IMG/M metagenome (GOLD analysis project Ga0210389, IMG submission 160127) | Forest soil microbial communities from Barre Woods Harvard Forest LTER site, Petersham, Massachusetts, United States - Inc-BW-H-28-O ...
GTATGCTCAAAGCCGTCGAACCATTTTGCAGAGTCAGCCTAAAGCCCACCAAGCCGCTGACAGTGCCCTGCAAATTGACGGGTTTGGGCTTGGGCGCGCAAGTAGTGCAGTCCGATGACGAGTTATTGCAACCGGCCAATGATGCAGCGATGAGGGATAGGGCAAGAGCACAGCGGAAGGTCATATCTTCATCTCCCACTCAAGAGGACGGAAGCGGCTCAAACTAACATGAAAACATGCGCGCCGAACTCACGATTCTGCGCTCGAAACGCCGCAGAATGTCATGACGAACATCACGAAAGCAGCCATGCGTCGGACCCGTTTTGGCCGGCCGGCGATGTCGATTGCTATCGCGCTTCCCTCTCACGAACAAGCGTGCGTTCAGCCTGGATGCGTCTGCCGCCCTCGATATACGTCCCTGAGATCACTAGCTTGTCGCCTTGCAGCGTGAACGCACGCACTTGGTCTGTCCCCAGGTAATTCGGCATGTTGCTACCGAGTACATGCGTAACCCACGTGCCTTTTTTCCTATCCAACGTATACGTCCCAAAGTAAGCGCAAAACCAATCGGGAAGGCAGGAATCCGGATCGGGGTCAACGCCCTCGAGCACGGCATTGGGTGGATTGCGCATGATATTCAGGAACACGTGCCCATCCGCAGTGAATACAAAGAATCCGATCGGATCTTTGCCGAACGCATATACGGGTTGCCCGCCCTCCGGAGTGTCAACAAACGTGGTGAATCGCCATGTGCCGACCAGAGAGTTGCGATCGCTTTCAGATGCGCGACTCGGATTCGCCATGAACAACGACACAACCGCGATCGACGTAAATAACAATCGTCCGTGCGGACGCAGCAAGCGCTGGTAAATGCAACACAACATGGTTATTCCTCATGGATTGGTGAATTCTCAAGCCTCATCAAAGGTGCCCGGCCGCTTTCCGGAATCGCATTTTCATAGCAGTTCCGCCGCATTAGAACCATGTGGGACATTGCGACAGGACCATAAAAAGACTATATTAAGTCTTCCAAACAATTGGAGCTGCCGTGCGATATTCGACCCAAATAAGACCTATTAGCTACTTGAAAGCCAATGCGGCCGAAGTCCTTCAGGTGCTGGAGCAGCAGCGTAAGCCTATGATCATCACTCAAAATGGCGAAGCCAAGGCCGTAATTCAAGACGTTACCTCTTACGAGGAAACCCAGGAAACGCTGGCGCTTTTGAAGATTCTTGCGCTCGGCGGCCAACAAGTTGAACGCGGAGAGATCACGCCGATCAACGAGGTCGCCGCTCGCCTGCGCGCGAAGGCTACCAGTCCCTGATGCTCGACGAGGTCTCGCTGACAAAGGACGCAGAGCGCGACCTGGAAGAGATCTACCTCTACATCGCTGAGCACGATTCTCGAGCCAGCGCTGACCACGTCCTCGATCGGCTCGTCAAGGCGACAGAGGCGCTCAAAACGTCTCCTGACCGCGGTTCCCATGTAAACGAGTTGCGCTCTCTTGGCATTTCGGAATATCGACAAATCTACTTTAAGCCCTACCGTCTGATTTACAGGGTGCACTCGAAACAAGTGATCGTCTACGTTGTTACCGATGGTCGCCGCGACATGGAGTCTTTGCTTGCACGCAGACTATTGGGCGCTTAACCACGCCAAGCCGCAGGATGTGCGACGGTCAGGGAGCAACCAAGTTGCGAGCTTGGCCCGCGCCCGATGCCCCGGCCGCCGCCCGTAACCAGTGCCACACGTCCCTTCATCCTTTTGCTCGCTTATTCGTATTTGGACAATTGTTCCGCGCTCGCCATTATCTTGTGTCTGCTTCGGCGAAGTCGTTTCAATTCGCGGAATTTTCGCTGCCGGCTGTTGCCGGTCGGGCAGACGCCCGACCGAGACGGAGGTAGACTCATACGCTACGAGGGACCTTATTCACGCGGCTGTCCTCGCATGACGTGTGCCCTTGGCATCAGGAGGTTCGAAGTTGACGAGCGGCAATAGCAGCGCTGGGACCTCGGCAATTCCTCTCATCGATGCAGGGCCGTTGTTCGATACCAACCCAGCCGCATGGGTTGTTCCTGATCGGGCGCTTTTCGCGGCTGCCCGAGACACCGGTTTTGTGTGTATCGGCGGGCTGCCGACGGACATCCCGCTGCAGCCGGCTGCCCGGGCCCGTCTCCTTTCCATCTTTGGTCTTGGCGCCGCCGAAAAATACAGCCTGTGCCGGCGCAAGTTCGCACCCGAAAACCGCAACATCTATCGCGGTTGGTTCCCCCTACAACCCGGGAACCTCACGTTCAAGGAGGGCATTGACATCGGTGGCGATGTCGCTCACGGGCCGAGTGTCACGATGGCCGGTGATCCGCTGCGCGAGCCCAGCCCGCTGCCGGAGGATGACCGACTGCCGGGGTGGCGCGAATTCGTTGCGACCTACTATCGAGCAATGGAGCGCGTGGCAGAGACCTTGATGCGTTCGCTCTCCCGCAGCCTTGGGCTTCCGACTGACTATTTCGACGAGGCGTTTCGCCGCGGACTGTCGACCTTGCGCCTGATTCGCTATCCATCCCGTAACGCCGCAGATCTTTCAGCGGTCGCTGACCCGGCAGTCTGGGTCGAGCCGCGTGCGACCGGTCGACATATCGTGGGAGCAGCTCACACGGACTCTGGCTTCGTAACGCTGCTTGCGCAGGATGGGGTGTCCGGACTTCAGGCCCGCTCACTGGATGGTCGCTGGATCGATGTGCCGCCGCTCGAAGCAACGGTGGTCGTGAATTTTGGCCAAGTCCTCGAACAATGGTCGGCGGGCCGTATCCGGGCGACCGAGCATCGTGTGTTGGGCAGCGGCGTTGAACGCAACTCGATCCCGTTCTTCTATGAGGCTCGCGCCGACGCCACCATCGCGCCGCTCCCCATCGACCCGCCAGATCGGTTCGTGCCATTCGAGTACGGCGACTTTCTTTGGAAACGGATGACCTCGTTCGTAGAGTTTCGCGGCATGGAGGACGAGCGTCGCAGCTTTCGGGAGTCTCACTCGCGAGCGTGAATAGTCGCTTCCTAAACTCATACAAATCATGAGATCACATCATTCCCAATGGGTATTTGCCGCATGCCTGCTTTTTATCGGCATATCGGCCATGGGGCAATCTCCCGCACCGTCGACAGATCCAGCCGCTGCAATCGCAGGCGATACCGGCCCGCCGACCGGCGCGGGCAAAGGTGAGCAGGTCTTCTACGTCCGATCCTTGGGACTTATCGCCGACAGTACGTTCATTGCCGCCTCACTCAACGGCGGCGGATCCGCGATGTCCGAAAACCTGGCCTTCCTGATTCTTCAGGCGCGTGACCACCCCTTTCGAATCACCGTGGCGGGCGGTAACGAGCCCAAAACATTGCGCGTCATCAAAGACGCATTCGACAGCGCCGGCGAAACCGAACTTACCTTTCTTGATTTCACTTTCGTCGGCTCTCCCAAAGCCGCAGGCCGCGTCGAAAAGCTCGTGAAGAAAGTTCATGGCAACTTCCACACCCGCCTCAAGCTCGATCCCCAGACCTAAACCCGCGTTTGTCGATTCGTCTATACAGTATCGGCGGTTAGTTGCAACTGGATGGACGGCAGACCCAATCGGGCGGCAACATCTTGCATGTCCGCCGGCTTTCACATCGACAAACTAAGTGACGAGTTCGGCCAATACACCTTGGTGCTGAAGTGCGCGGAGTGCGGACATGAACGCAAAGCGGAACCCCTTACATTGGGTCGCCTGTGCGGCTGGGATGCGCGGCTCGAGGATATTGCCAAGCGCATGCGTTGTTCCAAGTGCGGCAAGAAGCGCTGCACGCTCAAGGCGTTTCCTCCAAAAAAGCCGCGCGGCTACACGGCACTGCCGCGATGAGATACCGTAATCGGCAGTAGCGGTCCACGTGCCGCCGATCGGGGAGGAGACTTGGGGCAAGAAGCATCGCCGGCTATTCAACAGGTATTCGCCGCCGCCATGGGGCATCATCAGGCCGGACGGCTGAATGAAGCGGAGCGGCTTTACTTGCAGATTCTGCAGACCGATCCCCGCCATGCAGATGCCCTGCATTTTTTGGGCGTACTCGCCCATCAGACCGGCCACAATGACAAGGCGGTGGATCTGATCGGAAGAGCCATCGCGCAGAATGGCCGGGTTCCAGCCTTCCACAACAACCTGGGCAATGCGCTCAAGGCGCAGGGCAAGTTGCAGGCGGCGGCGTCGTCCTACGCGGAGGCGTTGGCGCATAAACCGGATCACGTCGGAGCGCTTTTCAATTTGGGGCTGGTGCTGCAGACGCAGGGCCAGTTGGAGAAAGCGGCGGCCTGTTATCGGCGGGCCTTGAGCCATAAGCCGGATTACGCCGAGGCGCACGGCAATCTCGGCAATACCCTGCAGGCGCAGGGCAAGCTGGAGGAAGCGGTGGCCAGCTACGGACTGGCACTCCGCTACAGGCCGAACTACGCCGAGGTGCACAGCAATTTGGGCAATGTGCTGATGGCTCAGGGCAAGCATTCGGAGGCAGTGGCTTGCCACGCACGGGCGCTTACCCATAAGCCGGATTACGCCGAGGCGCACAACAATCTCGGCCTCGTTCTACTGGAGCAGGGCGATGTCGATGCCGCGGTGGCTTCCTATCGACAGGCATTGACTCACAAGCCGGCCTACGCCGAGGCGCATATCAATCTTGGGAATGCACTCAGGGAACAAGGCCGGCCGGCCGAAGCGGCAGCCTCTTACCGGCGCGCACACATTCTCGATCCGAACAACGCGGAAGCAAGATTGGGCGTGGCCACGGCATTGATCCCTGTATTTGCCGACACGGTTGCCGACAGCATTGCGGCCACCGAAGAATTCGCGCGCTCGCTGGAGGAGCTGACTGCTTGGAGCAGCGCAAATCCCGGAAAGCTCGGAAAGTCCGTGGGCGTCAGCCAGCCGTTTTATTTGGCGTACCGGCCTGCCGATGTCACGGCGTTGCTATCGCGCTACGGTGACTTGATCTGTGGCGAGGCGGCGGCTCACTGGCAACCTCAAATCGCCCAAAGTGGGACCGTTCGGGCGCCGCGAGAGCGCATTCGCATCGCTGTGGTGAGCGGCCACATGCGCCAACACCCGGTGTGGGACGTGGTGCTGCGGGGAATAGTGGCTCATCTGGATCGGCAGCGGTTCGACGTCGTTCTGTATCACACAGGCTCGATGACCGACCAAGAAACAACCTGGGCAAAAGGCCGCGTCGATCGCTTCGTGCAAGGCCCGCGCTCAATGCGGGCGTGGCTGGATGAGGTCGCACGCGATCGGCCTGACGTGATGTTCTATCCTGAAGTGGGGATGGATCCGGCCACCTGCGCGCTCGCAGCTTTGCGCCTGGCGCCGCTGCAGGTCGCCGGTTGGGGGCATCCCGTGACCACCGGATTACCCAGTATCGATTTGTTCGTGTCCGGAGAGCTTCTGGAAGGGACGGGAGCCGAGCGCCATTACCGCGAAAGGCTCATACGGTTGCCGGGAACCGGAGTTTGCACCGACTTGGCGCCCGTCCAGTCTCTGCCATGGGACAACCCCGCTCGGCAGGGGAATTGCGTCCGCTTCGCGTTGTGTCAGCAGCCGATCAAGTTCGATCCGGCGGACGATGTGCTCTTGACGCGCATTGCCAGGGCCGTCGGCCCCAGCGAATTCTGGCTGGCCGCGCCAAAAAAATTGCATTGGGCGACGGCGCGGCTGCGCAATCGGCTGGCGGCCGCTTTCCGCGCCGCAGGGCTCGATGCCGACGCTCATTTGCGCGTGGTGCCCTGGCTGTCGCGCGACCACTTTGCCGGATTCTTGGATGAGATGGATGTGTTCCTGGATTGCCCCGCCTTTTCCGGCTATACCACGGCCTGGCAGGCCGTTCATCGTGGAAATTCCATCGTTACGTTGGAAGGGGAATTTCTGCGTCAACGCCTGGCGGCAGGCCTGTTGCGGCAGATCGGCATGACCGATGGAATCGCTTCATCCGCCGACCAGTATGTGCAAATCGCCGCTCTTCGCGCACAAGAGTCCCGCGATCGCGGCCAACAGGCCCCGCGGCGTGAATCGATACGTCGAGCTGCGACTCGAGCGGACGGCAATCGAGCCGCGGTGAGAGCTTTCGAGCAGGCGCTGATCGACGCTCTGTAAATTTGCGGCCTTCACGGGTGACGCGAGGCTGTTCGATGCTCCCGAGATAGGATATTTTGCCGCACCCGGCTACATTTTTTTCGCGAGGACCCACATGCCCACGAAGTCGGAGATCGTCGATTTTCTGGCGCGTGAATTTCCGCAGAGCCAATGCGTGATCGAAGAGGCCGGTGACGGCTCGGCGACGGTCTCTCATCCTGTCGGGCCTACGCAATTGCGTCCGGGCGGCACGGTGGCCGGTCCTTTGCTCATGGCCGTCGCCGATGTGGCCCTGTACGTTGCGATACTTGCCACGATTGGCTTGGTACCGTTGGCCGTGACCACCAGTTTGAACGTCAATTTCCTGCGCAAGCCCTCGCCCCGCAATCCCATCGTGGGCGTGTGCAAGTTGATCAAGGTGGGGCGAATCTTGGTTGTAGGGGAAGTGGCCTTATATTCGGACCGCAATGAGGACATGGTTGCGCACGCGGTGGGTACATATTCCATTCCGCCCCAGCGCTGACCGCGCGCCATGGATCAGACACCGACGATCCGATTGCTGCGACCTGACGACGCGGCGGTATTGGCCAACGTTGCCGACGATGTATTTGACCAGGACATCAATCCGCGCTGGACGGCCGAGTTCCTGAACGATCCGCGGCACCACATGGTGGTTGCGCTGCTCGGTAATCAAGTGATCGGTATGGCTTCGGCCGTGCACTACGTGCACCCCGACAAGCCACCCGAGATGTGGGTGAATGAGGTCAGCGTCGCGCCGCCTCATCGGCAGCGGGGCATCGGCAGGCAACTCGTTGCGGCGCTCTTTTCTCGCGGTCGAGAGCTTGGCTGCAAGGAAGCATGGCTGGGCACGGAAGAATTGAACGCCGCTGCGCGCCGGCTGTACGCCTCAGTTGGCGGCGTTGAACAGTCCATGGTGTACGTCACGTTCGATCTGCAGCGCCCTTAGATGCTGAGACAGGCTAGCGCCGATCGCGCACACGAACAGCCTTCCCGGCCGAGCGCGGCAGGGAACCGCAAGCTGCGATGTGAATCTGCGCTGAGATGCCGATGAGATCCTTGAGCTTCGCGGCCAAGAGCACTGCCTCCGCGCCTTTGGCCGCATCCGCAAGATCCGCGCGCGCTTCCACGACGATTCGAATTTCATCGAGGCGATTCGGCCGGGTAATCTCGATTTCGTAGTGCGGTGCCAATCCGGCGCAGCACAGAATCATCTCTTCGATTTGCGAGGGGAACACATTGACGCCGCGGATGATGAGCATGTCGTCCGACCGGCCGGAAATCTTGGCCATGCGCCGCATCGCGGTCACACTTCCCGGCAGCAGCCGCGTCAGATCGCGCGTGCGGTAACGGATCACCGGCATGGCTTCCTTGGTCAGCGACGTGAACACCAATTCGCCCTGCTCGCCGTCAGGCGAGCGCTCTCCTGTGTGCGGATTCACGATCTCGGGAAGGAAGTGATCTTCCCAGATCGTCGGACCGTCCTTGGTGGCCGCGAATTCCTGCGCGACACCCGGACCCATCACCTCCGACAGGCCATAAATGTCACAGGCATCGATACGAAAGGCGCTTTCTATTTCCGCGCGCAGGCCTTCGCTCCAAGGCTCGGCGCCGAAGATGCCCACCTTCAAGTTGGTCGAGCGCGGGTCCACGCCCTGGCGTCTGAATTCATCCAGAATGGCGAGCATGTAGCTCGGCGTCACCATGATGATCTCGGGCGCGAAATCACAGATCAACTGCACCTGCCTTTCGGTCTGTCCTCCCGACATGGGAATCACTGTGCATCCCGCCGCTTCGGCGCCGTAGTGCGCACCAAGCCCGCCGGTAAACAACCCATAGCCATAGGCGATGTGCACTTTCATGCCGGCGCGGCCGCCCGCCGCCCGGATCGATCGCGCCACGAGACCGCTCCAACTCTTAAGATCGTTCTGCGTGTAGCCCACGACGGTGGGCTTTCCGGTCGTGCCGGAGGAGGCATGAACTCGTGCCACGTGTTCCATGGGCACGCAGAAGAACCCGAAGGGATACGCGTCTCTTAAGTCTGCCTTGGTGGTGAACGGAAAGCGCGCGAGATCATCGAGCGAGCGCAGGTCCTCAGGGCGGACGCCGGCCGCGTCGAATTTTCGCCGGTAATTCGCATTGTTGGCATAGGCGTGGCGCAGCGTCGATTGCAGGCGCTCGAGCTGGAGAGATTCCAATTCTGTGCGCGAGGCGGTCAAGATCGGCTCGGCGGCAGCCATGCCTTGAACTCCTGTCGCGCTTGTCACGCCGTCACGCCCGTCAGGTCTCTGTCGGCGCGTCGAAGCTCGGCCGACGCTTTGCGCGAGCGGCGGCGATTCCCTCGCGCACGTCCTTGAGTCTGAAGCCCAAGAATTCCAGGGCGAGCGAGGTATCAAAGCTCGGTCCGGCCAGGCGCAGCCAGTTGTTGAGCGCATGCTTGGTCCAGCGCGTCGCGGTGGCGCTGCCGGCGCTCAAGGTGCGCGCAATCTCGAAGGCGGTTTCAATGACCTTGGCGTCAGGCGCGACGACCGAGACAAGTCCGATGCGCTCGGCTTCGGCGCCTGACAAGGACTTGTTGGTGAGCAAATGGTAGCGCGCCTTGGCCAGGCCGCACAGCAGCGGCCAGATGATGACGGCGTGATCGCCTGCCGCGACGCCGAGCTTGGTGTGCCCATCGAGAATTCGCGCATTATCCGCGGCCACCGATACGTCGGCGAGCAAGGCAATGGCAAGTCCGGCACCCACGGCGCTGCCGCGGATCGCCGACACCACCGGCTTGGAACAATTGATCAGGTTGTAGACCAAGTCGCTGGCTTCTTTCCACACCCGGATCAGCGTGGCTTCATCGTCGATCATGCGATCGATCATGTCGAAATCGCCGCCGGAGGAAAAATTCGCGCCTTCGCCGCGTATCACCACCACGCGCACGGCCTCATCGATGTCGATGCTGCGCCACACCTGCGCCAGGTCGCGATGCATGTCCTCGGTGGCGGCATTCAAGCGACCCTGGTTCGACATCACCAGCTCGAGAATGCCCGCCTCCTCGCTCGAGAACTTCAGGCTGGGAAATTCCTTGGCGTAGCGCAACAGGTCGATGGGCACTGTCAGTTCCCTGCCGAGTCCGGAACTTCATGAATGCTGACCATGGTCAGCACAAAGTACGACGCGACGGTCTCGCCGTTCTGGTTGGTGATTTCGGTGTCCCAGGCCACTTCGCCCCATCCCTTGTCGGCGCGCAGGCTCTTGCGCGCGCATGTCAGTCTAACTTTGATTCTATCGCCTGGTTTTACCGGCTTCACGAAGCGCAGCTCGTCCAGGCCGTAATTCCCCAGCACCGGGCCGTACGCAGGATCGACAAACAGCCCGGCCGCAGCCGATATCAGAAAGTAGCCGTGCGCGACCCGGCCGCCGAACAGAGGATTGCGCGCCGCTTCCGTATCGCTCATGTGCGCATAGAAATTGTCGCCGCTCAAGGCAGCGAATTGCTCGATGTCGGCAACCGTCACCTCGCGTTCAGCCGACTTCAGCGTGTCGCCCAGCTTGAGTTCGTTGAAGGGGATGCGGAACGGGTGGCGTCCCGGATCGACTTGCCGGCTGCCCCGGACCCAGTGCCCGCTGATGGCCGTGATGGCATCGGGCGAGCCCTGCACCGCGGTACGCTGCATGTAGTGCAGCACGCCGCGAATGCCGCCCATTTCCTCACCGCCGCCGGCGCGTCCGGGGCCGCCGTGAATCAGCGGTGCGAGCGGTGAGCCGTGCCCCGTGGATTCCTTGGCGCATGCCTGATTCACCACCAGGATTCGGCCGTGATACGGGGCGAGTCCGAGGACGATTTGGGCGGCGAGGGCGTCATCGCCGGTAAACACCGAGGCGGCGAGACTGCCCGCACTGCGCCGCGCGAGCGCGATCGCCTCGGCGGTATCCTGGTACGACAGGACGGTGGCCACAGGTCCGAAGGCTTCCACCTCATGTATGGCGCGCGCATCGCCGGTGTCCTTGCACAGCAGGAGCAGCGGGGGCACGAAGGCGCCGCGCTCGCGATCGGCGCCCTTCACCTCGAAACGGCCCAGATCGCCCACCACCAATTCCGCCTCGCGATGCAACTCCTCCACGCGCTCCAGCACATCGGTGCGCTGTTCCTGGCTCACCAGAGGGCCCATGCGCACGCCCTCCGCACGGGGATCGCCCACGACGATTTTCTGCAGCGCCGCCTGCAGGGCGGCCACTACCTCGCCGGTCGCCGACCTGGGCACCAGCGCCTTGCGGATGGCGGTGCACTTCTGCCCGGTCTTCACCGTCATTTCACGCGCCACTTCTTTGATGAACAGATCAAATTCCGGTGTGCCCGGCTTTGCATCCAGTCCTAAGATGCTGGAATTGAGCGAATCGGTTTCGGCGATGAAGGGCACGGCATGGCGCACGATGGAAGGATGCGTGCGCAGGCGCTCCGCGGTGTGCGCGGAGCCGGTGAAGGACACCGCGTCCTGGCAATTCAGGTGCTGGAACAGGTCCCCCAAGCCCCCGCATACCAGCTGCAGTGCGCCCTCCGGCAAAATTTTCGAGTCGATGATGCGGCGGACGACGAGCTCGGTGAGGTAGGCGGTCGCGGTCGCGGGTTTGACGATGGCCGGCATACCGGCGAGCAAGGTCGGCGCCAGTTTTTCCAGCATTCCCCACACCGGAAAATTGAACGCATTGATGTGAACCGCCGCGCCCTCGCGCGATACGTAGAGATGCTGGCCGACGAAGGTTCCGCCCTTGGATAAGCCTTCGGCATCGCCGTCTACATAGACGTGGGAATTCGGCAGTTCTTTGGAGCCTTTGCTGGCGAAGGCGAACACGGTGCCGATGCCGCCGTCGATATCGATCAGTGCGTCGTTCTTGGTCGCGCCGGTGCGATAGGAGAGCATGTAAAACTCTTCTTTGATCTCGGACAGCTTTTTGGCAAGCGCCCTGAGCATCGTCGCGCGTTGATGAAAGCTGAGTGCGCGCAGCGCAGGACCGCCTTTGCCGCGAGCGTGCTCAAGCACGGCGGCGAAATCGATGCCGCCCGAGGTAGCCAGCGCAATGAGTTCCCCCGTGGTGGCATCGCGCATCGCAATGCCTTCGCCGACACCGCTCTGCCAGCGTCCGCAAACATAACTCTGTAGATTCATGCAATAGTCCCGTTGGGTGTGGGTAGACGCAGGCGCGCGCAGCGCCCGCGAAATAGTGCGACGGGCTCGCCGGAACTCTTGGTGACGCGCACATCGTAAATGCCATGCCGTGCACCCCGCGAGACCTCTGTGGCGAGCGCGGTCAAGAGTTCGCCGGCGGGTGTCGGCGCGAGAAATTCTATGCTGGCGCCGGCCGCGACCATCGCTTCGCCATGGGAGTTGCAGGCGAAGGCAAAGGCGCTGTCGGCGAGTGTAAAAATGATTCCGCCGTGGCACAGGCCGTGGCCGTTGACCATGTCCGGCCGGACGCTCATGGAAATCCGCACGTGGCCTGGCGTCACTTCGAGGATTTCAATACCTAAATTTTGCGAGGCGCGATCGGTGCGGTACATGGACTGAACTGCGGAGCGCGCGCGGTCGAGAGCATCGATCGCGCCCGGCGTCATTTTTTCATCGGTCAGGACCGGCTTTTCGCCGCACAAGCCGCGCGCCATTTCCGCAGGCACGCTAGCGGCCGGTGAAGCGCGGCGAGCGCTTTTCGGTAAAGGCCGCGACGCCTTCCGTATAGTCGCTCGAGCGCCCGAGCTCGCGCTGCACGTCGCGCTCGAGATCGAGCTGCTCTGTGAAGGAGTTCTCCCAGCTGCGCCGTAGAGCGCTCTTCGTGGCGGCGAGTCCGCGCGTCGGTGCCACCGCAAATTGCCGCGCCATGGCATCGACGGTCGCGGCGAGCTCCGCGTCCTCGACACATTGCCAGATCAATCCCCAGGCGGCCGCCTGTTCTGCCGGCAACTTATTGCCCAGCAGGGTCAACCCCATGGCGCGCGCATCGCCGACCAGCCGCGGCAAAAACCACGTGCCGCCGGAATCCGGAATCAACCCGAGTTTTGAGAACGCCTGCACGAAATTCGCGCTGCGAGCAGCGATGACGATATCGCAGGCGAGGGCGATGTTGGCGCCGGCGCCGGCGGCGACGCCGTTGACCGCCGCGATGACCGGCATGGCCAAATTGCGCAGCGTCAGCACCAACGGGTTGTAACGGTTTTCGATCGATTCGCCGAGATCGACGCCTTGCGAGCCGGGAGCGACCGCGCGATCGCCCAAATCCTGTCCTGCGCAAAAGCCGCGGCCGGCGCCGGTGAGCACCAGTACGCGCGCGCCGCTCTCCGGAATGCCCGCCAATGCCTGGCGAACCTCGCCGTGCATTTGCGTATTGAAACTGTTGAGCTTGTCGGGCCGGTTCAATGTCAGACGAGCGATGCCGCCGTCCACTTCGAATAAAATTGTCTCGTATGACATGGTTTCCCCTAGGCCAAAGTGAACAACTATTTCTGGTCGTAGCTGATTTCGAGCGTGGGCGTGGTGGGCCGCGCTTGGCAGCAGAGCACGAAACCTGCCTCGATCTCCCAGCGCTCCAATGCAATATTATGCGTCATGAGCGCGGCGCCTTCGGTGATTCGCGTGCGGCAAGTCGCGCAGATTCCGGAACGGCACGAGAAGGGCAGCTCGAGGCCGGCCCGTTCCGCCGCATCCAGCACCGACGGATCGCTCGGCGACATGGGAAAGCTGCGCCTCCGCCCGTCCATGGTCACCGTGATGGTTGCCAAAATTTCCTGGGGTGCGGGTGCGTCGGTCCGTTCGGTCAATATTTCCAGCGGCCGCGAATTCGCAGTCGCGAAGCGCTCGAAACGTACGGGGGCGTTGCCGTTCAATGCTTTGACGGCATTTCGCACCTCGTCGACCATGTCGCCGGGGCCGCAAATCAAGTATTCATCCGCGCTGGAAATTTCCTGAAGCTGTTGCGCCAAGTCGGCGACCTTCTTGGCGTCGATGCGCCCGTTCAGCAGCTCGGTGTGTTGCGGCTCGCGGCTCATCACAAAGTGCAGCGACAGGCGATCCATGTGGCGATTTTTGAGCGCGAGGGTTTCCTCCAGAAACATGGTGCGTGAAATGCTGCTATTGCCGTAAATCAGCATGAAGCGGCTGCCCGGCTCCCGCGCCAAGATATCGGTCGCGAGCGACAAAATGGGTGTAATGCCGCTGCCGGCGGCAAACGCGACATAGGAAAACTGACGCTTAGGATCGATGGAAGTGCGGAACCGTCCCATCGGCGTGCCGACATCGAGGAGGTCGCCGGGTCGCAAATTCGCGGCCAGATCGCCCGACATGAGTCCGCCGGTTTGCATCCGGATGCCCAGCTTCAGCGCACTGCCGCCCGGCGCCGTGACGATGGAATAGGTACGGCGTTCGTCGCGATCGTTGATGGTCCGGCGCACCGTGACATATTGGCCCGCATGATGCGCGAAGGTCTCGCGCAGCGCCGCAGGAATCTCGACGGTCACGCAGGTCGCATCTTCGGCGGCGCGTTCCACGGCGGTTACTTTCAGCGGATGGAAACTCAATGCCGCCATGTCAAATGCACTTGAAGTATTCGAAAGGCTCGAGACAGGCTCGGCAACGGTGCAGGGCCTTGCACGGCGTGGAACCAAATTCGCTCACCGTTTCCGTATCGAGCGACCGGCAGCGCGGACATGCCAGCCGGCGGGTCCCGCGCAGCACATCGCGCATGTTCGAGACGCTATTATCCGGGGGAACGATGCCGTACTCGAGCAGCTTGCGCCGGCCGTCAGAGCTGATCCAATCGCTGCTCCAAGCAGGCGAGAGCACGTTCGTCACCTTGAAATTGCCCACGCCGCCCGGCCGCAGCGCATCTTGCACCGAGCGCCGAATCACTTCCGTCGCCGGGCAGCCCACATAGGTCGGAGAAAGCCCGACTTCAAGAGCGCCGTCGGGGTCCACGTCCACGAAACGCACCAAACCCAAGTCGACGATGCTCAAAGCAGGAATTTCAGGATCTTCCACGGACGCAAGCAGCTGCCATGCCGTCGCCACGCGCGCCGCCGCATTACGCGCCGCCGCCGCACGCTCTGCCTTCGTTTGCTCATCGCTACCTGAATTCACGTAGCTCACCAGCGCGCGTCCGGATAGGTGCGTTGCAGATATTGCATCTCGGCGAGGATGTATCCCAGATGCTCACTGTGCTGGCCGCGCTTGCCGTGCCAGGCGTGCGGACGATCCGCAGGCCGCTTCAAGGTCGCCTCGCACAGGATGGCATCGATGCGCGCGCTCCACGCGCAATGCACTTCGGAAAGTTGCGGCGCGATGCCGCCGTCGGCCATCTGACGGTCCAAATCGTCCGCGGCGAACAGCTCAACGGTGTAAGGCCACAGCAAATCAAGCGCGGCCTGCGCGCGCGCATGGCTCTCTGCGGTTCCGTCGCCGAGCCGCACCAACCAGTCGCTGCTGTAACGCAGGTGGTACCGAACCTCCTTCACGGACTTGGCGGCGATCGCAGCCAAGCGTTCATCGCGCGATGCCGCCAGCCGCTCATACAGCTCGAGTTGAAACGCGTCGATCAACACCTGCCGGACGATGGTTTGGCCAAAATCGCCATTCGGTTGCTCCGCCAGGATCGCGTTGAAATACGCGCCCTGTTCGCGTAAATACGCGAGTTTGTCTTCGTCCCGGCCGCGGCCTTCGAGCTCACCCGCATAGGTGAGCAAAAGCCGGGCTTGACCAATCAAGTCCAGCGCAATGTTGGCCAGCCCCAAGTCCTCTTCCAGCGCGGGGGAATGACCCACCCATTCGCCCAAGCGTTGTCCGAGCACGAGGCTCAGGTCGCCGAGGCGCAGGACATAGCGAAATAACGCCTCGCAGTCGACCTTGGGCGCAGGAGCGCTCATAGGGTTTTAACCTCGTCGGGGATTTCATAGAAGGTGGGGTGACGGTAAATCTTGTCGCGTGCCGGTTCGAACATGGAATCGGTTTCCGCAGGATCGGAGGCAACGATGGCATTGGACGGCACCACCCAGATGCTCACGCCCTCTTGGCGGCGCGTATAAAGATCGCGCGCGTGATCGATGGCCATGCGCGCATCGGAGGCGTGCAAGCTGCCCACATGCTTATGATCAAGGCCGCCGCGGGCGCGAATGAACACTTCGTAAAGAGGCCATTGACGCTTATCTTCCATTCGCATGCTCCTTAGGCTATGGCGCTGAGCTTTGCGGCATCGGCGCTGCGCTTCGCCGCATAGGCGCTCGCGGCTTCGCGCACCCATGCACCCGCCGCATGCGCATCGCGGCGCGCGGCAATGCGCTCCGCATTGCACGGACCATTACCTTTCAATACCTGGTCGAACTCAGCCCAGTCGATGGGGCCGAACTCGTGCTGTTGCTTGGATTCATTCCATCTGAGCTGCGGATCGGGCACGCTGAGGCCCAGGAATTTGGCCTGCGGCACGGTGAAATCCACGAACTTCTGCCGCAGCTCGTCGTTTGAAAAACGCTTGATCTTCCAGCGCTGCGAGTCGCCGGTGTGCGTCGAATTCGCATCCGAGGGACCGAACATCATGAGCGCCGGCCAC
>Ga0210389_10002138_pt1 | contig 15730 bp, 9 predicted proteins | sample IncBWH28OmetaG_FD_160127 | JGI IMG/M metagenome (GOLD analysis project Ga0210389, IMG submission 160127) | Forest soil microbial communities from Barre Woods Harvard Forest LTER site, Petersham, Massachusetts, United States - Inc-BW-H-28-O ...
CCACCGAGACACCGCAATCGGCGACGCTCACCTCCACCGAGTTCTTCTACATTCCCGTTCCCAGCTCTCATGACTACCAGCAAAGCCTGATCGCCCTGCCGCAAATCGTTCGCGACAACCAGGCCCTGCTGCACATCGCGGGTGCGCGCGCGACGCAATCGCAATATCTGATGGACGGCTTCGAAGTCGGAGATCCCGTCAGCGGCGCGCTGACGATTCCAATCATCGTGGACGCGCTGCGCACCGCGGAAGTCGAAACCGGTAGGTTCGGCGCGGAATTCGCTCACCCCGGCGCATCAATCCTCAGGTTCGAAACGCCCGACGGCGACGACCACTGGCGCTTTAACGCCACCGATTTTGTTCCTGGCATCAGCGTGCAGCAGGGCGTGCGCTTCGGCAACTACTATCCGCGCATCACGTTTTCCGGCCCGCTGGTGGCGGGAAAACTCTGGTTCCTGCAGTCGTTCAGCCTGGATCACACGCTGGACATCGTGCGCGATATCTCCACCGGCAACAACACCAGCGAGCAGTGGAGCGGCGATTCTTATTCGCGATTGTTGTGGCATATTGCGCCGAACGACAGCCTGCATTTCACGTTTCTCTACAACAACGAGAGCGCCACCAGCGTGGGACTCGATTCGCTGAATCCTCAATCGACCACACTGGATGTGCCCAGCAACCGGATTTTCGCTTCGATTAAAAACCAGTTGTGGTGGAACCACACGCTTTTCGAGGTTGGCTTTTCCGAAGATCGCACCAACCGTGATTTCGATCCCCAGGGCGACTTGCCGTATCAACTGCTGGTGAACGGCGCCGCGGGGAATTTCTTTCAGCGCGCGGATCAATTGAGCAGGCGCCACCAGTTTTTTGCCGACGCCATCCGCCCGGGCACGCATTGGCACGGGCTGCATACATTTTCCGCGGGCACAAATATTTCGGGGGTGCAGTTGAATCAGTCCAGCACGCGGGGCGAAATTCAGGCGTTTAACGCGGCGAAGCAACTGGTGCGGCAGACCACCTTCACGGGCAATGCAACACTCGACGTGGACAACACGCTCGCGGGCGCGTTTATACAGGATAATTGGAGCCTCAGTTCTCACTGGGTGGCGCAAATCGGCTTGCGCGGTGATTGGGACCAGTTCGTGCACCAGACACTGGTGCAGCCGCGCGCCGCCATGAACTACCTGCCGTTCGCCGACGGCCGAGGAAAATTCTCCATCGGCTGGGGCATTTACAATATCCCGCTGAATCTTTCCGTGCTTGGCCAGACGCAGGACCAGCAGCAAGTGGATACGCTCTTTTTTTACGGCAATCAGTGCGCTCCGCCGCAGACGGTTTGCACACAGGGCCCGGCAACCAGCACATTCGTGATGCCCACGCACGGCCTGCAACAGCCGTTTTTCGATATCACCAGCGCCGGTTGGCAGGAACGCATCTGGAAAAAAACAATTCTCTCCGTGGAATTGCTGGCGCGAAACGGTCATCGCGAACTGGCCTTCGAGACGTTGAATCCGGCCCAGCAGATCGGCAGCGTTTTTCTGCTGCAATCCACGCGGCGGGATAAATATCGAGGCGCAACGATTTCCGCGCGGCACACCTTCGAAAAAGGCGCGGTGCTCTTCGGCAGCTACACGCGGTCGCGCGCCAACACGGATCAGGCTCTCGATCCGCAACTCGGCTTGCTTTATTTCGCGCCGCAACAGGGTGCACCGCTTTTATGGGACGCGCCGAACCGCGCGCTCAGCTGGGGCACGGTGCCAACGCCGTGGTGGGGAATCGATTTCGCGTATTTTTTTGAATATCGCACGGGCTATCCCTTTAGCGTTGTGAACCAGCAGCAATTCCTGATTGGCGCACCGAACAGCATCCGCTTTCCAGATTACGCCAGCCTCAACGTCAGCATCGAAAAGAAATTTCGCTTCCGCAAATATCTGTTCGCGGTTCGCGGCTCCGTAATCAATCTTACCGACCGACAGAATCCCAACGTGGTGGTGAACAATATTGACGCCGTCGGCGTTACGCCCGCCTTCCTGAATTTTTCCGGCGGCCAGGGTCGCGCATTCACCGGGCGTCTACGCTTTCTGGGGCGGCGGTGAGGTGGCGTGCGTTTGATGTTAGAATCTGGGCACTCTTGAGCGTAGGATGCCTATTCCTCAACCCCAAAAACAATTAAGTCCCGCGACCAGAGATCTGGTAGAAGCGCTCTACCGCCGTCTGGATCTGGTGGAAAGATTGTTCCGAAGCGATCCACGGATGGAACTGCTTCGAACAATCGGCGATTCCGGTGAACCGGCCGCAATTCCCGATCTTTTGCAGCTGGCCTTGACAAGAAGCAGTGAGATCGCTCGTCAATCAGCAAGGGCCGTTGAACGGCTATTGGACTGTATCAAGCCGGCGGAATACGTGCGGTTTGACGAATATATCCGCGTTGGCGATATCGACTGGAAGTGGCGTCGGGAGGCCTGGGCCGAATTCCGGGTTCCAGATGTGAAGCGGTTCGCGAAGCTGCCCGAAGGTGCGGCCTCTTTCCTGGGAGTGGTCAGTTGCCACTCGAGCGGTTATATCCGGGAGTCCGCCGTCCGAGAACTAGGGAACATCCAGAGCGGTGCGGAATTGCCGTTTCTTCTTCTCCGTGCTAATGACTGGGTGGAAAACGTCAGGGAAATTGCTTGCGCTCTTGTCTTGGCCAGAATTCGGCCCGGATACGCCTCCGCTTTCCAGAAATGGTTGCCTCTGGTGTTGCGGCTGCGCCTCACCAGAAGAGGAAAGAACGAAGAGATCATTGACCGGGTTAGGGAGCTGTTCCAGAGACCGGAGACTGCGCACCTTCTCGAAGAGGGGCGCAATTCCGGAGATCGGCTGGCGAGGCGGTTTTTTTACGAAGCCAGTCTTGGTGGGGTCCATGAAGGCAAGGACGCACTCTTTGCAACTGCACTGCAGGATAGCGATTTCCATATCCGTGTGATGGCCATACGAGCGCTCGAGCACAGGGCCCCGAGCGCGGAAGCGCAAAAAGCGCTCGAAGCGGCGGGGCGCAGTCCGTTTTCTGTCGTCAGGCATCATGCATTGCGATCCCTTGCGGAGAAATATCCAGACGCGGCGAAGGCCGAACTTCTGCGAGCCCTCCTCGACCCCAATATTTCGGTTCGCGAGGAGGCGCAGTTTTATTTGAACAAAGAAGGTACGGTCAACCTCCGCGATTTCTATCTGTCGAATGTTTCCACTTCAAGTGGGAAAGCGTTAGCCGCGAGCCTTGCCGGCCTCGGCGAGGCAGGGAGAAAAGAAGACACTGCCTTAGTCAGTCAGTATCTGGCTGCGGAGCGCTCGCAGGTCCGGGCCGCTGCCCTTCGTGCGATCACCAGGCTGGACCCAGCGTACGACGCTGCGATTTTTCTGGCGGCACTCTGCGATAAAAGCGCAAGGGTGGGGCGCGTGGCCGTCCTTGGGCTGCGGAAGCGCGTCAATTCCGTGGGTGGGGCGGGATTGTGGGCTGCCTACCTGCGGTGCAAGAGTTCAGCAAAGAAACGCCGTGTACTGTCTCTGATCGGCCGACTTAGCAAATGGGAGGGGCTGGGATTATTGATCCAGGCATTGGGCGACCCAGATGCAGGCACGTCTGAGGCTGCGGCGCAATATAAAGCGCGTCTATGGCAGCGGTGGAATCGCAGTTTCGTTCCGCCAACAAAGTCCCAGGCAGAAAATCTTCGGGCAATCCTCGAAACTCACAAATTGCTGATCACCCCCGAAGAAAAACGGCATTGGGAAAACTACCTGAGGGACTTTTGATGTAGACAACCTTGGGCTTAGAACGCTAGCGAGGGCAGCGTTACCATGGGAGATTGGGGCGGCTTGGCCACCCTTCCTTCGTCAGGGCACGCTCTGAACGGGGCCGCTACTTTTTTTTCAGGAGAGGGGAATCGTGGCGGGAGCGGGATTGGAGCGGGCGCTCTCGATGGTGCCGCTGACGGCTGTAGCGAAGTAAGTGTAGGTTACGCCATTCGCGGGATGCTGGTCGGTGAAGGTCAATTGGGTGATCGGGGTGGTGTTCAGTTGCTCGTATTTCCCGGTGGATTCGTTTCTGCGGTAGATGTTGTAGGTGACGCCGGGAGTGGTGCTGGCGACCCAGGTGAGTTTCACCGGATGCGGTGGGCGATAGAAGAGCAAGCGCGGCGCGGCGGCGATGCCGCTGGTGACGAAGAACCACGTCACAGAAAGCACCACGGCCAGGATGACCGAAACGCCGGCGACGATTTTGGTATTCCGCGCCACTCCCGCGCGGCGCATCAGCAAGACCTGCCCCACCACCAGCACCACGCAGATGATGCCGATTGCAGCAAAGGTTCCAATCCACAGAATGCTGGGCGGCTGCGGGGCCAGCGGTGAAAAATCCGGGAATCGGCTTTTCAGCCAAGGGTCAAGCCAGATATTTTCGATGGTAACCGCAAACAAAATGGAAGTGAGCAGCCAGGTAAGGCTGAGCGTTAGTGACTTCCGCATGGGCGGCTGGAAGCTGGGGGAAGCCATATGTTCCCTCTGCGCGACAGGGGACGCCCAGACTGTAATGCAATTCTGGTGCAGGTTCCAGTTAAAAAGCCAGGTCGAGCGCTCTGCCTTGCCGGACGTGCTACCCTTTCGTGGGTTTAGGCGTTTAAGAATGGAGGGGATCGGGTGTGCTTGTAAGGGACGGAAAAAGAAATACAGTCCAGAGAGAGGCTCAAATGAGGATTTCGGAAAGAGTTGTCCGGCTGGTGGGGCCGGGAATTTGGTTGTCGGCGATGGCGTTTGTAATCGTGGCGACTGGGCAGCCTGCCCGGGCGCAACAGGCGACGGAACCATCACACGGAGTTGTGGTGGGGAACATAGACCCTGAGGTGAAACCGGGCGACGATTTTTTCAGGTATTGCAACGGGGCGTGGCTGAAGCGGACAGAGATCCCAGCGGACCGGGGGAGTGTGAGCGTGGTCCTGGCCTTACGGGATAAAAGCGACCAGCGAGTGAAAGCACTGGTCGAGGAGGCGGCCAAAGCGAACGCCGCGCCGGGCACGAATACCCGCAAGATTGCCGATCTTTTTCACTCGTACATGGACGAAGCGGGAATTGAAGCGAAGGGAATGGCGCCGCTGGAGCCGCATCTGAAGGCCATCGCAGCGATCCAGGACAAAAAGGCGCTGGCGTTTGCGCTGGGAAAAACGTTGCGCGCGGATGTGGACGCGTTGAATAACACGAATTTTCACACGGCGAATCTGTTCGGTCTGTGGGTGGCCCCGGACTTCAACGATCCGGAACATTACGCCGCGTACCTGATGCAGGGCGGGTTGCAATTGCCTGACCGCGAATATTACACGGGCGAGAGCGACCGCATGAAGAATCTGCGCACCGCGTACCAGGCGCACGTGGCGGCGATGCTGAAACTCGCAGGATTTTCGGATCCGGAGGCACGCGCGGCGAAAATTGTGGCCTTGGAGCATGCGATCGCGGAGAAGCACCTGACGCTGGCGGAAAACGAGGATGTGCACAAGGCTAACAATCCGTGGAAGCGGACGGAGTTTGCGGCCAAGGCGCCCGGATTGGACTGGGCGGAGTATTTCCGCGGTGCGGGGCTTACGAAACAGGAAAACTTCATCGTGTGGCAGCCGGGAGCGTTTGCGGGCGAATCAGCGCTGGTGACGTCGGAGCCGCTGGAGACATGGAAAGATTTTCTGGCCTATCACATGATCGAGGCGTACGGCGGCGTGCTGCCGAAAGGATTCGCGGACGAGCGGTTCGCGTTTTTCGGCAAAACACTGCAGGGCACCACGGAACAGCGGCCTCGGTGGGCGCGGGCGGTAACGGTGGTAAACGTGTGGCTCGGCGACGCCGTCGGGCAGTTGTATGCGAAGCAGTATTTCCCGCCGGAATCGAAAGCGCGCGTGGAAAAGATGGTGGCGAATATCGAAGAAGCGTTCCGCAAACGGATTGACGCGCTGACCTGGATGGATCCCGCGACGAAGGCAGAGGCGAAGGCGAAGCTCAGCACACTCTACGTCGGTATCGGCTACACCGAGCATTGGATGGACTATTCCGGCTACGACATCAAACCCGACGACATTTTCGGGAATCTGTGGCGCGGAAACCTGTTCGTCTACACCGCGGAGACCGCGCGCCTCGGAAAGCCCGTGGATCGGCAAGAATGGACGATGACGCCGCAAACGGTGAACGCGGTGAATCTGCCGCTGCAGAATGCGCTCAGCTTCCCCGCGGCGTTCCTGGAGCCGCCCTTCTTCGACGCGAACGCGCAGGACGCATTTAATTACGGGGCGATCGGCGCGGTGATCGGGCACGAGGTGAGCCACACATTCGACGCGGAGGGCTCGGCGTTCGACTCGAAGGGCCGGGTGCGAAACTGGTGGACGCCGGCGGACCTGGCCCATTTTGAAGCGTCAACGCAAAAGCTGGTGGAGCAGTATGACAAGTACAAACCGTTCCCCGACCTGGCACTGAACGGCAAGCAGACGATCGACGAAAATATTGCCGACGTGGCGGGAATCGCGGCGTCGTACGACGCGTACCACGCGGCTCTTGGCGGGAACAAGGCCGCGGAGCAGGCCGGCTTCAGCGGCGACCAGCAATTTTTCCTCGCGTACGGCCAGACGCGCGCAAGCAAGCCGCGTGAAGGCGCGCTGCGGCAGCAGGTGCTGACCGACCCGCACTCGCCATCGGAATACCGCACCGACGCGGTGCGCAACATCGATGCCTGGTATCCTGCGTTTCAGGTGAAGGAAAGCGAGAAGTTGTACTTGAAGCCGGAAGAGCGAGTGAAGATCTGGTAGCAAGACGCAAACGCTACACTATCCGAGAAGCAATATAGACGACGATTTACTTGGTCGCGGCCGGCATAGTTGCTTTGGCGTGAGCGACCAGCGCTGTGAATCGAGCGTCGCTGCGCAGCGATGAGAACGCGGGATTCGAGTCCAGGGCGGCAAAATCGCGGAAACCGAGATCAAAGGACTCGCGCATGGTGGTGAGAGCTTTCTCTTTTTCGCCGTTTCCCACGTAGTAGGAACTTAGCCAGTAGCTGTTGATGTTGCTCTTGGATGTTCCATTTTTCAGGATCGTGGTGATCGCTTCGGCGTAGCGTCCCTGCGCGGCGAGAGCCTGGGAACGGCCCAGGTTGGCTGCGTTCGCATTCCCAGACAACTCCTCGCACCGGTCAAAAGCAGCCATCGCCTCGGGGAAACGACCCTGAAGATAGAGAGCCCTCCCGAGATGGTATTGCGCGTAGCTGAGCGCCGGATTGAGGCGGATGGCCTCTCGAGCCGCTTTTTCCGACTCGGCAGCTTGCGGGGGAGTTTCATATCCCAAGGCCCAGGAAAGCATGTCCCAGGCAAGAGCGTTGTCGGGTTCCTCTTGAACCGCCAGGCGAAGCTCGCTGATCGATTGCGCATATCTGTAATTCACTCCGAAAATGCGAGCCATGGCAATGTGCGCCTCGGGCATTTGCGGGTCGATGGTCAAGGCCTGTCTGGCCAGTTGTTCGGCGCGATGAAGATAGGCGGGATTGGAATCGATGTCGCGATAATAGTAGCCCTCCACATGCGAGAGTCCCGCCAAAGCGGGAGCGTAGTTGGGATCGAGTTTCAACGCGGATTCGAAGTGCTTTCGCGCCGCTTCCAGTGCGGTGGGTTGATCTTCATGCACCAGCAGCGAACGGCCTAGCAGGAATTCCTGATAGGCCTCGGGACTTTGCGTGTAACGACGGAGAACGGCCTGCTGTTCTTGCGGGCTGAGATGCAGGTTAAGGGCTTCGGCGATTTTGAGGGCTGCTTGTTCCTGCAACGAAAAAACATTTTGCAGGTCGCCGGTGAAATCATCGGCCCAGGTCTGAAAACCGGTGTTGGAATCGATCAGTTGAACGTTGATGCGGACCTGGTTGCCCGCTTTGCGGACGCTGCCTTCGAGAAGGTAACGAACATTCAGCTGGCGGCCGATGTCAGAGGCCGTCTTGTCGGCGGTTTTAAGGGCAGTGACTGTGTCGCGCGAGGCAACATCGATCCCCTTAATTTTGGAAAGCTTGGTGGAGATTTCGTCGGCCATGCCGTCACTGAAATACGCGCTATCCGGCTCGGTACTGAGGTTTTTCAAAGTAAGCACGGCGATGGAAGGTCGAGCGGCGGATACTGGATTGCCCGGAGCGGAATTTTTTCGATACCAGAACAGGCCGGCAATCACCAGAAGCAATACAACCGCGATTCCGGCGTAAGCGGAGAGGCGAGAGGGCACAGCGCTGGCAGGCGCGGGTACCGGCTCGGAAGAAGCGGCGAGCTTCTGGCGGCCACTGGAAATCTTGGCGGGCTCGACTTGTTCGTCTGGTGGATCCGCGGAAGGCCGCACGGCGGAGCGGCCGGAAGATTCTCGGCGCAGGCGTTTGAGGTCCACGCGAAGTTCCGCGGCGGACTGGCAGCGGAGGTCGCGATCCTTTTCAAGCCCTTTTGTGATGATGCGTTCGAGTTCGGCCGGAGCAGTGGGATTGAGCCGCGCCGTTGAAGGCGGAGCGCGGTGCAGAATGCTGTCGAAGATCGCGGCGGAAGTGTCGCCTTGAAAGGGAAGAACCCCCGTGGTCATTTCGTAGAGGACGATAGCGAACGAAAAAAGATCGCTGCGCGCGTCCAACGGTTTTCCAAGGGCCTGCTCCGGCGACATGTAAGCGACGGTGCCAACGGCACTGCCGGGACTCGTCAGAAATTCGGGCGCCAGGGTTTCACCCGCGGCATTGCTGCTGGTTGCGGAGTTAGGCGAATCAGTTTTGAGTTTGGCGAGGCCGAAGTCGAGAATCTTGGTGTGGCCGCGCGAGGTGACGAAGATATTCGCGGGTTTGATGTCACGGTGAAGAATTCCCTTGGCATGCGCCGCGTCGAGGGCATCGGCGATGTCGATCCCGATGGCCAAAAGATTGTCGAGTTCGAGAGGAGAGCCGTTGATCAGGTGTTTGAGCGTGCAGCCTTCCATGAACTCCATGATCAGGAAGGCGCGGCCGTCTTCTTCGCCGATGTCGTAAACGGTGCAGATATTAGGGTGGTTCAGCGCAGAGGCGGCTTTGGCTTCGCGGCGAAAACGCTCGATGGTGGCGGGGTCTTTGGCGAGCGCTTCGGGAAGAAATTTGATGGCGACGAATCGGTCGAGGCGCGTGTCCTCGGCTTTGTAGACGACGCCCATGCCCCCACCACCGAGGTGTTCCAGGATTCGGTAGTGGGAAAGAATCTTTCCAATCAGGGGATCGGTGCCTGGCATTGCAGCAATCTTAGGTTGCGATGGTGGGCAAGTCAACGAAGGTGACCCGTGATGGGAGGTAAAAAGAGCATCTGCGCAAGCGCAAATATCCGAGGAGCAGCAGTCTACTCGGGAGCGCGCCGTCGGGGCCGTGGCCCTTGCTGCGAACCTGCGGCTGCGGAAAGGCGCTTCATCCCGTAGAGTGCTCGATCGGCTGCCGAGAGCAATGTATCGATCGAGTCTCCGTCGTCCGGGAAAACGGCAGCGCCCGCGGCCGCGGAGATGGGAGGGTTTTCACCATCGGAGGCGATGCGATCGCGGATTCTTTCGGCAATCTGCTGGGCCTGCGCTGCAGTCGTCTCCGGAAGCACCACGGCAAACTCGTCGCCCCCAAAACGCGCGGGCGTGTCGATCTGCCGGGAATGAGCGCGGAGAACCTCGGCTAGTCTGCACAGAGCCCGGCTGCCCGCCAGATGGCCGTGCGTGTCGTTGAGCTTCTTCAATCCATCCAAATCGAAAAGCAGAACAGCAAACGGCCGGCCTGAGCGCCCATGCCGTTTGATTTCCAATTCGAGTGCTTCGATCAGCCGCCGATAGTTGGCAAGCCCGGTCAGGGGATCGGTGCCCACCAACTGCTGCACGCGTTCATCCGTGCGCTTTCGCTCCGTGACTTCCGCAGCGAGGGCCAAATTTGTTACAGCGACGATGCCCACGAACGATTGCACCAGCAAAAGAGAGGTGTTCAGAGTCTCCCTGGAAAACGGGCCAAATCCGTGCATCGTGCCCCAGACGGCAATGCCCGCCAAAACGCACGTAGCGGTCGCAGCCTTGCGACGCCCAAAGCGGAACGCGGCCCAGATCAAGAATGGAATGGAAAGGTATTCGAGAGGGTAATTCCTGAGCTCGGCGTGAAAGGGCCCCCCGAAGACAATCCCGGCGGTGAAAAACAATCCGAGGAACAACAGAGCGAGCTCTATAATTTGCCGACGAGTCCAATCCAGGCGTGGATTTTCTTTCCAAAGAAGCACAAGAGGAGTCACAACCACTGCGCCAGCCCCGTCGCCGAGCCACCACGTGCGCCAGATGGAACCAAACTCTCTCCAGTCCGCGAATCCCGACAAGGAGAGGGAGGTGACACCGACCGTGGCGCTGATTATCGTGCTGGCCATCCCTGCCAGGAACGCAAACTTGAATATATCCTGGGCTCGTTCAAACGCCTGTTGGCCACGGGCAAAGCGGGTTACCAGGTAGCAGGCCACCACACCTTCTAGTGTGTTTCCCGTCGCAATGCAGGCGGATGTGAGGACCGTGCCCGCTGTGGTCAAATTCGCAAAGAATGCGCCCAGAAATGCGCCTGGCCAGACGCGAACGCCGAAAATCAAGAACGCCGCCAGAGTAATGCCTGTAGGCGCCCACAGGGCTGTGGCACTGGGGTTGACGAGAGCAAACCGAAGCCCCAGCTTGGCGGTGCCGAAGTACACCACCGCCAGGACGGCGACTATGGCCAAATCTTCGTGCTTTTTGCCCATAGCTAGCTCGGTCTATGCGTTCCGTTGTTGCTAAAGACGGCTCTGACTGACAGTCAATTAAGCCATCGCAGGAGGTTTTTAATCAACGGAACGGTGAACCAGCTGTACCAACGTGAAACACCTGTCCGGATGGGCAGGTGCGGTTTTCGGGTTAATCCTGGAATTTGGAAAAGAGGTTGTTGAGGGATTCGGCGAGGGTGGGGTGCGCGAAGACGGCGTCGCGCAGCGTGGTGTAGGGGAGTTGGCCCATCATGGCGATCTGGAGTTGGGCCATGATTTCGCCGCCTTCGAAGCCGAGAACGGCGGCGCCGATGATTTGGTTGGTGGAAGTGTCGACGATGGCTTTCATGAAGCCGCGGGATTCGTCGACTTCGAGCGCGCGGGCGACGTAATTCATGGGCATTTTGGCGACGCGGATGGAGCGGTTTTGCGCGCGGGCTTCGGCTTCGGTGAGGCCGATGCGGCCGAGTTGCGGGTCGATGAAGACGGTATAGGGCACCAGACGATTGATGGTGGTGGCGCTGCCTTTTTCGATCAGATTGGTGCGAAGGATGCGGAAATCGTCGTAGGAAATATGGGTAAAGGCGGGGCCGCCCTTGATGTCGCCGAGGGCGAAGATGTCTTTCGCGGAGGTTTCGAGCCGTTCGTTGACGGTGATAAAGCCGCGGGCGTCGGTTGAGATTGCGGCGGCGGGGAGATTCAGCGTGTCGGAATTCGGAACGCGTCCGGTGGCGACGAGGAGATGCGTGCCTTCGACCTTGCGGGATTTTCCGGCGGCACGGAATGTTGCGGTGATGCGATTGCGGGAGCGGGTCACTTTTTCAATTTTGGAGTTGAGGTGAATCTGGATGCCATCTTCCTGCAGGATCGTGGCGACAGCTTCGGCGACGTCCTGGTCTTCGTGGCCGAGAAGCTGCGCGGCGCTTTGAATGATGGAGACGCGGCTGCCGAGGCGGCGGAAGAGTTGCGCGAATTCCAGGCCGACGTAGCCGCCGCCGAGAACGAGGAGATGCGGCGGGACTTTGGCGAGCTCCATGATCGAGGTGCTAGTAAGGAAGGGAACGTCGGCAAGGCCGGGAATGTTGGGGAGGGCGGGGCGGCATCCCGCGTTCAGGAAATAACGGTCGGCAGTGAAATGGAGTTCGCCGCGTTTGGGCGTGCGGACGGCGATGGATTTGGGGCCGGTGAAAGACGCAACGCCGTAGATCAGATCGAGGTTTTTGGTTTTGGCGAGGCGATTCTCGTTGCCGGAGCGGAACGAATTGACGATGTCGCGCTTGCGCTTGCGGACGCGCTCCATGGCGATGCGCAGGGCGCCGGTGTGGACGCCATAATCTGGGCCGCGGCGCGCGAGATAGGCCACGCGCCCGCTGGCCACCATGGTCTTGGTGGGGGTGCAGCCTTCGTTGATGCAGGTGCCGCCGACATGAATTTTTTCGATGAGAGCGGTGCGCAGGCCAGCATTGGCCAGCGCCTGGCAAAGCGGAGTACCGCCTTGGCCGGAGCCGATAACAATAGCGTCGTAATGCTGCGGGGGAGGCATAAGGGGCGACCCCGAAAAGTTAGGACAACGGGGCCAGCACTGTCAATTGTTAGAAAACAGAAAATTGAAAATGGTGACGAATGGAAGCAGCGCGCCAAGCAGGACTGCCTTCCCGCCTAAGCCTGGAATCGGCTAATTGCCCGAGCCGTTGGCCCAGGAGCGTGCCTGCTCAAAAGAATCCTCGGTCAGCCAGACGACTGAGTCTCGCTCAATGACGTGACTAAAGGCCTCGTGGGCTACGGACCTGTCCTGGAAAACCGTGGCCATCTCCGCGAGGCGGTTGGCGTTCAGGTTATCGAGTCCGTAAGCTGTCTGAAGATTAGCGAAACCCAATTGCAATTTCGCCCAGTCGGCGGTTTTCATCTCTTCTATATCACTCCCGCAATAACAGGCGATGCCGCTGACGACCTGAAAATAGACGATCGAGCTGGCGGGTTCGGGGCGCGTGGAGGCGATTTCCTTCGCAAACGCCGGAATTTCGCCGGGGTCCCCATACCACTGAGGCAACAAATAATTCGTATAAGGGCGAAAGAAGTGATAGTAGTCGGGTTCGAAGGCCAGCGCCTGATCCAGCAATTCTCGCGTGTCGGCCTTTTCCCATCCCTCATTTTGCGCAATACATTCCATGACGAAATACCACTGGGGGTCGCGGTCCTTCAGAGTTGCCGCCTCGAGCAAGGCCTGTTTGGCAAGCGCAGTTCGCACATGATATTGCCTCCACTGCGTGTTGGAGACGGTGTCGGCATAGCCGGTGCCGCGGGCGAAATCCGCATACGAGACGTAAAATTTGGCCAAGGCAATTCTTGCGCTCGCGGAATCCGGCCGGGCGGCCTGCCACTTTTTCAATCTCTCGCACTGCCGCTGATAATCGGAGTCCCCCGGCACGGCAGCATCCGGCATCCAGACCACCGAGTTAAAGAAATTCATGTTGCGCCAGGCGCCGGCGATAAAACGGCCCCGCTCCAAGCGGTTGTTCTGGGCGAGGGATTCGAGTTCGGTGTAGTTGCCCTGCTCCAGCAGGGTGTGGACCCGCTCCCCATACGCCATTTCCGCGGTATCCGGAAACTCGGGAAGGGCAGGCGCAGGGGTGCCTTGATGGCCGCGGCCATGGGCGCGAATGGTCTGCATGACCGTATCCATTGGCACGGCCGGTGGCGCCGCTTCCACGTGGCCGCAGGCCGCCAGCCCGAGAACGGGGACAATCAGGAGAAGCAAAAAAGCCGAGCTTGCGTGTCGGGCGTTGCGGATGAAAAGCATAGGGCGATAGTAAGGAGTTGGGTAAGGCAAAGAAACTGTACTAAAGGGCTACTGGGGCGAAAGGCGAAAGGGGGCGGAAAGTGCTGGTAGAAAGGTACTAGAAACAGGGGGTAGAAATCGGTACCGCTCTGCTATTCGCGCAGGAGGGGGTTGCCGGTAAGATTCATGCAGATGGGAAGCCGTTCGTGTCTGTGGTGTCGACTCCGGGTCCCGCACGGCGGCGGGCAGTTGACGGCACGAACCGGAACGACAGCCGGAGGAAAGACGCATGGCGATTATGCATTGCCGCAGCATTGAGCGACGCCGGACGGCGCGCGCCGTGGTCAGCATCCAAATGGTAGTGAACGGTTTTAGCGAAACGGACGTGCCGTTTAAGTTTTCGACTCGAACGGTCTCCGTGAGCCAGCACGGCGGAGTGATCCTGCTGGAAGCGCCGCTGCCGGTGGGGCAGCAATTCCAGATGGTCAATGAGTTCAACAACCGCAAGGCGATCTGCCGCGTGGTTTCGGTGCGGCTGGGAAAAGACGGAAAGCTGCACGGAGCGTTTGAGCTGCACTGCCCGGAAGGCAATTTCTGGAGCATGTCGTTTCCGGCGGCAGGCGCGCGGCCGATGAAGCGGGTGTTCGTGGCGAAGAGCGTGGTGCGGTAGGGAGAGTCCTAAGTAATTAGCAACCGGTAATCAGAGAGAAATACGTCATGTGAACTAGCGCTTGCCGTTAGACGCTATTGGCGAATATAGGCGTGGCCTACTCCATGCGCGTCCTTGTAGATCCCCACAATTACTCCTGCATCGTTAAATCCAGTAATGGTTGTGCCTGCCAGGTTGGGAATCTCGGCCGCCGAGGGATCATCAATGATGGCGAAGGTGCCATCCGGGTTTCGGAGATAACCGTGACTGACAAAGTTGGCGTCCGTGAAATCGCCCGCAATAATTCCGCTCGCGTTGGCGCAGAGTGCTCCAGACCTAATCGAGCCGGGGGGATCGAAAATCGTGTATGTCCCATCTGGTGTGCGGATGAAGCTATGGGAGACCTGAGACGCGAACACCGACCCGACGACTGTCCCGTTCGAGTCTATCCAATCGACGGTTGTTCCTGCCGTGTCGGTTCCGCTGTAACCCGGTGCATCGACCACGGTGACTGTGCCATCCGGGTACTGATGAATGAAACCGTGAGTGCCGCTTTGGTCGCTACGATAGAAGCCCACTGTGTCACCTGTTGGGCTCACATATTGGATCCATGACCCAAAGCCCTGGCCGCTCGCGGAGCCCGAGCCGGGACCGCCAGTATCGAGCGGCTGGCCTTTATAGGGGCCCTGGTTTGGAATGATAAAGGAGTGGACTCCCACATTCGGATCGTAGAAATAGCCCGCAACTATGCCGGTGTCGTTGATAGCGGTTGGAAACAGAACGGAAGTGGAGGCCTGAGTTGGGAATCCATTCTGTCCGAAGTAATAATAGCTAAGGCCAGGAAGAAGGGAATACTGCCCGGTCGCGCTGCGCGAAAATGCGTGGGAGTTTCCGTCGTTCCCCAAGTAGTTGCCAACAGTTGTGCCAGAGCTATTTACGGCGAGTATGGTGGTTCTTCCGCCGACCCCTTGGATAGCATCTGGCGCGTCGATAATGGTGGTAGCTCCGTCTAGGTCGCGCAAATAACCATGGGTTCCCCCGCCTGAGTCAAAATAATATCCTGCGATGATTCCGTTACTGGCCATCCCGACTACGAAAACCCCCTGACCACCTAAAGTTGCGGGCGCAGGTGGATCAATCGTCGTGAACTGGGGGACGTGGGGAGTGGCGGACGGGCTGTTGTTGCAGCCGATTAAAATCAGTAAGACGAGAAGCGGAAGGCCCCATGGAAGGCGATGGACAGAGCGGGGCAGGTTTTGAGCTGCAATGCCGGATTGGCGCATGAAGAGGCAGCCTTCAAGCAATCATGAGCGTGATGGCTTTTCAAGATAAACTGACGGGGTACAGTATACAGTAAGAACTTTTATCGAAGCATTACGGAAATTTCGGGCGGGACAACTGGACGGCGCCCGAGGCATGAGATGCAGGTCGAAATCCAATCACTATGAGTGAACTGAAAAATTTGTGCGTGGTGCTGGTGGGGACGCGGAATCCGCTGAATGTGGGGGCGGTGGCGCGGGCGATGAG
>Ga0210389_10002140_pt1 | contig 15720 bp, 17 predicted proteins | sample IncBWH28OmetaG_FD_160127 | JGI IMG/M metagenome (GOLD analysis project Ga0210389, IMG submission 160127) | Forest soil microbial communities from Barre Woods Harvard Forest LTER site, Petersham, Massachusetts, United States - Inc-BW-H-28-O ...
TGCAATTACGTTGGCCTCGGTGGCGAGGTCGTTTAGGAACTCACGATCGGTGTTCCCGCGTCGTGGTCTCGGGTAGCGTTTGTCCTGGTATCGGCGGCCTAAAGTTCATCAAGGGCGAATGGGCACGGTTATGAACGTCGGCGGGACGGGCATAGTGATCGGCCTCGGTGTTTTCGCGCTGCTGGTGGGTGCGATGGCCGGGTGTGGGAGCGACAGCTCGAAGTATGTCTGAGCGTGATCGCGACGAATCCGGCCGGCCCCGTAGCACCCGGCCGCGCGACGCTCTTGGCCGACCCCTTCCGCAAGGCAGTGAGGGCATTCCACGCATCCCCGATGACCTGGAGTTGTCGCCGCCCGAAACCCTCGCCTATGCGCAGGACCTGCTAGACCGGGGCCTGGCATTCAACGCGCACGAGGTGCTCGAGGCGGCATGGAAGAACGGCCCGGACGACGAGCGGATGTTGTGGCAAGGCCTGGCCCAGCTCGCGGTCGGCATCACCCACGTCCAGCGCGGCAATGTCAAGGGTGCGATCAGCCTGCTTCGACGCGCGTCGAACCGTCTTGCCCACCACGACCGTCCGGCGCCGTATGCGATCGACGCCGCCAGTTTGGTCAACTACGCCGATGCGCTGATCGACGACCTCGAGGCGGCCGCCGAGATCACACCGAAGCGCCTGCGGCCCCGTTTGGTTTCGTCCGACCCCAATGGCCCGTGACGGGGAATTCTCACGAAGGTCCGTAGTAGTGTCATGCATCCCGGTCAGCCCGCCCAAACACTGCGCCACGAGAACATAAGTGAGATCCAGACTTCCCAGGACTTAATGAGGCGATGGCGGGGTCACCCATCACGTGACGTTGGACTGCATACCCACGGCTGGTCTTGTCGCTGCTGCGGCACCGGATGTGACCGACAGCCTGGCCCGACGCGAGCAGGCAGCGCTCCGGCGGCGACGACACCGACGGAAGGACCCCCGCCAAGAATGCCCCGCCAACAAGACCGCGAACGACGCGCCAGCCAAGAAGACCGCGGCGACGAAATAGCTACGCGGGCAGATCCACCCGCAGCGCCAGGTGCTCATCGAGTATCCGGCGCAGCCCGGCGTCCATCGGATGCGCGGATGCGAGGTCGCGGCCGAACCGGCTGTCCACCACGACTACCGTGCTCTCACGCAGTTCGGCGGTGTCGACCTGATCGACGAACGGATCGAACAATGCGGGCGGCGTGGCCAGGTAATACAGCGCCCGGCGCGACCCGTTCAACCCGGCGGCATACATCACGAGTTTCAACGATGCCCTGCCGGGGATTTGGCAGCGTTTGGCAGTGCAGCGTCTGTAGTAAGCAGTTGTTCCCGCGACACCATCGGTGAATGACAAGCGAACAAATATCACGTGGGTCCGGCAAAGCTGACGACGCGGCCTGGTGGTCGATCGTTGCCGATCTGGCCTTCTGGAGCGCTGCGGGCGCGATCGGCGCTGCGTTGTCGGAGAGGCTCGGAAAGTGGTGGGGCATACCGCACGAGGTCCTGCTCACGGTCGGTCTGGCATTCGTTGTCGGTGGTGCAGGACTGTTGTTTGCGCTAAACCGGGTCCGCCCGAGGTCGCGTCGGCTTGTGTGGGGTTTCGGCGTATTTAATTTGGTACTTGCACCACTCGCGTGGGTGGCGGCCTTGTCGGGCTGGCTTGCGCTCAGCACGGCTGGCGACTGGGCCCTCGGCTGGGCGGGCGGAATCGCGCTGGTGCTAGGCATCTGGCAGCTGAACGCAGTGCAGCGGTTGCAGCGGGCTCACCAATAGTCCATGCGCGCCCCGCGGACGACAGCCACCGACATCATGCCCATCGATCGGCCCTAAGCCTCAGAAAAATGGTCACTCCGCCGATATTTGGCCAGTAATCGGCCCAACGACATGTCCACGTTGAGCACCCGCCGCTTGACAGAGGAAGTAGCCCGTATGGTCGGCGGGGGTGGCGGTGTTGTCGCGCACCGAAATCGCCGACGATGCAGTCACTTTCGTGTACACGAAGAATATATCTGCAATGGCGGGCAGAACCCGGCGTAAACTGCGCGCTGTGGCCGATCATGACATGCCAGACGACTTGTTGGATCGCGCAGTTATCCGAAGTGTTCGCGTCCTGGTCGAGTCCGAGGTTGCGGGCGTTCGGGCAGCCGGGTTCGCGGAACGCCATGCGCGCACCGCGCGGGATCGCACCATCTGGGCCGCGTTGCACGAACTCGAGGATCAGACTCTCGCCGCGGTATACGAGCATCTTGGCGACGACGCCGCCCGCTTCGCGAGGCTTGCGAACACTGTCGGGGCGGCGAGCGGTGCGGCTGTAGCCGTGCTGCCACACCAGCTGCAGATGCGTTCGCTCGTCATCGTCACGAAGCTGTTCGTGCCGCATTTCCGGAAGCTGGACGAGCACTTCGCGGGAAGTTCCAGGACAGCGTTCTTCAGCTACGTGCTCGCGCACGAGCTTGCGATCGCTGAGCTTGGCCGACGCGCGCTCGCGCACGACGACGACCCGCTCGCTCCGGTCGAGGCACTGCTCGGCAACGTTCCGAAGTAGCGGGCGATCTGAGAGCATCGCCCCCCTCAGGCGGCAGCGTCGTTGGCTGGCCGGGGTTGGCGCTGCCTTGCACGACCAGCAACAGCAGCCGATTCCTTGCAACCCTCAGCCGGAAAAGACAGCGTGTGTCGCATACGGGGGCCTGCACCGCGGTCATCCGATGGTCGCGAAGCGATCAGCGGCAGGCTTTGGCGGCAGCCGACGGCTCGGTTCCTGTCTCACGGTGCGAGCCTGACAAGGCCCGGCGGCATGCGTGGCATTGGCGGCGGCTCCGCCGGACCGCCACCGCCGCTGCCGCCGTTGCCGCCACCGCCGTTGCCGCCGCCGCTATCACCGCCGCCACTGCCCGCGGCGCCCCCCGGCTGAGGAGCAACGGCAGGAGGCTCCACCTGTTGGCGTGGCGGCGGCGGCTGTTGCGGTGGCGGTATCGGCTCTTGCGGTGGCGGCGGCGACTGTTGCGGTGGAGGCGGCGGCTGCTTTGACCGAGGCGGTGCCGCGATCGGCCGGGGTGGTGTCAGGATCTGCGCCGTCGGCGGCGGTGGTGCCGGAATCTGCGGCGGGTCCGGCGGGGTGACCTCTCCGGGAATCGCTCCGATCAGCGAAGCGAGCACTGTGCCATGCACCTCACAGTCCGACCGGTCGTCCCCGCAGCGGCCCGCCACGAAAACGCCGCCGCCCATCAGGTGTGGCAGCCGCACCACACTGGTGCCCGTCGGTTCCTGCCACGCCGCCGGCAGGTTGATCATGTCCAACGCCGGCGGCGGCTCCCGCAGACCGCTTCCTGAGTTGACCGCGTTGTGCGTGTACGCGGCGACCCGGTGCGTCGGTTCACTCGATCCCGGCGCGGGATTAGCCATGATGGAAGCTATCTTGCCTTGATCGTACGGGCAGTAGGCCTCCACTGCCGCAGTGATGAATCGGTCGATGGTGGACGCGATTCGGCGGGCGGGGAATTGGGTATCGCCCGGGGTTGTGACCGAATTGTTCCTCATGTCGTTCACTACGGCGTCCACCGCGAAGCCGGCATCCAGTTCGCGACAAATGGTATGGGCTGTGGCGATGAGGCTTGGCACGTTCTCAAGGGCGGGGATGTCTTCTTTTTCGAGCAGTGCCAGAAACTGGTCGTCCTGATTTGGGTCAGCCGCTGCTGCGCCGCCGCGCAGAATTGCGGCGCCGGTTAGCACCACGATGGCGCTAACCAGGGCGCCGGCGTGGCTGGTGATGCCGGTGAACATGGCAGGGGTTTCCGTTCTGCTAGGGCCGTCACCTGACGGGCTTTGGATCTGCTCGGCGCTGTGATCGCCAAGGTCCTCGCGCGAAAATTGTGGTGCTGGTCGATCTGGCGCACCACCGCGTCGAACTGCTTGATGTTGGTGGCGTCAGGGTCGGGCTTGCGCAGCTGTCGGACGTCGAGTTCGTTTGTCGGCCATGGGGTTTCGCACCCCTCAGAGTGTTTATAAGTGCACTTGTGTAAAACGCCCGCATGAGTGGTCGACAGGCAAGCCTTCCCTTTGTCCCACTGGCACCCGTTGTTGCACACGCATTAGATGGTTTGGTGACGCCCGAAGAATTCGTGGTCTTCGTTGTAACCGCCATAACCGCTGCCGAGCTCGGAGTAGTGTGCGACGAACTCAATACCCTTGAGCCACTTCACATGCCGGAAGCCGTGCTGCAATTCATTACGCAGCCGCAGCGGTGCCCCGTGGCCGTAGCTCACCGGTCCGCCGTTCATGTCGTAGGCCAGCATGGTCAGATGGTGGCTCATCTGCTCGATCGGGTGCGCGACGTAGTAGATTCCGCCGTCGGGGCCGGGGCCTAGCGAGTAGAACACCACCCATTTGGCCTCGGGCAGCGGTTTGACGATGTCCATGATCGTCTGCATCGACACGCCGCCCCATTTGGCGACACCCGACCAGCCCTGGATGCAGAAATGTTGGGTGATCTGTTCGTGGTAGGGCAGGTCATGCAAGTCGGCCAGCGAGAACTCGGTCGGGTGCTCGACGAGGCCGTAGACCCGTAGCCGCCAATCCACGAAGTTGTTCTTCTCCAACTCTTTGTACTCAACGGTGTCCGGGTAGGTGCCGTTGTGCCAGAAGTACGGCGAGATGTCCTTTTCGGTGAACGCGCCCGGCTTCGGGTTGGTGTGCTCGAACAGCCGCTGCAGCGGCCCGATGAGTGCGTAGCCGACCCGTTGCACCACGCGGGGGTGGCGATAGGTGAACGGCGTGGCGGCCACCCAGCCGATGGTCACCACCACCATGGCCGCGGTGAAGATCCAGAACCCGACCCAGCCGTTGGCGTCGCGGGCGGCGAACATGTGGTTGAGGTTGCGCAGAGCGTCGGTGGCAAAGACCATCGTGACGTGCATAACGATGAACAGGATGAAGTACACCAAGACCAGGAAGTGCAGTGAGCGTGCGTGCTGAATGTTCAACCGCTTACTGATCACGGTGAGACGCATCGAAAGTGCCGGCGACATCCCGAGCGCGGTGACGACCGCGAGCGGTGCGGCGATGAAGACGGTGGTGAAATACGCCAGCAGCTGCAACGCGTTGTAGGCCACCCAGGTGTTGTCGGTCGGCCAGTCCAGGGACAGGTACTGGATCGCCACCGATACGGCATTGGGAACGACATCCCAGCTGGTCGGCACCAGGTGGCGCCACTGCCCGGTGGTGAACAGCAATACGTAGAAGACCACGCCGTTGAGCAGCCACAAGACGTCGGCCCCAAGATGCCACCACCGAGCCAACCCGATGGAATGGCGAATCCCTGGCAATCCCAACTGACCGGGCAGCGCAACCGAATCGTCCTTGGCCGTCCACATCGGGTCGTCCGGCACCGGCTTTGCCACCCGCAGCCACTCGTCCTTGCCGGGCGTGGCGTTGCGGCTGAAGTAGAGCCGCGGGTGATCGACGAGGATCTGAAGCCCGGAGCGGATGATGAACGTCATCAAGAACAGGTTGAAAAAGTGGACCCACCCAATCCACGCGGGGATGCCCGGGCTGACCCCGGAAGGTACATGGGTACCGGGATAACGCTGGATGAATGCCTGCACTGCCGGCATGGTGTGCACGCCTACGGCCACCACCACCGCCGCCGCCAGTACGGCGAACCCAATGGGAATCAGCCACAGCAGGTTAAACCACCTGTCACGACCCACCCGCAGGCGCGGCGCGATCGCCCGCTTGTCTTCCATCCCGCCGGCCCAGGTCTCCGGGTTGACGATGTTCTCAGCAAGGTGCAGCTCTGCGCGATAGCCCACAGCTTGGTGCCAGTTGCGGCCATCTTTGTTGGGGTCGAGCTCTTCGCTATCGTGCGCGGCGGTAGCTACGGCGGTTCCCGACGAATCGAGGTGCCCGTCAGCGCCACTACTTTCATCCTGGGATTGTGGGCCGTCGGAAGAGTTTGATCTGCGCCCGTGGTGCAACAAGAAACTTATGCGGCGCTCGTCTGCGTAGTTCTCCGGGTCCGGGAACCACCCCAGCTCGGCCGCCCTCGCAATCAGTTCCTCGCGGCTCACCATCCCAGCAGTCCGTCCGGCTTGCCTTCCAGCATCTCCAGCTCAGCGGCCATTTTGGCGAGCAGGTCGACAATCGCCACACCGTCCCGCAGGCCCAGAGGTGCGCAACGCGGCTGGTTGAGCTGTTCATACAGCCGGTTGCCCAATTGCTTGACCTCGGCGGTCAGTCGTTCACTCATCGCAACACCTCATATGGCGCGTAAGGGGTGTCCACCAGCGATTTCGTAATCGCGGGGCGCTCTTTCGCTTCGTGGCCCCCGGTTGCCATCACGAAGACCTACAGTCTCGAAGGACGCGGCCGACGTCTCATCCGGGCTGCAAACGGGACCGTGTGCTCCTTGCGGCAGCTTGTCCGGGCAGTACCTCTCCTCAGCGGCACCCACGAAATTCTTGGCGTCGATTCGATTCCACGCGGGATGCATCCCACTGAGCTGCGCGACGACGTCGCTAAGGGTCTCTCCGGGCTCGTTTAGGACCAGACAGACGGCCACTCCTTGGGCGAAGGCGTCGTCACGGCTTAGGTGTAGCCCTAAGCGTTCCAGCGTGAACAGATAACCGGCGTGCCGATCAGAAGCGCTTGGATCAGCGGATACTGGCGCGGCGATCACGGTTGATGACGCCACGCACATAGCGACAGCTGCCACGCGAGATAAGAGTATGGAGCGCCGCATTCGGCCTCCCCAAATTATTTAGTCTTATGCAATCTTTGCGTAAGCTCAAGTTTACCTCGGTACGGGCCTCCGGTCGAGATTTGTCAGAAAATCTTGCTTCAGTGCAACTGTTGCGGCGAGCAGGGATTGCTACCTAATTTCGGATTTGTCTCGGCAGACTCCGCGCCTCAGGGTAGCGAACAGAGCCGTCATCGACCGCCCGGCCAGATCAGCGTGACCGCGTCGTCGGCAAGTGGCTCGCCGGCCGCAGTTGCAAACCGGTCGAGGGCCGCCGTCAGCAGCTCGCGATCGTCGGGATCCATGTCACGCAGCACCCGGATGATCGCGGTGCGCCGATGCTTGATGACCTTGTTGACCAGTTGCCTCCCGGCGTCGGTGAGACTCAACGTAATGTTGCGCCGGTCATCCGGTGAGTCCTGGCGGTCAAGCAAACCAGCCCGGATGAGGCGATCGCAGATGCGGCTGGCACTCGAGGGGTTGACACCTAGACCGGCGGCTACGGCCGCCAGGTTCAACGGACCTTTCGTATCCACCATCACCAAAACCCGCAATTGCGGCACAGTTACGTCATCGTCTACCGCTGCCATCGACGCGGCAGCAATGCCCACAAGTGCCCGCGATGCCCGCAACACGGCGTCGATCTGGTAGGCCGACGGCCCCCCAGCGGCAGCTCGGCGGCGGCGTTGTGCGGCGCTCATGACCAAATCTTCCCTCAACTCACACATACCGCTAGACGATTTCGTTGCTCTCGGCCAGTGAGGCGACCGTGTGAACGGAGTGGCTACGGCGCGGACAGAGTGCCGCACGCTCCAAAGTGCTAGAGGTGGCCGTCATGCAGGACTGGGCGATTGGCGTGGTGAATGGCCCGGTTGGTGCCCACATTTTGCCCACAATTTGCCCACAGTCACAGACATCTCCAGTGATCTCCAGTGATCAACTTGCGCTGCCAGGAAGGGTTTTCGGGGGGACCGCGTGTGGGGGCGGCGGTCTGGAAGGCCTGGAACCCGATCTGATTGCGGTGCTACAATCGTTGTGTAGTAGCAACGATCGTAGTAGCCACGATAGCTTGAACGGTTGCGAAATGATCCGCACTACAGCTGGTTCTCGATCCAGTCGCCGCAACAGATCGTGCTCAAGGCCCGACTCCAGCAACACGTGGTCGCCATTTGTCATGCAGTAGGCAGTGACCGGGATGTGGCGGTTATGTTCCGAGGAGCGCGGCTTTCGCACAGATTGCAGCAACTCGACCGTCGGAGCGCCGCGCTCCTCCCATGACCACCGCTCCAAGGCGGCGCCCGCCATTTTGAAGTACCACAAGACCGGCCCGACGTTGGCGCCCGCTGCTGGCCGACCACCATAAGCTCGGCCCAGCTCGCTGCCAGAAACGACCACTCGAACACCTCGAATTACGTGCGTAGAGGTGCGTGATGCAAGCTACTTTAACAACTAGATGAACAAGATTCCAGGATAGAGCTGCGAGCAGACCGACACTGACGCCGCGTCCGGTGGATGCATAGTCGCTGGTCACAGCGTAAAAGCTAGTTACTAACCAATCCGGCAGCATGCAGGATCTTCCCAGAAACGGCCTTTTGGCTTGTTAAACAACAACGACACTTTGTTCATCTTCGCTGCACGTCGACAACAAGTGGCGTCATAGGGTCTCAGGCCCAAAGCCCTTGTTTGTCTTCAGGCTATCGATTATGCCGGAGGTCCTCTGCGCACAAGGCCACGGCCTCCGCTTTGCTTCGGGCACAAGGCTCGCGAACTTTCCTGCCGCGCTCGCGGGCTCGCGCGCGGCAGGAAACTTCGCGCCCGGACCTTGCACTCCGCGGCCCTGATGCCGGCCAAATCTCCATTGCCTGAAGGCAAACAGAACGGGCGGCCACCTGGACGCCCCACCTAGAAAGGTTCATCATGACCGACACCACCCCCACCGCCGAGGTTCCCGACAACAGCACCGGCCAGCCGGTCGGCACGCTGGAACATCTCGACCCGGGCCGGCTCGACATCGGCGACAACGTTCGCGACGACGCCGCCCTGAGCAAGTCGTTCATCGCCAGCATTGCCGAAAACGGTGTCTTGGTGCCGATTACCGGCGTGCGCGACCCCGAGAACGCGGGAGTTGTTCGCGTTCGGAATGGTCAGCGGCGTACGCTGGCCGCCCGCGAAGTGGGCTTGCCCACGGTCCCGGTCTATGTGTGGCCCTACGCGCACGTCCCCAACGGCTACACCGGCGACGCCACCGCGGCGATCATCACGTAGATCGAGCGGTTCGCCCCCGGATTCCGCGACCACATCATCGGACACACCGTCCGCACCAGCACGCAAATGGGTTCCTACAACCTCAGCTACGTGGGCGGCGACATCATGACCGGCTCCAAGGACATTCGCCAACTCACATTCGGTCCGCGAATCACGCGCTGTCGCCCTACCGCGTTGGGGTGCCGGGCATGCGCAGGCGACCCAGGCAATTCACATCGTTATTCGTACCGTCTGGACAACACTGACCACGGGCGGCGCGTGCCCAGTATGCGGGAGTTGGGCGCCTAAGTCTCTTCCCTACCTGCTGACGTAGAATATGACGGAATCGAATACGCAGCGTTGCCAGCTGGCTCCGCCGTATTCGTTATCGCGTTGTGCTGCAGCGCATTTCAGCTTTGGGCTGCTTGCCGATAACTTGTGCGTATCGGTACTGACTACGTTCAGTGTTCGATGTGCCAGCTGGCGCGTGAGCATGCCTTCGCCGCAGCCGACGTCCAGCGCCGACTGAGGCCGCGGAGGGACGACTCGAAGAACGCGTTTCCGAGTTCGCCGACTTGGCGGCCACCGCGCTCGCCGGCGCCGAACTGATCGCCTCACGGGCACGGATCGTGGCTGCCGCCGACGACGCTCGCCGCCGCATCGAGCGTGACCTGCACGACGGTGCCCAACAACGTCTGGTCACGCTGGGACTGAAGGTGCGCAGGGCGATGGATCACCTGTGCGGGCGGACGGGACTGAGTTGGATGCCGGTCGGTCTAACCTGACATCGCCATGTCCCAGAAACCTCGCTCGTAGTGGGTCACCCAGAAGAAGGCGTCTTCAGCTTCTCGGGCCTGTTCGCCGATGGAGGCCTTGAGCTGGCGATCGACGGAACTCTGGAGGTCGCCGACGTAGGACCGGAAGCCGTCGCTGGTCCACCTGTTCACGAACTCCCGGTAGGGGTGAGCACCGGGGCGGGCGCTGTCCCAGCTTTCCAGGTAGCTGCGTTCGAGCGCCCAGATGGCGGTGATCTGGGCCGGGTAGCCGGAGTAGGTCACGGCCAGCAGGAAGTCGCAGTAGGCCCGAGTCGTCGGATGCTTGGCGGCGTCGAGGGCCAGGCCGCGCCGCGCCGCCATCTCCTCAAACCAGCCGAGCTCCCCCACGGTGGCGACCACGCCGCCCGCGAGGAGGCCGACGTCGGCGAGGGGGGCCGTGGCCGCGATGCGGGACTGGGCGCGCACCAGGGCCTGCGCGAAGAGGTAGTCCTGGGCCAGCCACCGGTCGAAGGAGTGCTCGGGCAGCGATCCGTCCCGCACGCCCGCGAGGAAGGGGTGAACAGTGGCCGCCTGCCACGCGGAGGTGTGGCCGCTCATCAACGCAGCGGCAGTCATGGTCTCTCGCATCGGGCGGCAGCGTCGAAGAACCGCAATTCGAGATCCATCGCCTGGTGATACAGGACGGCCAGGCGGTCGTGATCACCTCCGTAGCGGTCGAGCAGGCCCTCTACACGTCGGGCCAGGGCCTCGAACTGCGCGCTGGAGTAGGTCATCACCCACTCGCGATAGGGACTGTCGGGTGTTGTCTGGGCGACCAGCTGCTGGCCGAGGTAGGCGTAAAGCCGCATGCACGGCGTCATCGCCGCCGCGATGTGGCCAACCGGCTCCAGCGCAGCGACCGCCAACAAGAAGTTGGTATACGCCGCGGTGGCGGGGTCTGCCGCTTGGTGAAGTTCGATGTTCCAGCGGTCCGCGTAGCCGCGGTGAAGGCGAAGCTCCTCGGCGGCGGCGTCGAGTAGCTCCCTAAACGCGATCAGCCCGTCGTGGTCGGGGCTCTTGGCCAGAGCCAAGGCATAGGCGCGGCAAAACGCATCCAGGAACGCGGCGTCTTGTCCCACGTAGTAGGCGAACGTAGCTGGGGCCAACTTTCCCGACGTGATGCCCTGGACGAACGGGTGCTCCAGCGCGGCCTCCGCCAGGACCCGGTTCCGGTGCCATAACGAGTCGGCAAGCGAGGCCACCAACCAAGCCTAAGGCTCCGCATGGCCGGGCCACCGCGAGCGTCGACGACCCGAATCGCAGCCAACGCTCGGACCCATGGATTGAGCCGGATCGTCAATCCGTGGGCCTCGTCGATGCCATGAGCCTGGTAGGGGAGCCGGTGCGGCGGGGTGGTGGTCATGGACCATAAGCCTGGACGGCGTTAGCTGGTCGTGCTCTAATTGCGTCACTATTTTCACGCGCACAACCTAGGGTGACGACGGACGGATGAAAGACGCTAGCGGGACGGCTGGCGATACCGGCGATAGCCGCGTGGCGGTGAATGTGCGGGTGCGTGTATATCCGGGGACGGACGGCGAGGTCGGGGGGACTGTGGTCGAGGATTTCGGCGATCTGGCGGGGCACGCAGTGGATATCGGTGAGAACCATATAGTTGGCGCGCGGAGATGGGCGGTGGCGCTCGACGCGGGCGGTCTGGTTTTCGCCGACAGCGACCAGTTGGTCGCCGAGTAGTTTTAGCTGTCGCGGTTTACCCACCGTCGGGCGACCATCTTTTCCAGTTGCGGCGGCGCTGTCAGACAATACGGTGCCAGCCAGCGTGCAGAACCCAGATCGCACTTTAGTCAACGCTCCGACTGCTCGATCTCGTCAAGCTGTCTGTCGAGGTCCGCTAATTCGATTGCCAGACGCCGCAATTGGCGTGCGACGGCTGCGCGCCGCTGCTCAAGCAGCGCGCGGCGCTCTTCGCGGCCCATGTTGTGTGCGTCTGTCTGCACGTGGTCGCTCCCGGTGGTCTGGCTGTGAGGTTGCAGACACCCGACAGTGTGCGGCTGGTGCGCTGACCTGGCCAGCTCGCGCCGCGACTGACAGCACAATTGACAAGCAACCGACACGGACCCGTGACCGGCACCCCGTCAGCGGTACCGACCGACCGGCTCAGTGGCCCGCAGACGTGCGTGTCTTTCGGTGCCTTGGTCTACCGGCTCCGGCACCACGGGTCTGCACACCGCGGTGTCACGGCGACACTTCACGGGCCATCGTCTTGTTGCCGTCTCGTGGTCACGATGGTGGTCGCGTAGCTGCGCCGGTTCGCGCACCGCTGGCCGCACGCCCGCTGGGCAGTGCCCAGCGCATGTGCCGTGAACTGCGCGACTCGACGCTACCGGGCCGGCACCCGGCGTTCTGGATCACCGAGCGATGTGGGCGGCTGTCACCGCGCAGCGCCAACGACGCTTTCACCGAGGCACGCGACGCCGCCGGCTTCCCCAAGAACTGGATTTGCATTCGTTGCGCCATTCCTACGTCACCCACGTCACCGAGTTCGACTATCCGGAGCGCTTCATCCAAGACCAGGTTGGTCACTGCTACGCCAGCACAACGTCGATCTACAGCCACGTGTCCGATGAATACCGGAATCGGCTGGTGTGCGCCCCCTTAGCCAAACGCGGCCTTGCATTCAAGGAGGTTCAACAGTGATCAGGAAGATGGGCTATCGCTGGCACTTGCGATCGCTGATAGCGCAGCGTGAGTTGTATCAGACGACTGAACTGGTGCCGCACAATCGTCAGAGCCTGGACCGCGTACCACGTTCGCCTCGAAGCGAAGTAACTCCTCGGCGTGCAGGCGCGGATCCACCACCAATCGTAGTGGTTGCGAACTTCCCAATGTCCCCAACACTTTCCGCTATCGCGGCGCCTGGCGCGCCCCTTAGCGGTCATCATCACCGCGCTCACCGACACCGGTTCATCACGCATTCGCGCGCGCCGGCCGGTGCTCCGCCTCAGAGCTGTCTACTTCCGATGTCCGCGGCCCGAAATCCGCTAAGCGCGCGTCCGCGCCGCTGCTGGCCTCATCGCCCGGCCCGCTGTCCTCGACTCCCGGCGGCAGCTGCGCCCCCGGGGGCGCGGCTGCCTCGGCCTCCCGAATCAGCTCGCGCACAGCCTTATCCGGGACGCCGGCCATCCGGGCGATCTCACGCAAGCTTTCCCCACGCTCCCGCATCGCGTGCAGCGCACGCCCGCACTGCACGCGCTGTTGGCCTCGCCGCTGCGCGGCCTGCTCGCGCAGCGCCTGCCGTCGCTCGGCTAGCCACTCATCCACCGCCTCGGCGCGTTCGCGCGCCGAGAAGAACGCCGCCAGATCCTCGGCGTTGGCTCGGGTGCGGCGCGCCAGCTCCTCTTGGGACGCCGCGGCAGCCGACCGCGCGGCTCGCCGGGCTTCCTTGGTGATTGCTTTATTTCCCATGCTCTTCACGCTAAAGCCTGTAAACCCGCTACGCCGCAACCGAACCCAACAACCTTGCCGACCGCCCACTCCCCGGCTCTGCACCCGACCGCCCACCAACGCACCCCACCGCCACTTAGGTAACCCTAACTTCCTCGCCTCACCGACCATCACACCTCTTGCACTCAGGTCACGATTTGGTAACGGTAGATGGTTAGGTCGCCTAACTGGGGCAATTTGGTGGCGGACGACCGTCGCATAACGCCCGGGGCGATGTGAGACTCGATTCATGGTGATTGCCCGGTGATGGGCTTACACAAATTAACCGCCGGAGACGGATACATGTACCTGATCCGGCAGGTCGCCGCCTCCGATTCCACCAAACGCGGCCGTGCGAGCCTCACCGATTACTACAGCGCCAAAGGCGAAGCCCCCGGCACCTGGACGGGCCGCGGACTAGCCGCGCTAGGCCGGCCCGCCTCCCGCGACGGCGCCGATCCGCTCGTCGCCGAGCTATGGGGGGTACTGCACGGCTCCCAGGTCAGCGAAGACCAAATGAAAGCGCTATTCGGAGAGGGATTGCACCCCAACGCCGACCGAATCACCCGCCATCTCACCGGCGTCGGCGTCGCCAAAGCCGGCGCGATCGCCGCCGCACGCCTGGGCCGTCCATTCCCGATCAACGACAAAGAAAACCGGTTCATCACCCGCTTGCGGGAGGCCTACCGCGACTACAACACCACGGTCGGAAACGACCCCCAAGCGAAGCTATCCCCCGACATCCGGGCCCGGATCCGCACCGCGGTGGGCCGAGAAATGTTCGCCGAAACCTACGCCCGCCCCCCAGCAGATGACCGCGAACTCTCCGGCTTCATCGCCAGCAATTCCCGGGCAGCCACCACCGCCGTGGCCGGCTACGACCTGACGTTCACCCCAGTCAAATCCGTGTCGACTCTGTGGGCCATCGCGCCGCCGCCGATCGCCCGCACCATCGAGGACTGCCACCATCAAGCCGTAGCCGAAACTCTCGAATTTCTCGAAGAACACGCCGCGTTTTCCCGCATGGGCGCCCACGGTGTCGCCCAAGTCAACACCACCGGATTGATCGCCGCCGCCTTCGATCACCGCGACTCACGTGCGGGGGACCCCAACCTGCACACCCACCTGGTGATCAGCAACAAAGTGCAAGTCATTGGCCCAGATGGGACACCGCGCTGGCTGGCCTTGGACGGCACCCCACTGCATCAAGCCGTCGTCGCCGCATCGGAGTTTTACAACACCCGCAATGAGGCCCTGCTCATCGCGAAACTGCGCGCCCGCTTCGCCGAAGTGCCCACCAAACCAGGCAGACGGCCCGTACGCGAAATCGTCGGCATCCCAGCAGAACTGAATGAAAAATTCTCCTCGCGCAGCGGCGCGATCGAGCATCGCGTCGGGCAACTGGCCAAACAATTCCAAGTCGCCCACGGCCGCGAACCCACCGTGGTGGAAATGCTGGCGTTGTCCCAGCAAGCGACCCTCGAAACCCGGCAAGCCAAACACGAACCACGCTCGCGGGCCGAGCAGCGCCACGCCTGGCGCACCCAAGCCATCGAAGTCCTCGGCAGCCAGCGCGCGCTGACGAACATGATCGCCGACATCACCAATCAGGCTGTCACCCAACATGTCGCAATCACCGACGCCTGGATACACGAGCAGGCCGCCGCGATCATCGCCACCGTCTCGCAAGCCCGTGCCACCTGGATGGTTAATCACGTCCGCGCCGAAGCCCAGCGAGTGCTGCGTTACGCTGACCATCCCGGCGGCCCGCAGGTAGCCAACCGCATCGTGGCGGCCGCCCTTTGGCAGCACAGCGTTGCGTTGACCACCCACGCAGACACCGAGAAAAACGAGCCAGCGGCGCTGCGTCGCCGCCACGGCTCCAGCGTCTACACCCGCCACGACTCCACCGTCTACACCAGCACCGACATCCTGGCCGCTGAGCGGCGGATTTTGGCCGCCGCAGGGTTGCAGGACGGCCGCACAGTCGATGACACCAGCATCGGTTTGGCGCTGCTGGAATACCAGGCCAACCAGGAACTGGAGCTCAACGCCGGGCAAGTGGCTCTGGTCCGCGACATGGCGACCTGCGGTGCCCGCGTCCAGCTCGCGTTGGCGCCCGCAGGCACCGGCAAAACCACCGCGATGGCCACCCTGGCCGCCGCGTGGCGCAACGCCGGCGGCAACGTCATCGGGCTCGCCCCCTCCGCCGGGGCGGCCGAAGTCCTGGGCGAGGATCTGGGCGCTCCCACCGACACTATCGCCAAACTCGTGCAGCTCACACAAACGCGCGGCGGGCAACCCGCGCCCGCCGATGACCCGGCCCGAAACTGGTTCAACGCCATCGACTCTGGCTCCCTGCTCATCGTCGACGAAGCCGGCATGGCCTCCACTTTGGACCTCGACACCGTGATCGCCCACGCGCTGGCGCGCGGGGCCAGCGTGCGTCTCATCGGCGACGATC
>Ga0210389_10002141_pt1 | contig 15720 bp, 16 predicted proteins | sample IncBWH28OmetaG_FD_160127 | JGI IMG/M metagenome (GOLD analysis project Ga0210389, IMG submission 160127) | Forest soil microbial communities from Barre Woods Harvard Forest LTER site, Petersham, Massachusetts, United States - Inc-BW-H-28-O ...
CGTGCGCGGCGACTTTCTTGTCGGTCGGCTTCTGCAAAAACTGCGTCGCAGTCTCGCGCGCCTGCAGCAGGTTCTCCGACACTTTCGCCGTCAGATGCTCCAGCGCACCGAAGCGCTGGGCTTCACGCTGGCTATGTTCCTCGACCTGCAGCCCCGCAAGATAGATCGCGCCGACCACCAGGACGCCGGCGACGCCGAGCAACAGGATTTGGCCGCGCAGGCCAAGATGCAGCCGGCCGCGGGCTCTGCCGAACAAGGTTGCGGCATTCCCAGTCAAGTTCTTGCGCAATGGGGTCCACCCGGGGTGAAATCGGATTTGGTCTAACGACCCCGAAAATATCCGTGTAAGCCTGATAATTTCCTAAGCACGGTGCAGGGCGCAGCAAATGCCCGTAGTTCTACCAACCCAAAATCGACGCTGCAGTGCGAAAAGCTAGTGCCCGGCGCCACAGCCCGGCAGGTCGAACAGCGCCGCCAGCCCGCATGCCGACGTCAGCATCTTGTCGCCGTCGTGGCCGACGCCCTGCACGTCCCACACCCTGTGATTGGGCGTGCCGCCATCCCGCTTGGCCATCGTCGCAGCGTAGGAATGGCCGCGCACATAGCGGTAGGGGCCCTGAGCCTCGGCCATGCAGGTCTTGTCGAGCGCGGGATGGTCAGGGTTGGTGTCGGCAGTGCCGAGCAGATAGATCACCTGGCGTGCGACATAGCGCTGCTCCAGCTCAGCCGGCATCGGAGCAGCGAGGTACGGCGGGCGCGCCTCCATGCCGTACTTCCAGTCATTGTAGCCTGGGCAGGACGCAGCGATCTGCGGTTCCGGCCGCTCCGCGCTGAAATAGGCATAGGAGGAGGGATTGGCGACAACATAGCGCACGCCGATATGCGCTGCGGTCAGCGCGCCCTCGCCCTGCGTTGCGATGGCATAGCGCTGCACCACCTGTCCGCCGCCGGAATGGCCGGCGACCACGACCTGCTTCAGGTTCGGAAAGATGTTGCGGTCGGCAACACGCGCAAGGATCGCATCCAGCGCGTCGAACGAGCTCGCCGACGTTGGGCCAAGCGCGGGCTCTCCCCCTTCCCATCCCTCCAGCGACCAGCGCAGCATATCCGGCGGCACGTGCCAGCGCTCGATATCAACCTCGGCCAGGAATTGCGGGACGATCATGATGGTAGCTTTTCCGGCATTGCCCGCCGCGGCCTGTGCCGACAGCGCCGAGCGATAATAGACGTCGGCGTTGCGCAGCCGTCCGTGCAGGACCAGGACCGCACGCGTGATTGCAGGCTGCGGCTTCGACCAGTCGCGGCTGAGATAGAGCGGCAGCATGCCAGCATTGCCGACCGCCAGACGCTGCTCCGCCACGACCTTCACGCCACGCTCATGCGACGCGGCTTCGTCCTGGGCCAAGGCTTGGTTACAAAACATAAGCGAGGGCACGATCGCGAGCCACGAGAATTTCATGCGGTGGTTCCCTTGCCGATGCCGAGATAGATCTCCTGCACCTGTTCGTTCTGCTCGAGCTCGGCAGGCTTGCCCTCCAGCACGGTGCGACCGGTTTGCAGCACATAGGCGTAATCGGCGATGTCGAAGGCCAATTCCAGCGACTGCTCGGCGAGCAGGAGCGTCAGGCCTTCGGCATGCAGCCGGTGCAGCGTCTCATACAGCGTTTCGACCACCGCCGGCGCGAGCCCCAGGGTAGGCTCGTCCAGCATCAGCAGCGTCGGCTCGCTCATCAGCGCGCGGCCGACCGCAAGCATCTGCCGCTCGCCGCCGGACAGCGTGCCGGCAAGCTGATTCCGCCGCTCCTTGAGCCGCGGAAACAGCGCATAGACCCGCTCGAACAAGGATGCCGCGCGTGAGCGATCCCTGAGCGAGGTGGTGCCGAGACGCAGATTCTGTTCGACCGTCTGTGACACGAAGAGCTGCCAGCCCTCCGGCGACAGTGCCAGTCCCTTGCTGACGACGGCATAGGCAGGCTGCCGCGTGATCGCCTGCCCGCGCCATTCGATCGCGCCGCCCGATGGTGGCACGAGGCCGGCGATGGCGTTGAGCGTCGAGGTCTTGCCGGCGCCGTTGGAGCCGACCAGCGCCACGACCGAGCCGAGCGGCACGTCGAGCGAGACGTCGGCGACGCCGATGAGGTCGCCATAGCGCACCTCGAGATGGCGGATGCTCAGGCGTTCCGTCACGCCCCGCTCCTGCGCTTGCCGTGGTTGCGGCCGAGATAGGCCTGGATCACGCCCTCGTCCTTGACGACGTCCTCGGGCTTGCCCTGCGCGATCACATGGCCCTGGTTGAACACGATCACGCGCTGGGCCAGCGTCATGATCACTTCCATGATGTGCTCGACGATGACGAGCGTGATCCCCATGCCGTGAATCCTGCGCAGCAATTCCACCGCACGCTGGATTTCGCTGGGCGTAAGCCCGGCCAGCGCCTCATCGAGCAGCATCAGCCGTGGCTGAAGCGCGAGCACGCGCGCGATCTCCAGCCGCTTGCGGCCGGGCGTGCCCAGCGCGCGTGCCCGCTGATCAGCGAGGTGCGCAAGCCCGGTGATCTCCAAAACCTCAAGCGCCTTCTTGCGTGCATCATTGCGATGCGGATGGCGCAAATAAGCGCCGACCACGACATTTTCGAGCACGGTCATGTCCTCGAAGGTCGCAGGCACCTGAAACGTGCGGCCGATGCCGGCGCGGGCGTGGATGTCTGATGTAGACCCCGTCAGATCGACGCCGTCGAGGCTCACGGTGCCCGAGGTCGGCGAGGTGTCACCGGCGAGGCAATTGAAGAAGGTCGATTTGCCCGCGCCGTTCGGCCCGATCAGGCCGATGATCTCGCCCTCAGCCACGGAGAGATCGGCGTTGCGCACGGCATAGAAGCTGCCGAACGCCTTGGAGACGCCCTTCGCCTCAAGCAGCATGGCGCGCCCTCCACCGCATCGAGACGCGATGCCAGAACTCATAGAGCCCGCCGGGTTCGAAGCGCGCGAGCAGCACGATGATGCCGCCATAGATGATGTAGGTGAGGCCGGAGCCGCTGCCACCGAACCAGGTGTTGGTGGCCGATTGCAGCGGCACCAGGATCAGTGCGCCGACTAGCGGCCCGAACAGCGTGCCGGCGCCGCCGAGCGCGGCGGTGATCAGCATCTGCACGGAGACGAGCAGGCCGATGCCGCTCTCCGGATCGACGAAGCCGGTCTTGATCGAATAGAGCGAGCCGGCGACCGAGGTGAAGGCCGCGCTCAGCATCAGCGCCCGCAATTTCGTCTGCCGCACCGGGACGCCAAGGCTTGCGGCGGCGCGCTCATTGGCACGGATCGAGCGCAAATAGGAGCCGAAGCGGCTGCGCTGTACCTCGAACGTGACGTAAAGCAGAATCGCGAGCACGCCGAGGAAGATGTAATAGTACGGCAACTCGCCGCGGAAGGTCAGATCCCACCAGCCGCGGCCAACGGCCGGCCCCTGCAAGCCGATGGCTGCGCCGAGGTAATCGACGGTGCCGACATAGATGCGGATCAGCTCGGCGACCGCAATCGTCGCCATGCTGAAATAATGGCCGCGCAGCCGGAACGTCGGATAGCCGATCGCCTGCGCCAGAAGCACGCTCAACGCAATCGCAATGGGCACGCCGAGCACCGGCGGCCAGGCGCCGTGTTGATAGACCAGCAGCGGCACATAGGCGCCGATGCCGAAGAACATGCCGTGGCCGACCGAAACTTGTCCGGCATAGCCGCCGACGATGTTCCACGCCGACGCCGAGATCGCCGCCAGCAACACCGCCACGCCGATATCCTGATAGAAGGGATCATTAAGTGCAAAGGGATAGACGAGCAGCGCGAGCGCCAAAAGCGGAACACCGATTTTCACGCGCGCCCCCTCATACCTTGCCCATCAAGCCTTGCGGGCGGAGCCACAGCAGCGCCGCGAACAGCGCATAAACCACGACGTCCTTGTAGATCGGCCCGAGCCAATAGGCCGAGAGCGCCTGCAACAGGCCGATGATCAGGCCCGCATAGAGCGCGCCGGGCACGCTTCCGAAGCCACCGAGTGTCACCACGACGAAGGCCGTCAGCCCAAACGTCTCGCCGACCGACGGCGACCACGGATACGACATTGCCATCAGCGAGCCCGCAATGCCGGCGCTTGCCGCCGCCAGTCCCCAAGCCAGCGCCTGCATGCGATCGGGCCGGATGCCCATCAGCATCGCCGCGTTGCGATCTTCGGCGACGGCAAGCAGCCGGCTGCCGACAAAGGTGCGCGTGAGCAGAAGATGCAGCGCGATCGTCAGCACGATCGCGACGACGCCGGAGAGTAGCTGCGAGCCCGGCACCAGGATGCCGCCGAAATTATAGAGGCCGAAGGACGCATTCGGCAGCGAGACGATATTGGCCGAAAAGAAGTAGAACGCCGTGTAACGGAGCAACAGCGCGAGCCCGAAGGTCGAGAGGATCTGCGCCATCATCGGTCCGCGGATGACAAGGCGGATCAGCGCGAAGTAGAGCGCAATGCCGAGCGTCGCGAGCAGCCCGGCCGCCACAAAACTGAAGACCGCGGGTCCACCGCCGAGTGACGTCACCACGATCAGCGCGACATACATGCCGAGCATGACGAACTCGCCATGGGCGAAGTTGATGAAGTTCATCATCCCCCAGATCAGGGTCAGCCCCGCGGAGAACAGGGCGTAGACCGCCCCGGTCAGGAGGCCACCGATGATCACTTGCAAGAGAAGCATGGCGCGCTCGAATGATGCGCCGGCAGCCGCCGGCACATGAGGAAAAATATGACCTGCTATTTCCAACCCTTCATCGGCCATTCGAGCTTGATCTCGGCCGAATTTTCCGGCCAGACCAGCTTGTAGGCCTTGTCCTTGAGCTGGATCAGATAGGTGGACGCCATGATGTTCTGCCCGCTCTGGTCGAACTTCACGCCGTTATAGCCCATCATGAGCTGGTCGGGCTTGAGGTCGGTCGCGGCGAGCGCCGCCCGGATCTTCTCCGGATCGGTCGAGCCGGCGCGGTTGAGCGCTTCGCCTAGCACCAGCATCGCCTGCATGTTGCGCGCGCTGGTGTCGTCGAGATCGCGGCCGGTCTTGGCCTTGTACATCTCGTTGATCTTGGAGGTGGTCGATCCCGGCTTGCCGATGTCCCAGGAAGAGCGGTTCATCACGCCCTGCGCGATGTCAGCGACCGCCGGAATGAAGGACGGATCGGAGAAGCCGGAATCGTCGCCGATCACCATCGGCGGCATGTAGTCGAGATTGCGCATCGTCTTCATGTAGAGAATGCTGTCGGAGGTGTAGCTGATGAAGATGATCGCGTCAGGGTTCTTGTCCTTGAGCTGCAGCACCTGCGGACCGACGTCGGTCGCGTTGGCGCTGTAGGGGACGCGGAGCGCGACATTGATGCCGGCCTGCTTGGCCGCGCCATCGATCGCATCCGCAACCGAGGTGCCGTAATCGGTATTCTCGTTGACGATCGCGATCGAGCCGACGGTCTTGCCCTGCTTCTTCATGTCGGCAAAGAAGCGCATATAGGCTGCAGCAAAGTCGCTCGCGATCGGCGTGACGCGATAGAGCCATTTGAAGCCGCGACCAGTGACGTTCGCCGCGGCGGAATCGCCAACGACGAACGGGATGCCATACCGCTCGCCGACCGCAGTCGCCGTCAACGAGCAGGACGACTGATAGGCACCGAACAAGACGTTGACCTTCTCCTGGCTGACCAGCCGCAGCGCCTGCTGCTGCGCGACCGAAGGGTTGCCCTGGTGATCGACAAAGACCAACTCCAGTTTCGCGCCACCCAATCCGGGCAGACCTTCCTCGGCCGCAAGCGGAATACCGGTGAGCTCGGGATGCTTGCCGTTGATGATCTCGGCGGCGACTTCGACTGCGGCCTTGGAGGCGAGCCCGGCCGCACCGGCATTACCGGTCAACGGAAACAACACGCCGATCTTGACGTTGTCGGCCGCGCGCGCCGGCGCCGCAACGGCAGCCAGCGCCACCAGCGCCGCCATCCAGGTCGCCCCCAAAGTCGATACCTTCCTCATTCTGCCCTCCCCTTATTTTTCGATGCTTTGATCTTGTTTTGAGCCCGAAACTTAGCCCGGTCGGCGCCGTCAGGCATCCTAGCCAAAATGCCGAGAACGTCCGTCCTTCATTTGATCGGCGAGAAGCGGACCGGGGTCACGATCTTGCTTTCCTGGTGCATCAGCGCGCCAAGCTCCTCGTTGCGGCGCATGAACTCATGCCACGCGGGGTCCTTTGCCATTTCGGCGCGGCGGCGCTGGCGGTCGTCGAGACCCTCAAAGCCCCAGAGATGAACCACCTGGTTCAGCGTGCCGATCTCGTTCTGAAAAAACCCGATCAGGTTGCCGAGATGCCTGAGCTGCACCGGCAAGCCATATTCCTCATAGAGCGCCAGCCATTTCGGCATTTTCAGCGGATGAAAGGTATAGGTCCGGTGATCGATGACCATGTCGGGGCGCTTCCATGCTTTATAATTTTTGGCGTTTGCGGCGCGATTAATTCAGTACCTTACGGCCGAGTCAACGCGGGCAGACCGCCCCGATCAAACCTGCGTAGGCAGAGGGACAATCCGGCTATCCGGCCCAAGGGCGATGGTCTAAGACGGCGGGCGAAACGACCGCCAACCGGGATATCTTCATGACGCCGCCCGCCTTCCGCTTCCGATTTCTGAAACCAGCGGTAGTGGCCGCGCTCGCCTTGCTTGCGCTGCCGGCGTGGGCCCAGGTACAGACCAATCAGGTGCAGACCGATCAGTGGAGCGGCCAGCGCGCGCTCGACATCATCGTGCAGCTGCTCAAATTCACGCCGCGCTCGATGGAGACGGTCGGGCACCAGAAGACCATCGACTACATTACGGCGGAGCTGGCCAAGACCAAGTTCAAGACCGTGACGACCCAGCGCTGGGTCGAGCGCGCCGGCGGCCGCACCATGGCGATGACCAACATCATCGCCCGCCTCAACCCCGACAATCCCAGGCGCATGATCGTCACGACGCATTACGACAGCATCATCAAGGCCTATCGCGATGCCAAGCATCCGGATGCGCCGATGCCGGGCGCTAACAATTCCGCCTCCGGCGTCGCCCTGCTCCTGGAAACCGCGCGCGTGCTGTCGCTGCTGCCCGATCCGCCCGTCGGCGTCGACATGATCTTCTTCGACGGCGAGGAAGGCGCGATCTCGATGGGCGCGGGCGATCCGAACTTCAAGCCGGTAGGCTCGGCGCATTTCGCCGAGCATCTGAGCGATTTCTATCCGAACGCCAAGCCGGAAAAAGCAATCGATTTCGACATGGTCTGCGACCGCGATTTGCATCTGCAGCCGGAGCCGTCGTCGATCCGCTCCGCACCCGACGAGGTCAAGAAATTCTGGGACATCGGCGTCAAGACGGCGCCCAAGTCTTTCAACCCCGCCCCGTTGCGCTACTCGATCGAGGACGACCATACCAACCTGCAGGAGGTCGGCATCCCAAGCGTCGTGGTGATCGATTTCGATTACGAGCCCTTCTACAATACGCTGCAGGACACGCCCGACAAATGCTCGACGCAAAGCCTGGAAGCGGTCGGGCGGACGTTGCTGCAGTATATCTACGCGCCGTGAGATTCGCGACGCGCGCTCCGTATCGATGCGGCCAAAATAGCTCTGCCGTCGTCCTGGCGAAAGCCAGGACCCATACCGCGTGATTTATGGAAGTGGCACGCTGGTCGTAGCTCTGTTTTCGCCAAACTGCGTCCTGTGGCAATGGGTCCTGGCTTTCGCCAGGACGACGGCGGTGGGTTTATCCGCCCTTTATCAAGCCTTCCCCGCCCGCTCGTGCAGCATCGCGTCGAAGGCGTCCTTGATGGCGCGGACGTAAGCGTCCTTGTAGAGGAAGCCCTCATTGCGCGCGTGCACCAGCATCGAGGCATTGACCTCGAACACGACCAGATTGCCTTCGCGGTCGAGCGCGCAATCGATGCCGAAATAATCCAGCCCGATGCGCTCGCGGATCGCATTCAGCGTCTGGTAATGCGTCGGCGAGAACACCGCGCCGGGATTGGCAAGGAACGCCGCCTCTTCCTGCTGCATCCAGGGCTGGTTGGCCATGTCGGTGGAAACGTGGTGCACCTTCCAATCGTTTCCGATGCAGAGATGATAGGGCATGACCTTCTCGCCGACGAAGATGAAGCGATATTTGCGGAAGTGGCCGTCGGCGGAGGCGTAGTCGATAAATTGAATCAGATAGTGATCGCCGTTGCGCGGCGTGAGAAACTCAGCAAGCGCGGCCGCATCGGCGCATTTCTCGAAATCGTCGCCGCCATGCGTGCCCGCTGGCCGAACCAGCAGCGGGAAGGAGAACAACAGTTCCGCCTCCAGCACGATCGCCGAAACGTCTTTGTCCCCCGGCAAGCGCAGGATATTGGGAGTGCGGCAGCCTGGAATCTCAGACAGCAATTCGGTGATCGCGTCCCGCGTGGTGTGACTGATCCGGCCGGGGTCGTTGATGACGGGCTTGCCGAGCTGCGCGGCCAGGCTCGCCGCCAGCGGCAGGACGGCTTCGGACTGGTCCGCATCCGAGATCAGGTTGACGACGAGATCGAATGGTCCGAGCGCCGACATATCGGGCTTGCCGGAATCGAACAGCGCCAGCGTATCGGTGTCGTAGCTGACGTCCTTGAACAGATATTCGGTCGGCGTGTTGCCGCCGAACGGCGCATAGAGCGCCAGCACGCGGAAATCCGCCGGCGACTTGATCGCGCGCTTGCGGATCAAGGGCTGGATCTGCGCTGCCGCGGCATAAGCCGCCTGCGCCGCCGCAGCATCGCCTTGCTGTTGCCGGATGCCACCGATCCAGTACAGGCTCTCGGCATCGCGCGGATTGAGCGCGACCGCTTTGTTGAAATGCTCGAGCGCGGCATCCACCTCGTTCAGCTCGAACGAGGCCTTGCCGAGCTGGTGCTGGACCGGCGCATCGTCCGGCCGCTCTTCGGCCAATTCGTTCAGCACCGCCTTGGCGACGACCATCTGACCGGTCGCCATCAGCGCCTGCGCCAGATTGGTGCGCGCCGTCCAATGCGAGGGGTCGAGCTTGATGGCCTGGAGGTAGAGCGGGATCGCATCCTGCGCGTGGCCGGACTGCATCTGCACATTGGCGAGATTGCACCAGCACCCGATCATGTTCGGCGCGATCCGCAGCGCTGCCGTGTAGCTGGCACCTGCCAGCGCGAGATCGCCGCGGGCCATGTAGGCGTTGCCTAACCTCGCATGCAGCGCGGCCTTGGTCACCATCACGACCTGGTTGGCGCCGTCGCCGATGGCGACAAGCCCGCTTTTGAAGGCGGCGATGGCCTCATCGAGCCGTCCCTGCGATTGCAGCTCCTGCCCCAATGCGAGCTGCTCCACCACGATCGGGGGAACCATCGGGTCGGGCGAGAAGGGAGTGGCGGCGTTGCTGGTGGTCACGGGCGGTTCTCGCGGTAGGGATCGGTTAACCATGATGGCCATCGGTAAACAAAACCTTTCCAGACGCGACGGCCCCCGCGATTTGCCCGGCTTAAACTTCCGTAATCGACGGAAAGACGCTGCGGCGCAGACGAATCAGCCGGCCATGGTGTAAGTCGGGGCCGTGAAATTGCGGACGCGCCCGATGAAAGCGAGACAGAGCCCGGCTGCCAAGCAAGGCTGGGCCCCGCGGCTTGCGCAGGAAGCCCGCTTGCACGAGCTGGACGCGCGGCTGGCGCGATCACCGGCGGTGGATGAGGCGATCAATCTCGAGATCGAGCGCGCGGTGCTGCTGGGGGCACTGAACCGCCACCAGGACGCGCAACAGGCCTTTGTCGCCATCCTGCGCAAGGCCCCGACCCATTTCAGCGCGCTGAACGAATTCGGCACGCTGCTCACCAAGATGGGTGCGATCGAGCCCGCCTGCCGCGTCTATGCCGAGGCGATCCTGCATCACCCCGATAATCCGCTGGCGCGCGTCAATCTCGCCAACCTCCTGCTGCGCGCCACGCGCTATAGCGAGGCACGCGAACATTATGAGCGCGCGCTGCAGGCAGACCCCGACCACGCCGAAGCGCATCAGGGTTTGGGCGCGGTGCTGGCCGATCTCGGCGACCGCGACGGCGCGCGCGAGCATTTCAGACGAGGCTTCCGCGGCCACGCCGTGTCGACGCTGCCCTATCGCGGCGACAAGCCGCCGATCCCGTTGCTGCAACTCGTTTCTTCCGGCGGCGGCAATATTCCGAGCGCACTTTTTCTCGACGACACAAGCTTCCTGACGTCGGTGGTCGTCGCCGACTTCTACGATTCCTCGACGCCATTGCCGCCGCACCGGCTCATCTTCAATGCGATCGGCGATGCCGATCTCTGCGCGCCTGCACTCGAGGCTGCGACGCGCATCATTGCGGGCGCCCAAGTGCCCGTGATCAATGATCCCAGAGCGGTGATGCGAAGCGGACGCAGCGGCAACGCCGAGCGATTATGCGACATCGAGGGCGTGCGGACAGCGCGCACCAACGCGATCGCGCGCGAGGAGCTGGCGGGCACAATTGGCCCTCGCCTGCTCGCGGAGCTCGGCTTTGCCTTTCCGCTGCTGCTCCGTTCGCCCGGCTATCATACCGGACGCAACTTCGTGCTGGTCGAGAGCGCCGCCGGGCTCTCGGCCGCGGTCGCCGAGCTTCCCGGCGAGGAGCTATTGGCGATCGAATATCTCGATGCGCGCGGAAGCGACGGCAGCGCGCGAAAATTCCGCGTGATGATGATCGATGGCCGGCTCTATCCGCTGCATCTGGCCATCTCGCAAAACTGGAAAGTGCATTACTTCACCTCCGACATGGCCGACCAGCCCGGCCACCGCGCGGAGGAAGCAAAATTCCTGGAGGACATGCCGGCCGTGCTCGGGCCGAAGGCCATGCGCGCGCTGAAGGCAATCCAGGCCGCGCTCGGGCTCGATTATGCCGGCATCGACTTCGGCCTCTCGCCGGAAGGCGACCTGCTGCTGTTCGAGGCCAACGCCACCATGGTGATCGCCAAGCCCAACGATGATGCGCGCTGGGCCTATCGCCGTGGCGCGATCGATGCTGCTGTGGAAGCCACGGTCGCCATGCTCAAGCGCAAGGCGGCTGGCCGCTGATCACTCCACGCGCAGCGTCTTCAGCGCCTGCGCGAGTCCTTGCGGATCATCGGTTCCGATGCGGCGAATGTCGTTGGGGCCGACGCGTAGCTCCACTGCGTCGAGGCCGGAGACATTGTAGAGGCGAAAGCCCGGCGCAATGCGGATGCCCCAGCCGTTCCACCAACGGTTCCGCACAATGCCGACATCCCTGATCTCGGCAAGCGGCAGCCGGTAGCTCCACAGTCCCGGGCCGAAATACCAGCGCAACTCGCCTTCGCCGACCTCGACCGTCAGCGATGAGAACAAAAAGGCGATTACGACCACCAGCACAATCACGGCAATCGCCGGCGGCCATTGTCCGGCGCGCCAGGCCAAGGTGGCGCCGACCAGACCCGCGAGCACGGAGCAGAGCAGCAACAGGGTTCCCGGCTGCGTATGACGATAAGTCATGACATCACCTTGATATTTCGGACACGCCTACCCGCCGTCTTGGTCGAAAGCAGGCTGCGGCGGGTTCGACAGATGCCCGCTTCGTCAAGCAAAAAGGCACTCATCCACACCCTAAAATTGACCCACCTGGGATACCAGCCGCCGTATTGTCGTAACAATTCGCCGCAATCTTCGCGGGCGGGCGCTTGGTTGGGGAATATCGTCTGTGATTGCATCGCGTACTGCGGCGCTTCTTGTCGCCGGCTTCGCAGGTCTTATGGCTTTGCACCTTTCGCGCGCTTCCGCGCAATGGTGGCACCGCGCGCCTGCAGACTACGAGGATTGCGCTGAGGCCGCCGACAAATTGGCAACCAAGGCAGAGAAGTCGGCCGCGCTTGGCGAATGCAGCGCCAAGTTCGCCGCCCGCCGCAAGGCGAACGGCAGCGGCTACACCTATTACGACTTCATGCAGGACCGCAGCTTCGACATCGCCGGGCCGAACCCGACGCCGGAAGAGCAGAAACACATCGACGAGCAATACACCGCCTATCTCGAGAACCAGCGGCGCAGCAACATCGCCGCCGCCTTTGCCAAGCAGCAGCAGATGCAGCTCGAGCAGACCTCGCTGAAGTCCGACGCCCCAGCCACGGCGAAGATTCCGGTACCGCAGGAACGGCCAAAAGCGCTAGGCGAGGCGAAGCCGCGCTGCCCGCGTCACACTTTCTCTTGCGAATGGCCGAAACTTTCCGAAAGCCTCGGCGATCTGAAAAAGCTGTTCGGCGCCCCGTCGTCGAGCAAGGGCAAGAAGAGCGAATCGCGAAGCTGAGGCACTCCGCCTACAAGCTCGCATTAGCCAGCCGTTCGCGCAAACGCGGAACGACGAAGTCGACGAACGCACGCAGCTTCAGCGGCAAGCGATTTTGCGAGTCGTAGACAAGGTGCACGGGGCGAAGCTGCGGCTCGAACTCCTCGAGCACGACGGCAAGTCGTCCGGCGCGCACGTAATCGGCGATCTGGTAGGACACCGCACGAACCAGCCCCGCGCCCGACAGGGCAGCATCGATCGCGGCTTCGATCGTGTTGACGCCGAGGCGAGAGCGAAACGAAACGGCTGTCTCGGCTCCTTCCAGCTCGAAGGTCCAGGAGCTCAGGGCGGACACGCTCTGGAATGAAATGACGCGATGCTTCGGCAAGTCATCGAGCGTCGCTGGAGACCCGTTGGCGGCCAGGTATTCCGGGCTGGCGCAGACGACATGCCGCACCGCCCCAAGGCGAGTGGCAATAAGACTGCTGTCCGGCAGGTGACCGATGCGAAGCGCGATGTCGACCTGGTCTTCGAGAAAGTGCGCCACGCGGTCGGTCATGACGAGACCCACCGACACCTCGGAGAACGCCTCCAGGAAGCGCGTCACGACGGGCAGTACGTGCATCCGGCCAAACATGACCGGTGCGGTGACGACCAGATCCCCCTTTGGCTCGACATATTCGCCGGCCGCAGCGCGCTCGGCTTCGGTCAATTGCTCAAGGATCGATTTTGCTGAAGTGACGTAGGAGCGCCCGGCCGGCGTCAGCTCCAATCCCTTCGCCGAGCGAATCAAAAGCGTGGCCTTCAGGTGAGCTTCCAGCTCCGCGACCTTCCGGCTGACCGTTGCCAGCGGAAGCCGCAGATCGCGGCTCGCCTTCGACAGGCTGCCGCTCTCGACAGCCGCGAGCAGCACCGACATGGCGTCCAAGCGATCCATAAGCCTTCCATAAACCGAGAGGGTTCCTCCCGATATTAGCGGCTGCCCGGCAAGCGCGGGAAGCCCCAAAAAGGTGGCTGCGGGCATGACGGCGGATCGCCGGCAACCAGAAGCCAGAAGGGGAACATCAATGACCAACCGGACCTTCTACTGCACCGCTATAGTGAACGGCCGCAAGGTGTTCTATCGCGAAGCCGGCGACCCCGCCGCCCCGACGATCCTGCTGCTCCACGGCCTGCCGACCAGCAGCCAGATGTTTCGCGACTTGATGCCGGCGCTGGCCGACCGCTTTCACCTGATCGCCCCCGACTATATCGGCTTCGGCCACTCCGACGCTCCGCCCCGCGCGGAGTTTTCCTACACCTTCGACAACCTCGCGGCGCATGTGGCCGGCCTCATCGATGTGCTCGGCTTGAAATCGTACATCCTCTACATGCAGGACTACGGCGGTCCGGTGGGTTTCCGCCTGTTCACGCAGCGGCCCGATCAGGTGAAGGGCTTCATCATCCAGAACGCCAACGCCTACATGGAAGGCGTCGGTGAGGCCCCGAAGAAGGCGCTGCTACCACTGTGGGAGAACCGCAACGCCGAGACGGAAAAGGCGGCGCGCGAGTTCGTCAGCGTCGACGGCACCGAATTCCACTGGCTCGTCGGTGCAAAGGACCCCGAGGCCATCAATCCCGACAACTGGGTTCTCGATCAGGCGTTGCTCGATCGTCCGGGCACGCAGGACTATCAGGTCGATCTCCTCGAAAACTACAAGACGAACATCGCCCTCTACCCGGATTGGCAGGCCGCCTTCCGCAAATACCAGCCGAAGACCCTGATCGTCTGGGGCAAGCACGATCCGTTCTTCATCCCGCCGGGAGCCCGCGCCTACCTGAACGATCTGAGCGAAGCAAAGCTGGTCTGGCTCGATAGCGGACACTTCGTGCTCGACGAGAACGCTCCTCAGGTCGCCTGCGAAATCAAGGCGCGGTTCGCGCCCGACCTCGACGCGACAAGCGCTCGGCCTGAGCAGCACGAAGCCGGACCGCCGTAGTTCGGCACCAGCGTTTCCACCTTTCTATCTTCAATAAGGACAACGAACATGAGCAACCTTCTGTACATCAAGGCTTCGCCGCGCGGCGCGGACTCCAAAAGCGGCGCGGTGGCGGATGCCTATCTTGCGGCACTGCGCGAGCGGCTACCGGATCTCGTCGTCGACACGCTCGATCTGTCCCAGGACAAGATTCCCGATTTCGACGGCGACAAGGTCGCCGCCAAGATGGCTGTCATCACCGGCCAGGCCAATGAGGGCCGCCAGAAGACCGCCTGGGACGAGATCACCGAAGTTGCCAGCCGCTTCATCGCCGCGGACCGCTACCTGATCGCATGTCCGATGTGGAACGGCGGGATACCGTATCGTCTCAAGCAGTATATCGACGTGATCCACCAGCCTGGACTGCTGTGGGGACTCGATCCGCAGACCGGCTACCACGGACTGCTGAAAAACAAGAGAGCGGTGCTCGCACTCACCAGCGGCGCGTACGGCCGGTCGATGCCCTCGCCGGCATTCGGCATCGACCATCACTCGACCTATCTCCGCGACTGGCTGAACCAGGCCGGTGTCACGGACATCGAAGAAATCCGCTTCCAGCCCACGCTGCTCACCGCAGACCCCGAGGGAAGTTTCAAAGCCGCCGTTACCGCTGCCCGCTCGCTGGCAGCGCGCGGCTGATCGCATCGCAAAAGGAAAACCACCATGGACCACCGCCTTCTCGTTCTATCCATCGGCATGTTCGCGCTCGGCACCGACAGCTTCGTTGTCGCCGGCGTGCTGCCCGAAATTGCCCGCCACTTCGATGTCGGCATTGGCGCGGCCGGGCAGATGACCACCATTTACTCGGTCACCTTCGCACTGCTGTCGCCCATCATCGCCGCGATCGCGGCCGGTGTCTCGCGCAAGACATGCTGATCACCGGAGCCGCCGTGTTCGTCCTCGCGAACCTCGCGACCGCGATCTCGCCCACTTTCACGATTGCGCTGTTGACCCGCGCTTTGGCCGGCGTCGGCGCCGCGATGTTTTCACCGACCGCGACGGGCTCTGCGGCGACGCTGGTGCCTCCGGAACGTCGGGGTTACGCGCTATCCATCGTCGTCGCGGGCCTTACCCTTTCGACCGCGCTGGGTTCTCCCACTGGCGCCGTGATCGGAGGCCTTGGCGACTGGCGCTACACGATGCTGTTCGTTGCTGCTCTCGGGACGGCTGCCGGTCTCGGTGTGTGGACCTTCCTGACGGAAGTACCGCTGCCACCGGCTGTCTCCCTGTCCAAGAGACTGGCACCGCTCGCCAACTCGCGCATCTTGCTCACGCTCGCCACCACGTTAGTGAATCTCAGCGGCATTTTCACCGTCTACACTTATTTCGCGGTGGCCTTCGATCGTGCGATCGG
>Ga0210389_10002142_pt1 | contig 15715 bp, 14 predicted proteins | sample IncBWH28OmetaG_FD_160127 | JGI IMG/M metagenome (GOLD analysis project Ga0210389, IMG submission 160127) | Forest soil microbial communities from Barre Woods Harvard Forest LTER site, Petersham, Massachusetts, United States - Inc-BW-H-28-O ...
GGCTCGTTCGGGGAGGTAATAATTGAGCGTCGTGAACACGCTCTTCTTCATCTCGCCGGCATAATAAGACCCGCCGATCAGGACGATCTTGCGGGCGAAATCGATCGCGACGACGTTCTCCGAGCGCACGCCGTGACGTTTCGGATCGGCGCGGAAGCTCGGCAGATCGATGATGGTCAGTTCGGGCACGAAGTCCTTGAGCTCCGACAGCGCCGGGCGGATCAGAAGCGTGCGGATGAAGAGCGAATGCCATGCAAGCTCGGTGAAGACGCGCGTCTTGATCCGGAACGCCGGATCGGCGCCGCCATAGAGGTCCTGCGCAAACAGCGTCATGCCTTCGGCATGCTTGAGAAAATCGGCGTAGAGCGATTCGAACTGTTCGGACGTGATCGACTGGTTGCCGGCCCACCACATGTTCTTGTCGGTGGAGGCATCGCGAACGGTGAACTTGTCCTTCGGGCTGCGGCCGGTGAAATCACCGGTGTCGGCGCACAACGCGCCATCGGCCGAGAGCAACGCCTCGCCAGCCGAAAGCGAGTATTGATAAAGCTGCGGCGCGCCGAGGTTCCAATGCACCCCTTTGAGATTTTTCAAGCCGAATTTGTCGGCACCGAAAACACCGTTGCGTCTACCCGTCTCTTGCACGAAGAAATCCTCCATTAATCCGCATATCTCGATCGCGCGAATGCCACTAGTGGAGTGGATTTGACATTCGCTTCGCCCTTGGCCGCGAGTTCGTCAAGCGAATGTCAAATCCCGAACTCCACTAGAAACTCGTATTTACTAGTGTCCCGTTGGTTCTGACATTCGTAAACGAACCCGCCGCGACAAGATACGAATGTCAGAACCGGGACACTAGCCGCGCGCCGTCACGGTAAGACCGTTGAATATAGCCGCATGGCCCAGACCCGGCGACGAATATTTCCGGCGTTCTATTATTGATGAACGCCGGTCTTGCCAAGCCGATCCAGGCGATTTGGTTTATTCGGCAGGCACCCCCGCGGGGCCCAACCGCATGCTGCAGCGCGAATGGGCTAGGTCTGGGCCCGTGCCTGTTCCGCGAGCCGGACCAGCATCTTGCGAAGCTCGCCGGGCCCGGTGACCCGGTCCGGAAAGTCGAGCCTCAGCGTGCTGGCGCCGGCTTGCAGGTCGATCCCGCCCGGATCGACCCCCGTGCAACGCCAGTCGCCCGGCTCGGCACCGAGGAGCCGCGTGGCATAGAGGCCAAGCGCCTCCTGATGGTCGGCGTTCATATGTTCGACGGCACCTTGTTCGGCTTCCAGAAGCGCGCCTGCGTCCGAGATATCGGTCAAAAACTGCGCCGGCTTGAGGTCGACAATCCGGCCAAATCCAGCCACCAGATGGGTTCCCGTGGGGCGGATCCGGAAAAAGGAGAAATCCTTGAAATCCACAAAAGCTTCCGCCGTGGGATGGGCACTGAGATAGCGGTAGCGCACGATCGCCCGGTCAGAGGCAACCTCCTCGGCTTGGCCCGACAGCATGATGCGCGATCCCTCCAGCGGGTCACCCTCGGCACGCTCATCCAGCATCAGGGAAACCCGCGCATCGCCGAGCAGGTTCTTGGTGTGGATGGCGAGGCGGGAAATCAGCAAGATCGGCGAGCCGTCTGGGTGGCTCGCGACATTCACCAACGAGCAGTAAGGGTCGCCGCGGCCGACCATCAGGGTGGCCAACGCGCCCTGCCGGCTGCGACGTAAAAGCGCCCGTACCGCTTTGGCGGGATCGAAATCCGCGTTCAATTGCATCGATTATTTCCTCGCATCCTGTTGCAATTGGTACCTTTTTTCGGGTAAACGGGCTTCCATAGGGGTCGGGGCGCTTGGCCAAAGCGAGGCGCTTTCATGGAACTCGGTCACACTTCAGCCCAGCTTGCATTGCTCGTTGACCTCGTTCGAAACCCATTTATGCGGCGCACCAGCGATTAGCCGCCGTTTCAGCAACGTAGTGCGGTGGGTTTGACATTCGCATCGGTATCGCCGCGAACTCTCAAGGGGCGAATGTCAAATCCTAACCCGCACTGGAATCTAACATTTGCCAGTGTCTCATTGTTCTAACATTCGTAAACGAACGCACCGCGATATCATATGAATGTCAGAACCGGGACACCGGTAGCAGGATCTGAAAGCAGGCCCATGCCCACAATCGCCTTGGTCGATGACGACCGCAACATTCTTACATCGGTCTCGATTGCGCTTGAGGCCGAAGGCTATCGCATCATGACCTACACGGATGGTGCGTCGGCGCTGGACGGATTCCGGACCAGTCCCCCCGACCTTGCCATTCTCGACATCAAGATGCCGCGCATGGACGGCATGGAGACGCTGCGGCGGCTTCGGCAAAAGTCCGATCTGCCGGTGATCTTCCTGACCTCCAAGGACGAGGAAATCGACGAATTGTTCGGCCTCAAGATGGGCGCCGACGATTTCATCCGCAAGCCGTTTTCCCAGCGGCTTCTGGTCGAGCGTGTCAAGGCGGTGTTGCGCCGCGCGGCCCCGAAGGATCCGACCGCCGTGCCAAAGGAAACCGACGCCAAGGCACTGGACCGCGGCCTGCTCCGCATGGATCCGGAACGCCACACCTGCACCTGGAAGAACGAACCGGTCACGCTCACCGTGACGGAGTTTCTTATTCTGCAGGCGCTTGCCACGCGTCCCGGCGTCGTCAAGAGCCGTAACGCTCTGATGGACGCTGCCTATGATGACCAGGTCTATGTCGACGATCGCACCATCGACAGCCACATCAAGCGGCTGCGCAAGAAGTTCAAGGTCGTGGACGACGAATTCGAGATGATCGAAACCCTGTATGGGGTCGGATACCGCTTCAAGGAAACCTGAAATACGGGCGCCTCAATCGTGATAAGATGCGCGCGATAGGCGTCGCGGACAGCCCTTTGAAACAACCGGCGGGTTTGGCCATTGCTCGATCGAACGCAGCCTGATGCAAGTCTGAGCGCCGACGACGGCGCGCAGCCTGACGTGATGGATACGGTCGCCGCAGAAAACCCGCCGTTGCCGTCATGGCAGCCGTTCGGCTGGCTGCGGCGGGCCGGGCAGTTTTTCTTTGCCCTCAGTTTTTCCAGTCTCACCCGGCGCATCGTTTCGCTCAACATCGCCGGCCTGCTCGCGCTGGTAGCGAGCATTCTCTACCTCTCGCAATTCCGCGCCGGCCTGATCGATGCGCGCGCGCAAAGCCTTCTGGTGCAGGCCGAGATCATTGCCGGCGCGATCGCAGCGTCGGCAACCGTCGAGACCAATACCATCACCATCGACCCGGACCGGTTGCAGGACCTGAAACCCGGAGAAACCTACGGCGCGCCGGACGAACAAGCAGGACTCGATTTTCCGATCAATCCGGAACGGGTCGCACCCGTGCTGCGCCGGCTGATTTCGCCGACCAAGACCCGCGCCCGCATCTATGATCGGGACGGCTCTCTCATTCTGGACAGCCGCAGCCTCTACGGCCGCGGCGACGTGTTGCGCTTCGAACTGCCGCCACCTTCCGTGGAGAAGCCCGGCATCGCCGAACGAACGATGATAGCGATCCGGACCTGGCTCAATCGTGGCGATCTGCCGCTCTATACCGAACTTGGACCCGATAACGGCAACGGCTACCAGGAAGTCGGGCATTCGTTGACCGGCCAGAAGAGCAGCATGGTGCGCGTCAATGACCGCGGCGAGGTGATCGTTTCGGTCGCAGTGCCAGTGCAGCGTTTCCGCGCAATCCACGGCTCCCTGATGCTATCGACCCAGGGCGACGATATCGACCAGATGGTCACCGCCGAACGGCTCGCAATTCTCAAGGTCGGTGGCGTCGCCTCCGCGGTCATGATCGTGCTGTCATTGGCGCTCGCAAGCACGATCGCGGGACCGGTACGCCGGCTCGCCGACAGCGCCGAGCGCGTGCGGCGCCGTATCCGAACCCGCGTCGAGATTCCCGATTTCACCGGGCGGCGCGACGAGATCGGTCACCTCTCCGGCGCGCTGCGCGACATGACGGACGCGCTCTATAACCGCATCGAGGCGATCGAGATGTTCGCCGCCGACGTCGCCCACGAACTGAAGAACCCGCTGACCTCGTTGCGCTCGGCCGTCGAAACCCTGCCGCTCGCCCGCAACGACAACAGCCGCTCGCGGCTGCTCGCCGTAATCGAGCATGACGTCAAGCGGCTCGACCGGTTGATCTCGGACATCTCCGACGCAAGTCGGCTCGATGCCGAGTTACAGCGCCAGGACATGAGCCCTGTCGATCTTCGACGCCTTCTGACGGCGCTTGCTTCGGTTGCGAACGAAACCCGGCGCGGCAACAACATCGCCGTCGAATTGCGCTTCGAGGGCCGGGGTCCTCTCGACGCCTTCTCCGTGCCGGGCCACGATTCGCGGCTCGGACAGGTGGTTTCCAACCTGCTGTCGAACGCTCAGTCGTTTTCGGAAACCGGCTGCAAGGTACGGATTGCGTGCCGGCGCATACGCTCAAACATCGAAATCGTTGTCGACGATGACGGGCCGGGCATTCGCGAGGATGCGCTCTCACGCATCTTCGAGCGATTCTATACCGACCGGCCGCATCAGGGCTTTGGTCAGAATTCGGGTCTTGGCCTGTCAATCTCCAAGCAAATCGTGGAGGCCCATGGCGGAAAGATCTGGGCCGAGAATCGCGTCGGCCCTTCCGGTACCAATGGCGAAGTGACCGTTGCCGGCGCACGCTTTGTTGTCCGGCTCCCCGCTCTATGACCGGGCCGGCCGACAGCGGTGCCCACTTTCCGAGGTTCGTGCTCAACCTCGGCACCCACCTTTCACGAACTTCGGAAAGCCATGGGCACTGCCAAACATATTGATTCTGGTGCCGCTTTCCATTTGAAGTTCCTGGAGGGAGTCTGCCGCTTGTGATGCAGGAACTTCAAATGGGCGGCGCTAGCATCCACGCATCCGCCGTGCTGGTCGGGGATCGCGCCGTCCTGATTCGCGGGCCATCCGGTTCCGGCAAATCGCGCCTTGCATTCGATCTCATCCTGGCCGGCCGCGCGGGCCAAGTCGCTCCCGCAACGCTCGTGGGCGACGACCGCGTCCACGTTCACCCCTCTGAGGGCGAACTGGTGGTCCGTCCGGCGCCCGCTTTGGCCGGCCTGCTCGAAGTTCGCGGCCTGGGGATTCGCCGCTGCGCCTTCGTCCCGCAAGCACCTGTCGGCTTGGTAGTTGACCTCGATGCCGCGGATGCCGAGCGGCTGCCGCCGCCCGAGGCGTTAGGCGTGCGAATAGAAGGTGTTTTGATACCTCGAATCCCGGTAAAGCAGGGGTTTACCGGGCTTCCGCTTGTCATCGCCGCCCTTACTATGACCGCGAATTCATCTGCCGGGAAACCTTCGGCGGATTGCCCGAAGGAATTTGGTAACCATATCAGCCCCACTATCGCGACCGAATAGACCGGCACCCGCTGCCTTATCCCTTCGCTAATTTCGAAGCGAATTGCAGCGATCCCCTCTTGCGCGGGGGCTCTGGATGGTCAAAGTGGCGCGTTCGTGCGGTGCACCAAAAGCACCCGCGAGGAGTTTTCGATGATTGGTCTAGTACTTGTGACCCATGGGCGCCTTGCCGATGAATTCAAGGCGGCGCTTGAACATGTTATGGGTCCGCAAAAGCAAATCGAAGCCGTCACGATCGGGGCTGAGGATGATTCCGATTTGTGCCGCAGCGATATCATAGAAGCGGTCAATCGCGTTGATAGCGGCGATGGGGTCGCGATCCTCACCGACATGTTCGGCGGGACGCCGTCGAATCTTGCGATTTCCTGCATGAGCCGTCCGAAGGTGGAAGTGCTCGCAGGCATCAATCTTCCCATGCTGGTAAAGCTTGCCAAAGTCCGTGAAGAGCGGGCGCTCCCCGATGCCATCGCCATGGCACAGGAAGCCGGCCGCAAATACGTGACCATCGCGAGCCGGGTGCTCGCGGGCAAATGAGCGACGACGGCGCGTCGCCCGACAGCAGCCCCCGACCGAGCATTCCGGAAGGCGCCGTTTTCCGCGAACTGCCGATCATCAACAAACGCGGCCTTCACGCGCGTGCTTCCGCCAAGTTCGTGCAGATGGTCGAACGCTTCAATGCCGAAGTGTGGGTGACAAAGGGCGGAGAAACCGTGGGCGGCACGTCGATCATGGGCCTGATGATGCTTTCCGCAGGGCCCGGTACATCGATCATCGTTTCCGCGGCCGGACCCGAGGCACAGGCCGCCCTCGATTCAATCAGCGAACTCGTTGCCGCCAAATTCAACGAAGAAGGCACTTAGGCCGGACCTGAATCGGCATGCCGACGTCGCAGCGGCGATAGTGCGCTCCCTCGCCCCGCTCTTGCGGGTAGAGGTGAAGGGAATCATTTTGCCGGTGGGACGATATAGACCTTCCAGGTGGTCGCCGGCCCCGGATGGCCCTTGAAGAAGCGCTGGGTCGTCACGGCCACCTGTTCGGCATCCTTGCCGTTCGCAGCCATCCAGGCCTCGCACGCCTGCAGCCGGTTATCCGTCGCATCGCAGACGCCGATGAAACCAAGGCGCTTGGCCTCCTCCAGCGAGGTCAGGCCCGAGGACCAGATTTCCCCTGGCGTAAGCGGCGCCGGATGATCCGGGCTGTAGAAGGTCATCGGCTCGCCGACTTCGGTCGTACCCACAACGACGGACCAGCGCGAGTGGAAGCGGTTCTGCCACATCTGCGTCAGCTCGCGGGCCAACTGGGAGCGCGCGCCGTAACTGTTGGCGGATTTGGGATCATCCGTGACTTCGTGGGCGGCGATGTAGGGCGAGGCCGCAAGCGTGGCCAGTGTGAGCACCAGCCAGACCGCCGCAATCCGGAACAACGCGGCCGTGGGCAGACGCAAGGCCGGAATGGCGACCAGCGACAGCGGGGTGAGAAAGAACAGCGAGATGCCCCAATCGGTCTTCATATAGACCGAGAAGATCAATCCTCCGAGCGGTGGCCCGACCGCGACCACGATCTGGATAATCCAGACGTTGAGCGCCTGCGTCAGGTTCACGCCGCTATTCGTCCCGGGCGACCAGATGCGCACGAAGGCGGCCAACGGCCGGCGCAGGGTTATTTCAGCCAACGCGAACCCAGCGATCAGCACCGGCAAAGCCAAAAGCCCGAGATTGTGCTCGACGTAACCAAGAACCAGCATCGCGGTTTGGCCACGGGTGAAATGCCCGTAGACATCGCCGGCATAGGTCAGCGGTACGAAGTTTACGTCCTTCAGCCACATCAGATGCGGGATCATCGCAATGACGGCGATGACAATCGCAACCCAGGGCGCCGGCGAACGCAGGAATTTAAGCCGGTCGGGGTGAATGAGCGCGGCAAGTCCGATCGCGCCGATCATGGTCAGCACCCAGTACTTCGTCATCAGTGCGAGCGCCGCGGCAAGTCCAAGCCAAAATCCGGAAGCGGCCGAGCGCTTCTCGAACGCGTCGAGATAAGCGAGCACAAGAAGCGGCAGCGTGACGAGCTGGAGCAGGTCCGGATTGTATTTGAAACCCTTGAAATTGAAGATCGGATAGATTGCGAGCATCACCACGACGAAAAACGCGCGGCGATAGTCCACCACGCGCAGTGCAATCAGCCACGAGATCACGAGGCCGACAGCCACCGTCGTCATCGCCAGCAGATAAGTGGCCCAATCGGTAACCGGAAACATCCTGAACCAGAGACCGGCGACCCAGCCTGCCAGCGGTGGATGCTTGCCATAGCCAAGCTGGAACTTCTGCCCCCAGGCGAAGGCCTCGGCGACGTCCATGTGGACGTCCTGCGCTGCCTTGAGATTGACCAGGATGACGGTCCACAGCAGCGCATGGATCATGGCAAAGGCAAAGACGAACGCGGAGGCGCCATAGCGATTGGTTGCCGACGCCGCCACCCAGGCCTTAAGTCGCCGCAGACTTGGCCGGCGGCTTTTCTTCAGGCGCGGACTCACGGCTGCGGACGAAAGCAGTGTTGGTGACATAGGCGTCGAAGCCCTCTTTTCCATCGCAGCGCCCCGCTGTGGGTAGCGCGTTTTTCGCTGCCGTGGAATCAGGTTGACGTGAAGAAGCCCCCCTTAAAATACCGCAATATGGTTGCCGCCCGGGGGTGCGAATGCTATCCCGCGCCCCATGACATCCGCTCCTATTTCGAACATCCGCAACTTTTCGATCGTTGCGCATATCGACCATGGCAAATCGACGCTTGCCGACCGCCTGATCCAGACCACCGGCGGGTTGCAAGCCCGCGAGATGAAGGAACAGGTGCTCGATTCCATGGACATCGAGCGCGAGCGCGGAATCACGATCAAGGCGCAGACCGTCCGGCTGACCTATAACGCCAAGGACGGCCAATCCTACATCCTGAATTTGATCGACACGCCCGGCCATGTCGATTTCGCCTACGAGGTTTCGCGCTCGCTTGCCGCCTGCGAAGGTTCGCTACTGGTGGTGGACGCGAGCCAGGGCGTCGAGGCCCAGACCCTCGCCAATGTCTATCACGCGCTCGATGCCGGACACGAGATCGTGCCCGTCCTCAACAAGATCGATCTGCCGGCCGCGGAGCCCGAACAGGTCAAGCAGCAGATCGAGGATGTGATCGGGATCGACGCATCCGACGCCGTCATGATCTCGGCCAAGACCGGCCTTGGCATCGACGAGGTGCTGGAAGCCATCGTACACCGGCTGCCGCCGCCCAAGGGCGACCGCGAGGCGTCGCTGAAGGCGCTTCTGGTCGACAGCTGGTATGACGTCTATCTTGGCGTCGTGGTGCTGGTCCGGATCGTCGATGGCGCGCTGAAGAAGGGCCAGCGCATCCGGATGATGGGCACCGGCGCCGCCTACGACGTCGAGCGGGTCGGCTTCTTCACCCCGAAAATGCAGCAGATCGAGGAACTCGGCCCCGGCGAGATCGGCTTCATCACGGCCGCGATCAAGGAAGTGGCCGATACGCGCGTCGGCGACACCATCACCGACGACCGCAAGCCGGTCACCGACATGCTGCCGGGGTTCAAGCCGGCAATTCCGGTGGTTTTCTGCGGCCTGTTTCCGGTCGATGCCGACGACTTTGAAACCCTGCGCGCGGCGATGGGAAAATTGCGCCTCAACGACGCGAGTTTTTCGTTCGAGATGGAAACCTCCGCCGCCCTCGGTTTCGGTTTCCGCTGCGGTTTCCTGGGGCTATTGCATCTGGAGATCATCCAGGAGCGGCTGCAACGCGAATTCGACCTCAACCTGATCGCAACCGCGCCCTCGGTGATCTACCGGATGCACCTGACCGATGGACAGACCATCGAAATCCACAATCCGATCGATATGCCCGACGTCGTGAAGATCGCTGAGATCGAGGAGCCGTGGATCGAGGCCACCATCCTCACGCCCGACGAATATCTCGGCAGCGTGCTCAAGCTTTGCCAGGACCGGCGCGGCTCGCAGAAGGAACTCACCTACGTCGGCAACCGCGCGATGGTGAAATACGAACTGCCGCTCAACGAGGTGGTGTTCGATTTCTACGACCGCCTGAAGTCGGTGTCGAAAGGTTATGCCTCGTTCGACTACCATCTGACCGACTACAAGCCAGCCGATCTCGTCAAGATGCAGATCCTGGTCAACAACGAGCCGGTCGATGCGCTCTCGATGCTGGTTCACAAGACCCGCGCGGAGGGGCGAGGCCGCGCGATGGTCGAAAAAATGAAGGAACTGATCCCGCCGCACATGTTCCAGATCCCGATCCAGGCCGCGATCGGGGGCAAGGTGATTGCGCGCGAAACCGTGCGGGCGCTGCGCAAGGACGTCACCGCGAAGTGCTACGGCGGCGACATCACGCGAAAACGCAAGCTTCTGGAAAAGCAGAAGGAAGGCAAAAAGAAGATGCGGCAGTTCGGCAAGGTCGACATTCCGCAGGAAGCCTTCATCGCCGCGCTCAAGGTCGATAGCTGAGATCGGCCGTTTTTGCAGGCGGGGTATTACCGCCGCACGATTTAGCCCGAGACGACCTCGCCCATCTTGATCCGCGCCGCCAATTGGATCAACATGGCGCTAATTGATCGGTCGATAAAAAGGGAAACGCCATGAACAAGCCCGAAGCCGCGAGCATCGGCCTCGTCGAGCGCGCCAAGGCGCTGGCGCCATTGCTCGCGGAAGAGGCCGACGAGATCGAGCGGACACGCCGCCTGACGCCGAAGGTCGTTTCGGCGCTGATCGAAAACGGGCTCTACAAGTCGCTCCTGCCCAAAAGCATCGGAGGCTTCGAATCGCCGCCGATGGTTTTCATGGAAATGTTGGAGGAAATCGCCAAGGCCGATGCCTCCACCGCGTGGTGCGTCGGTCAATGCTCGGTGGTCGGCATGACGGCGGCCTATCTCGATGCGGATGTGGCGCACCAGGTGTTCGGCAAGCCGGATGACATCGCGGCCTGGGGCGCGATCGCCCACGCGGTCCAGGCGGTTCCCGGCGGTTACACCATCAGCGCACGCTGGGATTTCGCCAGCGGCATGCGCCAGGCGAACTGGCTGGGGGCCCACGTCCAGGTGCTGGAGCCTGATGGCACGGTGCGGATGAAGCCGAACGGCACGCCGGAGATCCGTACCATCGTGTTTCCGGCATCGAGCGCCACGATCCACGACATGTGGAACGTGATCGGGCTGTGCGGCACCGGCACCGATTCCTATTCGGTCGAAAACCTCTTCATTCCTGACAATTTCGCCGCACTCCGCGACGACTTCAGCGCGTTGCGCGAAAAAGGCCCGCTCTACGGGATTACGACCTATTCGATGTTCGGACTGGGCTTTGGCGCGGTCTCGCTCGGTGTCGCCCGCGCGACACTGGACGCGGCGATTGATCTCGCGCGCAAGAAGCATTCGGTCGGCATTACCGCAATGAAAGACAACAGCGCGGTTCAAGGTCTGATCGGCCGCACCGAGGCCAAGCTACGCGCGGCGCGCGCGTACCATTTCTCCACGGCGTTGAATGCGTGGCAGGAAATATTGAATACTGGAAAACTTTCCGAGCAAGGACGCGCCGCGATCCGGTTGTCTGCGACCTACACCATTCACCAATCGGCGGAGGTGGTTGAGACCGCCTATCACATGGCCGGCGCCACCGCCGTCTTCAAATCGAACCCGTTCGAGCGCCGCTTCCGCGACATGCACGCGATCTGGCAGCAGATCCAGGCCCGCGACAATCACTATGAGGACGTCGGCAAGATGATACTGACCAACAGCGTGATCCCACGCGGGCCGACCATGTAGGACGAGCTTTGACCGCGATGGCTCCGGCCAATGGAGCCGGACAATCGAAGTGACCGGCACACCGAATCGCGGCCACACAACCTCTAATTTCTCCGATTGTTGGATTCCCTGCCGCCGACGCGTCAGGTAGGATGCGGCCATGAATTTGCGTCCGATTCTTATCCCGATATTTCTGGTTTTCACGCTTGCAGCCAGCGTCACTGTGGCACCGGCGCAGGACAAGGGTAGCGTCGATCCGAAACCGCTGCCACCGCTCACCAACCCAAACGATCCCAAGCTCGGCGCCAAGGAGCTGTTCGGGCGCAAGGTTCTCCCCGCGGCGATGCCGACACGGGTGATTGGCTTCTACTCCAAGGGTTGCATTGCCGGCGCGCAGCCCTTGCCGATCAATGGCGAAACCTGGCAGGCGATGCGATTGTCGCGCAATCGCAATTGGGCGCATCCCGAAATGGTCGCATTGCTGGAGCGCTTGTCAGCGAAGGTTCACAAGGACGCCGGCTGGCCGGGCATACTGGTCGGCGACATGTCACAACCGCGCGGCGGCCCGATGTTCACCGGCCATGCCAGCCATCAGATCGGCCTCGACGCCGATGTCTGGCTGACGCCGATGCCGAACCGGACATTGTCGCGCAATGAGCGCGAGGAAATGCCTGCGGTGATGATGGTGCGTGCCGACCGGCTCGATATCGATCCGCACAGTTGGACGCCAGAACATCTCAAGGTGATCCGCGACGCAGCGCAGGAGCCGAGCGTCCAGCGCATCTTCGTCAACGCGGCGATCAAGAAAGCGCTTTGCCGCGAGGCAAAGGGCGACCGCAGCTGGCTCTCCAAGATCCGGCCGATGTACGGCCACGACTATCACTTCCACATCCGCATCAAATGTCCGTCAGGCAGCACCTCATGCGAAAGTCAGCCGGACCCCACCGAGGGCGAGGCTTGCAGCGCAGCCGACCTTGCCTATTGGTTCAAGGATGAGGTGCTCCATCCGAAGCCGTCACCGGAGCCGGCCAAGCCGAAGCCGCCGATAACGCTGGCACAACTACCGGAAGCCTGCCGCCAGGTTCTGGTTGCCCCGGACGCCAAGCAGTAACATTTAGGTGGCGAAGCTATCGCACTCCGCCTGGATGGGCTAGGGTTTGTCGCCGTCGTTGCCGCAAGCATGACGGCTTAACCGGGACGCCAATCCCATCTTCTTTTCAGAAGACCGTCGTCACGCCCGCAGCGGAATAGAGCGCGGCTCGATAGTGTGGAGACAACGATGCGCATCAGTGCACGCAATCAGATCAAGGGCACCGTTCTCGAAGTCAAGAAGGGCGCAACGACCTCCCATGTTCGGGTCGACATCGGCAACGGGCAGATCATCACTTCCTCGATCACCAATGAAGCGGTCGATGAACTCGGCATCAAGGCCAAGGGTCATGTGACGATCGTCGTGAAGGCTTCTGACGTCATGATTGCGGTGGACTAAACATGCGCAAGTCTTTCTTCGCAGCCGTAAGCCTGCTCGCAGCCGCCCCCGCGTGGGCGGCAGAGGAGCCGAGCGGCTGCGACAAGTTCAAATGGAATATCGATCACGAACGCGCGGCTTTGACTGCACCTGACCGCGTGAAGCTTTCATCCGGCGGCGACCTGGCCACCTTGCCATCGACCGGAATGACGCTCGCCCTCACCACGCCGGCCGATGCCAAACTGCCGACGCCGCCGGAGCGCGCGCCGAAGGACGGCACCTTTGCCGGCTTCACCAAGCTCACGGCTGCGCCAAAAGCCGGCATCTATACGATCAGCCTCTCCTCCGGCGCATGGATCGATGTGGTGCAGGACGGGCACTTCCTCAAGCCGAAGGAATTCAGCGGCGCCACCGATTGCGACGGCATCCGCAAGATCATGAAATACCAGATTTCGGCGAGCCCCTTCGTGCTTCAGGTTAGCGGTGCCAGGGAGAATTCGCTTTCGATCGCGATCCTGCCGTCCCAATAGACCGCTCGCCGGCCGAGCCGGCGATATTTGGACACTTTACCCGTTCCATCAGACTGTTATTGTTTTCTCATGCGAAGTTCCCGCCGGCCGTAAGCCGGTGGGGACAGCGGAACGCGCTTTCGCCGATCGCGTCCCACGATTGAAATAGACCTGAATTCGCGTGCGCAATAGAGCGCCGCGTTCAGGCGCGGAGCGCACCCATGCATCGGCTTTTCAGATTTTTTGTCGTAAGCACAATCCTTTTCGGATCGACCGTCCTGCCTGCATCGGCCCAGGAAAAAGGCCTGACGACATTTGCTGCAGCCTCGATGAAGAATGCGCTCGACGACGTCGATGCCGCCTATACCGCAAAGACCGGCATCAAGGTCGCCGCCAGCTATGCTGCGAGCTCGGTGCTCGCCAAGCAGATCGATCAGGGAGCGCCGGCCGATATCTTCTTGTCCGCCGACACCGACTGGATGGATTACGCGACAAAGCAAAAGACCGTGAAGGAAGCGACGCGAACGAATCTGCTCGGCAACAGCATCGTCCTGATCGCGCCAAAGGATTCTTCAGTCGGCAACGTCACGATCGGCCAGGGCTTCGACCTCGCCAAACTCGCAGGCAGCGGCAAGATCGCGACCGGCGATGTCAGCTCGGTTCCGGTCGGCAAATACACCAAGGCGGCGCTGGAGAAATTGGGCGCCTGGGAAGCTGCGGCACCCAAATTCGCGATGGCCGAAAGCGTGCGGGCAGCACTGACGCTGGTGGCACGCGGCGAGGCCGCGCTTGGAATCGTCTATGCCACCGACGCCAAGGTCGAACCCGGCGTGAAGATCGTCGGCACATTTCCGGCCGATTCCCATCCCCCCATCATCTATCCGGTTGCAGCGACCACCACCGCCGGCCCACAAGCCGACGGCTATCTTGCTTTCCTGCGCTCGGCAGAGGCGAAGGCCATCTTCGAGCGCTACGGATTCATTTTCCTGATCCGTCCAGCTTCCTGATCGCATCTTGCTCGTGTTCGATATCTCAGCCACGGAATGGACGGCGATCCAGCTTTCGTTGCGGGTCGCCACGGTCGCGACACTGGTGGCAACCCCGCTCGGGATCGCCGTGGCGTGGCTGCTGGCGCGCCGCGAATTCTGGGGCAAGGCGCTTCTGGACGCGGTGATCCATTTGCCGCTGGTGCTACCGCCGGTCGTCACCGGCTATCTCCTGCTTCTCACGTTCGGCCGTCGTGGGCTGGTCGGGGCATGGCTTGCCGATCATCTCGGGATCGTCTTTGCCTTTCGATGGACAGGTGCTGCGCTCGCCTGCGGGATCATGTCGTTTCCGCTTCTGGTGCGGCCGATCCGGCTGTCGATCGAGGCCGTGGACCGCAGGCTGGAACAGGCCTCAGCGACGCTCGGCGCGGCGCCCTGGAGCGTATTCCTGACCGTAACTCTGCCCCTGGCATGGCCCGGCGTGCTCGCCGGGATGGTGCTCGGCTTTGCCAAGGCGATCGGCGAATTCGGCGCCACCATCACCTTCGTGTCGAATATTCCGGGCGAGACCCAGACCATCTCGTCGGCGATCTACTCGCTGATCCAGACGCCGGACGGTGACACCGCGGCGTTGCGGCTGGTCGTGGTGTCGATTGTGATCGCGACCGCGGCTTTGATCGGCTCCGAATGGTTCGCCCGGCGCGCCCTCAAACGCCTGCACGGGAACTAGTGTGGCGGTTCAGAAGTCCACATCCATCTTGCCGCGAGTTCGTCATGTGGACTTCTGAACCAAAGCCACACTAGAATTATAAATTTGCTAGTGTCCTTTCGATTCCGAAGTTCGCAAATCGGGGGCCGCAAAATGATACGAACTTCGGAATCAGGACACTAGTCATGCTGCGCGTCGACGTCTCAAGGCAACTCGGTGAATTTGCAATCGATGCCTCCTTTACGAGCGAGGGCCGCGTCACCGGGCTATTCGGCGCATCGGGCGCGGGCAAGACGTCGCTGGTCAACATGATCGCGGGATTACTGCGGCCCGATCGTGGCATCATCACCGTCGATGGCGAGACGCTGGATGACACCGCCGCCGGGTCACATATCCCGGCGCACCGTCGCCGGATCGGCTACGTATTCCAGGACGCACGGCTTTTCCCGCATCTCGACGTGCGCCGGAATCTCGACTACGGCCGACGCATGAATCGCCTCGCCGAGGATCTCGCACTCTGGGATCGCGTCACCGACCTGCTCGACATCGGTCATTTGCTGGATCGCCGCCCAGGAAAACTGTCGGGCGGCGAACGCCAGCGCGTGGCACTGGGGCGTGCACTGCTGTCGCAGCCGAGGTTGCTGCTCCTGGATGAACCGCTGGGATCCCTCGATGAGGAACGCAAGGAAGAGATCCTTCCCTACCTCGTCCGGTTGCGTGACGAAGCCGGCATCCCGATGGTCTATGTCAGTCACGACGCCTCCGAAATGCGCCAGCTCGCGAGCCAAATCGTGATG
>Ga0210389_10002143_pt1 | contig 15711 bp, 13 predicted proteins | sample IncBWH28OmetaG_FD_160127 | JGI IMG/M metagenome (GOLD analysis project Ga0210389, IMG submission 160127) | Forest soil microbial communities from Barre Woods Harvard Forest LTER site, Petersham, Massachusetts, United States - Inc-BW-H-28-O ...
AGACGACTGACCGGTATCTCGAGTGCAAGCAGCGATTCCGCAACGACGCGAAGGATCGCATCGGCATTCGAACCTGGTCGATGCTACCGGAGAATGCTGGCCGACTTATGGGGAAAAATCCCAGCACGGCACTTCTGCGCAATGTCGACGTCAGGTCACCTTGGAACTTCCGAGTGTCCAGGCATTCTGCTCGGGACTCTCCTTCGCATGCCGCTTTCCGGCACAACTGACCTATCCTGCTTCTCGCATCGACGGGGTGAAAGTGACTCCGACCAACAATCCTTCCGGAGTGATGAAACGGCTGACAGTCTGTCCCCACGGTTCCTTTTTGTTCTTTACGAGCATTCGATGCCCCTGCGATTCGAGCTCCCGAGTTGCCTTCTCGACGTTGTCAACGTCAAACTCAAGCCAAGCGTGTGGTGCGGGGATCTCGTTGGGCCAGGAATCCTTACCAAAGCAGGACTGCGCTACTTGCGAAAGCGGCCACAGAGCGAAAGTTTTTGCGCCTTGCAGTGCCTCGGTATGAAGATAGCCGCCACTCTCTTCTTTGAAGCCAATGCCGAGGGTCTGGTTATAAAGCTTGCGGCTTGCAGTCGGCTCAGAAACGATCGGACCAAATCCCGCGATGAATAGCACTTTGATGTTTCTCATGTCTTCCATAGCATCTTCCATTCCCATGATGAATTCAGCCTCCATCAACAAGCATGTCGGTTCAGCGAGCACTTGGCCGTATTACGCGTTTCTCGGCAACTTGAACGCCGCGATGGTAAACGCTAGCCGACTACCCGCGGCTTAGGCAAGATGCGGCCCCGACGCGCGAGTTGTAAATCAACGTATGGGCGACTTCCCGGCAAACTGGATCAGCGGACTTGACGAATTAAGCGGTTCGTACGCAAGCCCCCGATTTCCAGAGTTTCGCCACCGTCTTCCCGAACCGAAATCCTGCCTCTCAGAGCCAGGCTCCCCTAGCGAACGATAATACAGATGAGCATGACTCCTGATCAGTGGAGCAGGATCGAGGCGCTGTATCTCGCGGTGGTGGACCTCACCACTGCGGAACGCGTCGAATTGCTGAATCGTGCGACTCCCGATGTGCGTGCTGAGGTTGAAGCCATGCTAGCGGCGCCCGCCAAATCAAACTTGCTCAGTCATGCCGCATGGGGAAGCGTGACCAAGCCGGTAGAACCTCTCCTTGCACCGGGCGTGCAGATCGGCCAGTACAGAATTGAGGCCAAAATCGGAGCCGGCGGAATGGGCATGGTCTTCCGCGCTCTGGATACCCGGCTGCAACGACCAGTTGCAATAAAAGTCTTATCCGATGATCTCGCTGACGCAGCCGCGCACCGCCGGTTTCAGCGTGAGGCACAGGCCGCTTCTTCGCTGAATCATCCGCACATTCTCACGGTGTACGATGCGGGCGAATTCGAGGGGCGCCAGTATCTGGTCACCGAGTTCATCAGTGGCGGAACCCTTCTGGACTGGGTGCGGCGGGAGCCCCGCAGCTGGGAGGAGATCACAGAACTGCTTGCCGGAGTCGCCGACGCCCTCGCAACCTCGCACGATGCGGGCATTCTGCACCGCGATATCAAGCCCGACAACATTCTGATCACGCCGAGCGGTTACGCCAAGCTTGTCGATTTCGGCTTGGCCAAACTGGAAGACTCACAGGCGAAGACGCTCACGGCGCTGACCGCGGCGCGCACAATTGTCGGGACCATTGCTTATATGTCGCCCGAGCAGGCTTCCGGCAAAGCGCTGGACGCCCGCAGCGACATGTTCTCATTCGCCGTCGTGCTGTACGAAATGCTGGCTGGCCACCGGCCTTTCGAAGCGAGGGGTAATCTCGAACTAATCCAGCGGGTGATTGAAGCGACGCCGGCTCCGCTGGACGCTTCCATCCCTGAGCCGCTGCGCGCCCTGGTGATGAAGGCGCTCGAGAAAAATCCAGCTGATCGCTTCGCCTCGATGAGGGAGCTTGTTATTGCTCTACGGCGCGCGCAGCGACCAAGCGCGCAAAACATCGCTGCTCCGCCACGCGGTCGAACATGGTTGACGGCGGCCGGGATTGCGGCCCTGGTCATCGCTGTGGCAGGCATGGCGTTCGTATTTCGGGGCAGGAGAGCGTCGCCCGCACCACGACTTGAATACGTGCCGTTGACCAGCTTCACCGATTCCGCAGTGGCTCCGGCTCTCTCCCCGGATGGCCGCATGCTCGCTTTCATTCGCGGGAGCAGTACGTTCAAGGGTCGCGGCGATGTTTACATCAAACTCGTTCCCAATGGCGACCCGGTTCAGCTTACGCATGACGGTGGCACAAAGATGGGGCCGATCAGCTTTTCGCCCGATGGCTCCCGTGTCGCTTACACTGGCGGCGTATGGGAGGTGTGGTCTGTTCCGGTTCTGGGCGGGGAGCCCGGTCGCATGCTGGCAGACGCGGAAGGGCTGAGCTGGACGGGCGCGCAGCCATCTCAAATCCTGTACTCAGTGAAGACAGGACCGGGCGTTCACATGGGAATCTTCACCGCAACAGAGAGCCGCGGCGGGCAGCGAACTGTTTACATGCCGGCCAGCGACAACGGAATGGCGCATCGGTCCTTTCTCTCCCCCGCGCGCGATGCCGTCATCGTTGTCGAGATGAATGCGGACAGCTGGCTGCCATGCCGTCTGGTTCCGTTCAGTGGGGACTCGAAAGGAAACCGCGTCGGTCCTCAGCCCTCACAATGCACCGATGCCGCGTGGGCACCCGACGGCAAATTCATGTATTTTTCGGCGAATACCGGCGATGGTTTTCACATCTGGCGCCAGCGCTATCCCAACGGAATGCCGGAACAGGTGACATTCGGAGCCACTGAGGAGCAGGGAATCTCTTTTGCTCCGGACGGAAAATCCTTCGTGACCTCGGTGGGGGAACGTCAGAGCATTCTCTGGGTTCATGACGCAGCGGGCGAACACCAGATCACGTTCGAAGGTTACGCGTATTTGCCTTCCTTCTCCGGGGACGCCGGGCAATTGTATTATCTGCAGCGCTCCAACCCCACTGGGCGCTTCGTGAGTGGAGAGTTATGGATGACCGATCTCCACTCCGGAAAGAAGCATCACCTGTTGCCCGGTTTGCTGATGGAAAACTACAGTATTTCGCCGGATGGCAAACAGGCAATCTATATAACGGCGGAAAAGCAGCGGGAATCGCCGCTGTGGATTGCGCCGACAGATGGTGGTTCACCGCCTCGGCGTCTGGTCGATCAATACTGCGAGCGCGCCATTTTCGCACCCGATGGAGAGATCTATTTTGTAGGCGGCGAGCCGGAAACCATGTTTCTGCAGAAGATCAAACCCGACGGTTCCGGTCTGCAAAAGATGAGCCCGGAGCCGGCGCTCTCCGTCTATGATATTTCGCCGGACGGAAAGTGGGTTTCTGCCTGGGTTGGTTCTGACATACGAATCTTCCCGTCCGCGGGCGGAGACCCCAGAGTCATATGCACACATTGCGGCGCAGCGGGAGCGGAGGAACGAGGCGTGACTCCGCCGATGCTGAGTTGGTCGCGCGATGGGCGAGAACTGTATCTCTTTTCAGAGGACAGCGCTGAGACCTCCGCGGTGCCGCTGAAGCCCGGTGAACCGTTACCTGCTATGCCAGCTTCCGGCATTTCCTTCTACCATGCGCCGCCAACGCTGGCAGGAATGCGAATCATTCCCCATCAGCGCGCGTTCATGAGCGGCAATCCGGCGATTTATGCCTATGCACAGGTGACCGCGCATCGCAATATCTATCGGGTTCCGGTTCCTTAGCCGGAGTGCGCCGGGACGCGATTCCTGCAGCGCCCCGGCGTCATGGTTCGTGCGCAAACGTCAGGGCTGCGTTTGATCCGTTGTCACGCGCGTGGCTGAAATGGTCCCCGCAATGTGGTCAACCTTCTGCCCGCTGGTCGGATCATACGCATCGATGGTGAATGTGCCTGCGTACGCAAAACCACTCGGATCAATCGTGATTTGCTCGCGGATATTCACTTTGGCCGCAAGCGCTCCGGTGTCTGCGCTGTAGCTCAGTGCGAAATGATTGATCTCGTACGTGAACACGCCAGTCCGCGCCCACACCCCGAGACAGAAGTTCTGCGTTGCCGGAGCGTGAATGCCGGAATTCATAATTTCCGTTCCGTCGCTGTGCCACTGCACGTAGCCGAAATCGATCAGCGCGCCGTCCGGAATGGGTTTATTGTGCAACAGGTTACCCTGCGAGACGAACTGGACGTTCCACATCCCGACTGGAGTCGCTGTGTAGAAGAGCGCGGAACCACCCCTGGAAGCTGCTTCGTCGTGGGGAGCCTCCGTTGCAGCGCCCTGCGACGACTGCGCGAATTGAAACGGCGCCTGAAGACTGGCGATATCGCCGCATCCCGCTGACGCGAGGGGCGCCATCGCCGCCGCGCAGAGAATTACAGGTAGAACCTGTGCCGAAAATCGAAGTCCTGTTTTCATCTTGAATCCTCTTTCTGTAGCCGGATTTTGTAATTGCCGTGCGTACGCCCCCAATGCGTAAACCGCGGGCCAGAACTGTCAGGATTCGGAAATATTTCCCTGCACGTATACTCAGCGATAAGAAGAGGGATGCCGGAGAACTCCGTATCGGAAACGACGCAGTTGCTGCGGGCCTGTGCAGGCGGCAACCGGCAGGCATTTGATCACCTTGTTCCCAGGGTATATCGTGAGCTTCGCCGGCTCGCTGGTCGATGCCTGCAAAATGAGCAGCCTGGGCAGACCCTTCAGGCAACAGACCTGGTGCATGAAGCCTATTTGCGACTGGCCGATGCTTCCCAACTTGACTGGCAACACCGCAGCCATTTCTTCGCCGTCTCGGCGAGTGTGATGCGGAGGATCCTGGTGGATCGGGCACGCCGAAGGGTCGCGGCCAAGCGCGGCGGCCGCGCCGCGCAAATCGATCTCGACGGCGTGGTTGACATCGCAACCAGGCGCTCCGCGGAGCTCATTGCACTCGATGACGCCTTGAACGTTCTCGCGGACGGCGACTCGCGAAAAGCACGGGTCGTTGAGCTGCGATTTTTCGCAGGTATGGAAGTCAGGGAAACCGCGGCTGTCCTGGGAGTTTCGCCCGAAACGGTAATGCGCGATTGGAAAGTCGCCAAGGCCTGGCTCCTGAAAGAGCTGGCCCGGACCTGACGATTCTGCCGCCGTATCTGGAGATTACCCTCAGGAGTCGTGCGCCAATAGGAATGCTGGCATTTGCGCAAAGGTTGTCGCGGAAAACGCTCACCCGCGCGTGACGGCGTAGGGTTTACCGTCCAGTTGACGGTTTGCCGCCATTGCGTTCATTGACGCTGATTGCGGTTCCAGGCATCGGCACAAGCGAGCAACGGGCGTTTTACGGCCAAGGTGGCGGACCGATCTCATCCACCGCTTACCGAGGGGAGCATCGGATCACTCAAATCCCGGGGCAGGTCAAGCCACCCGGGAGGTTTCGGCCAATATGTATTATTTTGTGGGGGCATCTTTTCTTACAATAGGCGTTGATGATTGCCCCTCCGATCATGCAAAGAAACGCTGCCAGCGATGATTGAAAATGCTTCCGCGCTCAACATGGTTCTCACCGGCGATCCAGTGTTATTCAGTATTGTGCTCCTGTCGCTGGTAGTCAGCTTGAGCGCGGTCCTGTTTGCGGCGCTGATCGGCGTGCCCCTCGGCGCGTTGATCGCCCTCACCCAATTTCGCGGCCGCGGGCCGGTCGTTATCGTGCTCAATGCCCTCATGGGCTTGCCGCCCGTGGTGGTGGGGCTATCGGTGTTTCTGATGCTCTCGCGATCCGGACCGCTCGGGTCGCTCGGCCTGCTGTTCACGCCGGAAGCAATGGTGATCGCACAAACAGTGCTGGTTACGCCGATCATCGCCGCACTCGCCCGGCAAACCATCGAGGACTTGTGGGTCGAATACCGCGACGAACTGGACGCTATGGATGTCGGCCCGGCGCTCCGGGTCCGGACGTTGATCTGGGACGCCCGGTTTTCACTTGTAACCGCACTCCTCGCGGGTTTTGGACGCGCAGTTGCAGAGGTCGGCGCCATCATCATCGTTGGCGGAAATATCCAGGGTTTCACCCGCACCATGACCACAGCGATCGCGCTGGAAACGTCGAAAGGCGAATTGCAGCTTGCCTTAGGTCTTGGGATTGTTTTGCTAATCATTGTCGTCTTGATAAACGCCATGGCGTGGGTTGCGCGCCGAGCCGGTGAACATTTCGCTGCATGAGTATTCCCGCACTCGGCCCGGATATCCCAATCCGGCTCTTTGAGGTGGAGGTGCTCGCGGGCGGCGTGACAATACTGAATCGTGTTTCGGTCAGCATTGGGGCGGGAGCGCCGACGATTCTGATCGGGGCCAACGGTTCCGGCAAGACAACATTCCTTCGCGTTGCCATGGGGCTCATCCGGCCATCGGTGGGGAGCATAACCTGGGGCGGTAGGGAAACAGTACCTCCCGCGCGGCGAGCCATATTATTCCAGCGCCCGGTGATGCTTCGACGCAGTGTGGCCGGAAATGTCGGTTATGCCCTCGCTGTCGCCAGTGTTCCGCGCGATCAACGCGAATGGCGCACAGACGAATTGCTGTCATTGGTCGGACTGGCGGGCTTACAGGCTCGCCCGGCACGGCGATTGTCGGGCGGCGAGCAACAGCGGCTCGCGCTTGCGCGGGCTCTGGCGCGAAACCCGAGCGTGCTGTTCCTCGACGAGCCGACCGCCAACCTTGATCCCGCCGCCACAAGAGCGATCGAGCACATAGTTCAGGAGGTCAGCGCGAGCGGAGTTAAGATCGTGATGGCGACGCATGATCTTGGCGAAGCCAGGCGGCTGGCTGGGGACATTATTTTTCTGCATCGCGGTAGTGTAATCGAAAGCGGACCGGCTGACGCATTTTTTGCCGCCCCGGCAACCGACGATGCAAGGCGATTTCTCGCCGGGGAATTGCTGATCTAAAGCCATGGTGACAACTTCACGGAACACAGACCGTACTCTCGCCGTCATCATGATCGGCGTCCTTTCTGTTGCCGCCACGCCAGGTTTGGCCCAGGAGGACAAGTCAATCGTGGTAGCGTCGACCACGTCAACGCAGGACTCCGGACTCTTCGATTATTTGTTGCCGATCGTCAAGCAGAAGACGGGCATCACCGTCAAGGTCATCGCCCAGGGCACAGGTCAAGCGCTCGACACGGGACGGCGCGGCGATGCCGACGTAGTGCTGGTTCACGCGAAGGCGGCAGAATTGAAATTCCTCGCCGAGGGCGAAAGCCTGAAACGATATCCGGTAATGTATAACGACTTCGTTCTGATCGGACCGAAAACCGATCCCGCCGGCATCAGGGGAGATAAGGACATCGCCAGGGCGCTAGACAAAATCAGGGATAAACAGGCACCCTTCATTTCGCGCGGAGACCGCTCGGGCACGCATCTTGCGGAACTCGATCTTTGGAAGGACGCTGGTATCGATATAGAAAAAGACAGAGGCCGGTGGTACAAATCTGTTGGCCAGGGCATGGGCGCTGCGCTCAACATTGCCAGCGTAAGCAACGCTTACGTGCTATCCGACCGGGGCACATGGATTCACTTCAAGGCCAAGGGTGAACTTGAAATCGTGGTTGAAAGCGACAAACGCCTGTTCAACCAATACGGCGTCATGCTGGTGAACCCCGCCAAGCATCCGAATGTAAGGAAGGAGCTTGGCCAGCGTTTCATCGATTATCTGATCTCGCCGGAAGGGAAGAAGGACATCGCGAACTACCGGATTGAGGGGAAGCAATTATTCTATCCCGATGCAAACGACCCTGGAGCCTGAATGCCACCCGCTTACCTTTTGTCGAAAAGCGGGCGTTCGTGGTGGCCGGCGTTGAATACATCAATAAGCGTTTTCAGTCCGAGCAACCAGACAGCTGCAAGGTAGATTCGACGGAGCCACACGTCCCCCAATCGACGTGCAAACTTGCCGCCGAGCAGCGCCCCGACGAACATCGTGACACCTAAGATCATGCCCAAACGATAATCCACGATGCCGCGCCGCATGAAAATGATGGTCGCAATCCCTGAAGAGAAAATATTGATCAGCTTAGTGGTTGCGATGGCCTCAAGAAAGCTCATGCGGAACATCGCCACCAAAGTCGCGGTTAAGATTGTCACGTAGCCACCGCTGAACAATCCGCCATATATCCCGAGAATGAAGGTCGCGATGTAACCCACCGTTTCAAGCGTGCGGCTGGGTGGAACCAGCGACGCCTCGGCGACGGAGCGTCTGTAGACCACGGAAAAAAGCGCAACTCCTATAATCGCCGTCGAGACTATCACCGGTATGGCGCCGGGCGAAATTACGAGGAGAAGAACGGCGCCAGCTGCGGAGCCGAGTAATGTAAGGACGATCAAAAGAGGTAATCTCCGCCGGTTCACCACAGGGGGAAGGAGAAATGACAAGGTGCCTCCGAAACTCATCAACGTCAATGCAAACATGTTGGTCGCCACTGCCACCCGCGAATCAATTCCAAACTGGAACATCGCCGGGACAGTGATGATCGACGTACTTCCTGTGATTACGCTGACGCTGCTCGTCGCAAAGAAAATCGCGATCAGCGCCAGCAAACGCACTCCGGTCACAGCGTCAATTCTAGCGTTGGCGGCAGAGACGAAAGTTCAGTACGGAGAATGCCGCGAACCGATTCCCTTCGCCTGGCCGTTCTTCAGACGCGGACGCCCAATGCTCGCGAGCCCGGATCTGGGAACTGGTCTGCCTTGACCCAACTCCATGCGTGAAACGCCGTCCATCAAAATCACATGAGCGAGTTGTCGGCATTGCGCCAACGTGCCGCTGGGATTTGTCCCCCGAAGTCGGCATCGCGACGCGCCTGGATTCGGTACGGATGGCCGCCCGAAATACATAGACAGCGACACAATGCAGCACTTGGCCGATGTCTTAACCAGTGGGCCGGACGCCGGCCGATCCGTGCTCGATAAGACCAGCCTCAAGGGAGTTTACGTCTTTTACGTTGTGTGAGATGAGGGCCAGAACTTTCTACCGGCAATGCAACAGCAACTCGGGCTGAAACTGGAACAACAGAGAGGTCCGGTGGACAATCAGGTCATCGATCACATCGAGAAGCCCGCCGCGAACTAGTGTAGTGTTTTCCAAGTTCCTCGACTAATGATGTACACGCACTGCAAGGTGCGTTTCCCCGGAAAACGCGGCTGACGCCCGCGTCTACGCGCAATCGAAAAGGTGTAGGTTTTTCGGAAACACTACACTATTGAAGTGTTTCGGTCATTCCCTCACTTTTATGCGGTGCGACGGATGCTGCCGCTCAAGGCGCGTCGCTCTCGCCCTTGACGAAGAAGGGCTCCATATCCTCGTACTGCAGAATCTTCACCGTCGCCTCCTTGGAACCGTTGCCCTGCGCGATTGCGAGGAACGCCTGCTCCGACTGCGCCACCATCGCGCGCGCGAGGTCGTTCTTGTGGATCGAGTGGTACCTGGACGGCATGGCCCAGTTCAGCAGTGGCATGACGTAGCCAAGGGCGCCCGGCGTGTTCGAGTTGCCCAGAATCACGGCCGGCCGGTACACGCCAAGGAAGTCGAACTTGACAGACTCGACAGCCTTCTCCTTCTCGCCGATGATCTTCGCATACTTCATCCCGGCCTTGGGGTCCGCGCCCGCTGCTGTCATGACCCCGCACACGCGAGCGCCTCCAGCCTTGGCGGCGCGGCAAAAGGCCTGCGGATACGAGATTTCGATCTTGCGCACCTCCTCCTCGGGCATCTTCGCGCTGCCCTTGCCGACGCCGAACGCGGCGAGCGCGACGTCGACTTCCTGTGCGTGCGGCGCAACCTCCTCCTCGAGTCGGTCCATGTTGACAACCACCTCGGAGACCTTGGGGTCGGCGAAGACATCCGTCTTGCGGCGCGTCACCACGACCACCTTCTTGCACAGCGGGCTCTTGATCAGAAGCTGCGCGATGCGTCCGCCCACGTTACCCGTCGCGCCCAGTAAGATCGCCGAGTATCGCGCGTTCACCTCTGCCGCTGCGGCTGCCATCGTCACGTCACACGCGCGCGGAACCAAAAATACACGCAAGTCCGGAAGCGAGCGAAGTCTTATTGTCGGGGGATTTTTTCACATCATTTCTACTTTCGCACGCATTTTATTCTATGGTTTCGCCCCTTTTGCTTCCAAAAGATTTGACGCGGGGGCAAGGGTTGATCCGAAAAGCCGAAAAAAACTCCGCTGATCGCTGCCGGAGCTGGGCTTGACGGAAGCGACCTCGAATTTAGGTCGCGGATGCCGGCGAACTGGTCTGTGTTTGAGCATTCCCAATGGACACAGCCAACGTGATTATGAGCCATTGGAGCTTCGTCGCGCTTCTTCCCTCGCTATTACCGCCAAATTGGACGCCGCAACAATACGTCTTGCCAAACCCGATCACCCGCGATTAACGCTTGCAACCAGCAATTTGATCCACGTGGGCGTGTAGTCGGTCGGTTTGCAGGGAGTGATCCTTCATCTTGACGTACCACGGCCCAAACCACAAAAGCCGCAAAGCACGAAGCAGTAGTCGAAAGCGCCGCGAAGGCGGCCGCGTTCCCAGCTCAGAGTTCAATAAGAATCAGTGAGATGGCCCGGCAATGACACCAAAATCGTGATTGCTCATGCCACAATCCGGACAGGATGATCGTAATATCCATGCCCGCTGGGCCAAAACGCTTTCGGAACCGTCCGGCCGAACGAAATATTTCCAAACGAACCGAACCTAACATCGGCGAAATACGGACGCCAATCGCCTCGCGCGATCAACCGGAGAATGGATTCTTCGCCGAACGAACCCATCAAGTGATTGAGAACAAACAACCGCTCTCGCGCAATCCCAGCAACTCAACACCGAATGGAATAAGATCTTCCAGTGAGGCACAACGGCAATGGCCCAGCCCAACGCAGCAATGACAAGGCGTGAATTCGGCGGACTGGCGGCAGGCGCGCTGTCCACCCTCCCCGCCCAGGTCGCGGCCCAGACCCCAACTAACACCGGCCATGTCCTCGACATCGCCGACTGGAGCTACCACTTCTACGGCGTCGAACACGCGCTGCTCGCCCGCGGCACAGTCTGCAACGGCATGCAGATGTATGTCGAGCACTGGATTCCCGCCGAAGTCCGCCATCCTTATCCAATCGTCTTGATTCATGGCGGCTACGGCCAGGGCTCGGACTGGATCAGCACTCCCGACGGCCGCCGCGGATGGGCCACTCTCCTGCTCGAGCAAGGCTACAAAGTCTACGTCGTCGACCGCCCCGGCCAGGGCCGCAATCCCTACTACCCCTTTCTCCACGGTCTCTTCGACCGCGAGGCCCAGACATTCGACAAAGCCGCGGCCCTCATCGGCAAATCGAAGCAATGGCCGGGCAGCGGCGACGCCAACGATCCGGCGGTAGCACAACTCGCCGCCTCGCTCGGTCAACCCATGGGCAACGGTCCTGTCACGCAAAACGTCTGGCGCACGCGCGGCGCCATGCTGCTCGACCAGATCGGGCCATCCATTCTGATCGCCCATGGCGACGGCGCCACCTTCGCCTGGGTCGTGGCCCTGGCCAAACCGGATCTTGTAAAAGGCATCGTCGCTATAGAACCAACGCCGCGATCCATACAAGGCGAAGCGCCGAAAGTCCCAATCGCGATTGTCACCACCGGCGCCTCCACCACAAGAGTCCCCACCGGCGTCAACCAGATCCGCCTCGCCGAAAACGGCCCGCTCGTGATGTTGGAGAAGAACAATCGAGAAGCCCTTCAGCCAATCGTCGTTTGGATAGGAAGCGCAATTGAGAAAGCCACGCCTGTAGCGGTCACTCCCGGCATCGAACCCAACCGCAACACCGAATCGACATCCCTCAAACTCGCCGACCAGGGCGGCTTCTGGATCGATGTCCAGCGCAAATCCATGCCCTACGGCACAATCCCGATGGGCCAGATGTGGGTCCAGTACATGATCCCGGCCGAGAAGAAGCACCCGTACCCGGTAGTCATGGTGCACGGCGGAGGCGGTCAGGGCACCCACATGATGGGCATCGGCGGACGCCCCGGCTGGGTCCACTTCTTCGTTCAGAACGGCTACAGCGTCTATTGGATTGACCGCCCCAGCTATGGCCGCTCGCCATACCATCCCGACGCGCTCGGCCCCAGCCACCTGCCGAACGTCCCGCCGCTCGAAGGCCTCGTCACCGCCAACAACGTATTCAACACCGCGCAGTGGCCCGGCCCCGGCGGCATCAACGACCCCCTCATCGATCAGTTCATGGCTTGTGAATACGGCAACACTGCGGACGAAGCCTTCCACAGCGACCTGTGCTGGCGCGGCGGCGTAGAGCTGCTCGATAAAATTGGTCCGTCGATTCTCTTCGGCCACGCATTCGGCGGCTTCTTCGCATGGGGAGTTGCCGATCGCCGTCCGAACCTGGTGAAGGCCGTCGCCTGTATGGAAATCAACGGCAACCCGTTCGCCGCGCAACTACGCTGGGGCCTCACGGCCGCGCCGATGACTTACGATCCGCCCGTATCCGACCTCGCGCAGTTCAAGCTCATCGACAAGACCGAACCGCCCGACTCGCCCAGGCCCGTAGTCGCAACTTATAAACTCCAGGCTGAGCCCGTCCACAAATGGAAGAACCTGCAAAGCATCCCGATCAGCTGGATGACGAGCGAATTCGGAGCGGGAGGCTCGCCGATATCCAATATGGAATTCCTGAAACAGGTCGGCTGCAAAGTGGACCTGCTTCGACTGCGCGACTATGGCATCGAAGGCAACGGCAACCTGATGCTGATGGAAAAAAATAACCACGAAGTATTCACAGTCCTGAAGGACTGGCTGGAGAAAAAAGTAACCACATGATCAAAACGGTTCGCACCGTCGCCCAAGCCAGAGGTACACGCGGCGCAAGCCGCGTTTCTGGCAGAGTCGCCCAAGCCGGATGTACACGCGGCGCAAGCCGCGTTTCCGGCAGAGTCGCCCAGGCCGGATGTACACGCGGCGCAAGCCGCGTTTCCGGCAGCGTCGCCCAGGCCGGATGTGCACGCGGCGCCAGCCGCGTTTCCGGCAGCGTCGCCCAACCCGGATGTACACGCGGCGCAAGCCGCGTTTCCGGCAGCGTCGCCCAAGCCGGATGTACACGCGGCGCAAGCCGCGTTTCCGGGATTCTCGGAATAGGCCTTTTGGCCTGCGTCTGCCTTTGCCACACCCTGATCGCCCAGGTGCAGGGCTACGTGCCCGTCACTCAGCAAATGCTGGACCATCCGAGCCCCGACGATTGGCTGATGTACAGCCGCACTTATGACGCCCAGCGCTTCAGCCCGCTGAAGGAGATCAACAAGCAGAACGTATCGAAACTGCGCATGGCCTGGACCCGCGGCATGGGTGCCGGACAGACCGAAACCATTCCGCTCGTGGATCACGGCGTGATGTACGTGATCGCGCCGGGAGCCGCCGTGCAGGCGCTGGATGCCACAAACGGCGATCTGCTGTGGGAATACAAACGCAAAGTCGCTGCCAATGTCGGCGGCCAGGCGCGGCCCAAGGCGCTCGCCATCTATCAGGACATGATTCTCTACACCGCACCTGACGCCGTCGTGGGCCTCGACGCACGCACCGGCGAAATGCGCTGGGAGGCGAAAACCGGCAGCCGCGGCAACACGTCCGGCGGCATTGTAGTCGAAGGCAAGATGATCAGCGGAGGAGCCTGCGCGGGGAAACGTGAGGGCTGCTTCATTTCGGCGAATGACGCCATGACCGGCAAGGAGGACTGGCGGTTTTATACGACTCCCGGCAAAGGTGACCCGGGCGACGAAAGCTGGAACGGCGCCGATATCGACAAGCGCCTCGCCTCCACCTGGGGCTTGCCCGGGACTTACGATCCTGTCCGCAAGATGCTCTACTGGGGTATCGCCAATCCCATGCCCGATCAGCGCGCGCTGCGGCACAACGGGAACGCCGACGGCACGTCTCGCGTGGCGCCTGCCGACCTCTACAGCAATTCCACCGTAGCCATCGATCCCACGACGGGCAAACTGGCCTGGTATTACCAGCATCTGCCCGGCGACGACTGGGACTCCGACTATACCCACGAGCGCACGCTGCTGCATCTCAAGCTGAATCCCGATCCGAAGTACGTAAAATGGATCAACCCCGCGATCAAGCCCGGCGAAGAGCGCGATGTTGCCGTAATGATTGGCGAAGCCGGCAACATCTTCACGCTCGATCGGACTAATGGTCAGTTTCTGTGGGCGACGCCCTTTCCTTTCGACACACCAAATTCCGTGCTCGCGGGAATCGACGTCAAAACCGGTCAGACCAAAATCAACTACGATCTGGTCTTCAAGCAGCCCGGCGAAAATCACATAGTCTGTTACTGGAACACGCGCAGTTATTGGCCGACGGCCTACAGTCCCACGACCAACTCTCTGTACACTTCCTACATCGATAACTGCCGTGATCTGACGACGCCTGGACCCGCGGGCCGAGGCGGCTGGCACGTAGTTCCCCGCCCCGGAGCGGACCCGAACGCTATGACAGGTCTTGCAAAAATCAACCTCTCGACCGGCGAAATCACGCGTTTCGATGTAGGCCGAGTCCCTGGCAACGGAGCGATGCTGGCGACAGCGGGAGACTTGATCTTCCACGGCGACATGAACCGAAGGTTCCGAGCCTTCGATGCGGCGACAGGCAAGAAACTCTGGGAGAGTGTCCTGGGAGGCAACGTCTCAGTCAGCACCATCACCTACGCAGTGAACGGGAAACAATACGTAGCAGTAATGACGGGAAACAACCCGAAGGTGCCCGAACTGAATGGCGAATTTCCTGAAATCAAAATCCAACCCGACTTCAATGCCATCTATGTCTTCGCTTTGTAAAGCAGGCGTTTTCGCCTGCGGTTTGGCCTTCATTGCCTTCGCGCAGAACACCGAGTGGTCAACCTACAACCACGACCTTGCCAGCACGCGCTACTCCCCACTAACCCAAATCACGCCGGAAAACGTAGGGAAGCTGGCCCAAGCCTGGACCTACAAAATGCGCCCCGATGCGGACAGCCCGGCTTCCGGCACCATGAACGAAGTAACGCCCATAGTGGTGAACGGAGTAATGTACCTGCCGGCGGGCAATCGAGTGGTGGCACTCGATCCCGAAACGGGCAAGGAGATCTGGCGCTACGACCTGGGTAAAGCCATCGCCTCACAAAGAGGAGTAGCGTACTGGCCAGGAGACAAAAACAATCCGCCCCGCATTCTTTTCACCGCAGGCCATAAGATGATAGGCCTGAACGCCGCGACCGGCAAACTGGACCCAGGCTTCGGCAAAGAAGGCGAAATGACCATGGACGTCCCATTCGCTGGAGTGCCAACAATCTTCAAAAACATGATCTTCGTAGGTATGAATCTCTTCGGCCCGGGCGAAGAGCACCTGCACTATCAGGACGAAGTAGCTGGAGGCCCGCCCGGAGACTCCAGGGCCTATGACGCCCGCACCGGCAAAAAACTCTGGGATTTCCACGCCGTCCCCCACGAAGGCGAGCCCAACGCCAGCGACTGGGCGCCAGGAGCGTGGAAAGGCCGCACGGGAAACAATATGTGGTCTTACTCGATGACGGTAGACGAACAACGGGGCATCGTCTACATGCCAATGGGAGGCCCC
>Ga0210389_10002144_pt1 | contig 15709 bp, 20 predicted proteins | sample IncBWH28OmetaG_FD_160127 | JGI IMG/M metagenome (GOLD analysis project Ga0210389, IMG submission 160127) | Forest soil microbial communities from Barre Woods Harvard Forest LTER site, Petersham, Massachusetts, United States - Inc-BW-H-28-O ...
CTTTGCGCACGCCCGGCAAAAGCCCGTGCTGTGCTTTGCCCATGTCACCAATCAAATGGGACGCGTCGACGGCGATTTTGAAAAGGGCGAGGCCGATGGCAGCCGCGATGCGCTGCAGCTGATCGCGATCGCCGCGGATCGCCTGCGTTCACGGGTCCTGCCGTGAGTGGCGCGGCGATCGGGATCATCTGCAAGACCCCGTTGCCAGGCCGCTCGAAGACGCGGCTCGCGGCAGCGATCGGCGCCGACGCCGCCTCACAACTGTCGGCTTGCTTTCTGCGCGACCTGGCCGCCGCCATCGATAAGGTCCCGGAGAGACTTGACCGGCGCGGCTATGGCGTCTATGCGCCCGCAGGGACCGAGCACGTCATGCGTGAGCTGCTTCCGAGCAATTTCGGGCTTCTGTTGCAGGCGGGCGAGGATCTCGGCGAGGTGCTGCTTGGCGCATCGCGCGCTCTGCTCGATGCCGGGCATGACTGCGTCCTGCTGGTCAATGGCGACAGCCCGACCTTGCCAACCCGTTTCCTGGTGCAGGCGATCGAGGCCTTGCGCGAGCCCGACGACCGGATGGTGCTGGGGCCGGCAAGCGACGGTGGCTACTACCTCATCGGCCTGAAATATCCGCATCGGAAGCTGTTTGCGCAGATCGCTTGGGGAACTAACACCGTGGCGCGCGCCACACGCGGGCGCGCCGCCGAGATCGGGCTTGCCACGACGCTGCTTCCCGAGTGGTACGATATCGACGACGTCGAGACGCTGCGCTGGCTGCAGGAGGAACTTGCCGGCCGCTCAAGACGCTTTCGGGGCGGGGGATTTGCGCCGGCGAGCCGGGCCTTTCTCCAGGACGCGCCCGAGCTCAAGCTATGAGTCCGCTCGCGAGGTTGACCGGCATTGCCGTCGCTCTGATCGCTCTGACCTCGGTCACTCCTTTTGCCTTCAGGACTCTTGGCGACAATGCTTACATCGCGCTGACCGTCAGCGCAGCTCTCTTGACGATCGTCGCGACGTGCCTCGTCGAGCGCGTGCCGCCCGATCGCGCGCTGTGGCTGATTTTTTCGGTCGCGATCCTGCTTCGCGCGTACGCGCTGCTGTTCGACCCGCTGCTGTCCAGCGACATCTATCGCTATATCTGGGACGGCAGGGTCCTGGCCGCCGGCATCAATCCTTATCGCTATTTTCCCGCCGATCCCGCACTTGCATCCCTGCGCGATGCGGCGATCTTTCCCCACATCAACCGCGTCGATACGGCCGCCACCATCTATCCGCCGGTGGCGCAATTCTTCTTTTTGATCGTCACGCGGTTCGGCGGAAACGTCACCGCGATGCGGCTCGCTATGCTCGCTTGCGAGGCCGTCGCTGTCGCGCTGATCGTCCTGTTCCTGCGGCGCATGAACCGTCCGAAGACGCGCGTGATTGCCTATCTCTGGCATCCGCTTCCGCTCTGGGAGATCGCCAATGGCGGGCACGTCGACGTGTTGATGGTCGCGCTGATGCTGTCCGGCCTGTGGGTTGCTTTGACCGGGAAAGCGCTGCGTGGCGCCGCCTTGATTGCGTTCTCGGCACTGGTCAAGCCGTACGTTGCGCCGGTGCTGGCCGGCATCTGGCGGCCCTGGGACCCCAAGATGCCGCTCCTCGTCGTCGCCATCGCGGTGCTCTGTTATCTGCCGTATCTTTCGGTCGGCTGGGGCGTGTTCGGTTATCTGACCAAAGGCTATCTGACCGAAGAGGGAATCAACGCCGGCTACGAGCTCTGGCTGCTCGCGCTCTGGCGGCTCGTGTTTGGCGAGCATCAGGGCGATGTCGCCGTCTACACGGGGCTGGCGGCCCTCGTGCTATTGTGCACGGCGTTTGCCGTGGCCTTCCGCTCCGACCGCGGCGTCGCGTCCAGTCTGGGTAGCATCAACATGCTGCTACTCCTCACTCTCCTGTTGGTGTCGCCGAGCTATCCCTGGTACTTTCTGCTCGTTACACCGTTCGTTGCCCTGTGCGGTTCCCCGCCGAGCTGGGTCGTTTCGATCGCAGCACTCATGCTGTCCGAGCAACTCGATTGGGATTTCTACATTCCGAGGATGGTGACAAAATCGGCCCTGTTCGGAGGTCTCCTGTTGGCCTGGGCCTGGGGGGCCTGGACGAGCCGCAAGCTGGAGGCCGCAAATGCGGGATTGTTGCAATGAGCCTTTCTAGCCAAGCGCCAGGCACGCGCGCACCCTTCGATCCGCGCCGCTATCATGAGCAGGTCGCCACCGAGCGCACCGACGTCGCGGAGAGCCCGCCAGTTTGCCTCTATCTGGAAGTGACCAACCGCTGCAATCTGCTCTGCACCACCTGCCCGCGCACTTACGAGGAGCTCGAGCCGCCCGCAGACATGGATTGGGAGCTGTTCATCTCGATCGTCGACCAGGCTCCGGATCTGGCGCGCGCGGTGCTGCATGGCGTCGGCGAGCCCATGCTGGTCGCCAACCTGCCGCGGATGGTGAGATATCTGAAGGACCGCGGCATCTACATCCTGTTCAATACCAACGGCACTATGCTCAGCGAGCGCAACGGCCGTGCGCTGATCGACGCGCGCCTTGATGAGCTCAGGGTGTCCCTCGACGCATCAAACCGCGAGAGCTTCAAGGCGATTCGCGGCCGCGATTACTTCAACCGCATCATCCGCAATGTGCGCGCGTTTCGCGAATTGCAGGAGCGCGAAGGACATGCAAAGCCGCAGGTGTCCGTCTGGCTCACGGGCCTGAAAGAAACGGTCGAGGAATTGCCGGCCTTTGTGCAGGTCGCGGCGGAAGCCGGCGTCAATGAGGTCTATCTGCAACGGCTGGTGTTTTTCGCTGAAGCGACCATCGGCAAGGCGCAGCCCGATCAAGCGCTGTTCGAACGTCTTACTGAGGAGGAAGCGGCCTATTTGAAACAGGCCGAAGATCTGGCGCGGTCGCTCGGCATCACCTTCAGCGCGTCGGGCGCGGCGACCGAGCCCGGGCTGAGTCTCAAGGGAAGCGGTGACGGCTCGCCGTGGTCACTGTGCCGGCGGCCGTGGTCGTTGATGTACTTTACAGCCAATGGCCGAGCGCTGCCGTGCTGCATCGCGCCGTTCTCGCAGCATGGCTACGACCATTATACGCTTGGCCATGCCGGGCAGGAGTCCTTGCGGGAGATATGGAATGGACCTGCCTATCGCGAATTTCGTGCGGCGCTGCTATCGGACAAGCCGCCAAAAGCTTGTGCCAATTGCGGCCTGCGCTGGAGCCTATGACCGAGGTGGCCCATCCGCCGGTCGTCTCAGCGATCATTCCCTGTCTGGACGAGGAGATGGCGATTGGTGAGGTCGTGACGGCGGTGCTGGCGCAGAATGTCGGCGAGGTCGTCGTTGTCGACGGCGGCTCGAAGGATCGCACGGTCGAGCGCGCAACGGAAGCCGGCGCGCGCGTGATTGTCGAGCCGCGGCGCGGCTATGGCCGGGCCATCCAGGCCGGCATTGCTGCGGTGCGCGGTGACGCGGAGATTGTCATTTTCCTCGATGGCGACGGCAGCGATCCCGCGGAGTTCATCCCGGCTCTGGTGTCGCCAATCGTCGCCGACCAGGCCGTCTTCGTGCTTGGCTCGCGCGTCCGTGGCATCCGCGAGCCCGGCAGCCTCGCGCCACAGCAACTGCTTGCAGGCCATATCGGCGGGCTGCTGCTGCGGCTCTTCTATGGTGCGCGCTTCACCGACCTCTCGCCATTTCGCGCCATTCGGCGGGATGCCCTCAAATGCCTAGGCATGAAGGAAGAGACGTTTGGCTGGAATCTGGAAATGCTGATGCGCGTTGCGGCCGCGCGTTTGCCAGCGCTGGAGATCGCTGTCGGGCAGCGCCGGCGGATCGGTGGTGTCTCAAAAGTCTCTGGCAACCTCACAGCCGGCCTCAAGGCTGCCTGGTCGATATCAACCACATTCATCCGCCTTGCGCTTTCGCTGCGGCGCCAGCGGGTCTGATCAGCGCGCGTGGGCGCGATCTTCGCAAGCAACGATGTCCTTGGGAGATTTCCGAGCCGCTGCGTCAGGCGGAGAGAACACCGCCAGATATCCGCCATCGCCCGCCAGCTGATAGGTCGCTACCGCGCGATAGCCGACGGCGGTGAGCTCGCAACGTAACAGCTCGACCGGCGTGCCGTGCTCGAGCGTCGGATGCTCCTGATCGGCAATTCCGATTCGCGCGGTGGGCTTGAGCGCCGGCACGAGATTATAGAGGAGTGCGTACGGCTGTGCGATCTCGTGATACATGTGCACGAGGATCGCGGCATCGAGCGAGGCAGCGGGAAGGCGCGGATCATACGGATCGCCAAGCGCGAGCTTCACGTTGGTCAGCCTAAGCTGCTCGATTCGCTTCGCAAGCGCGGCGAGATAGTCCGGCGTCACATCCTCCGCGATGACAGTGCCTTTCGGGCCGACGCGCGGCGACAGGCGCACAGTGTGATAGCCGCTGCCGGCGCCGATGTCGGCAACTGTCATGCCTGGCTCGATCCCGAGAAGGCGCGCAATCTCGCCGTCCTCATTCAGGGCGTCGCGGCGATCTTCGGCCGAACGGCTCGGGCTGACGATCGGCGCAACCGGACGCAGCGGCGCAGGAAACTCAGCTGCGGGAACGGCCGCCGGCGCCAGATAACCGATCTCGACCGCGTATGCAGCCTGCGCGGGCAGCGCCGCCACGAGCGCGGTTGCGCCGGCCACTGCTATCAAGCATCTCGCGACCACCAGCTAACCCGCGATATGGAAGAACCAGCCGATCAGGCCCTTCCCATCGCGCACGTCAGCGACGTTGCGCCGAAGCCAGCCATCAAGGCCGAGACTGCGGCCGGCGGCCTCGACCGTAAACAGGAACATCAGCACGGCGAGGAACATGTAGGTCCACGGCCACTCCGAGGCATTGTCGTAGAGCCCGAGCCAGAGTTGCAGCGTATAGCCGATCGCCAATACGCCCACGAAGCGCACCGCAAGCCCCAGCATCATCGACCCTGCGAACACGAGTTCAGCAACAAAGACGATCGGCCCGAAGATCGACATGTGGGTCAACACGACCTCCTTCAGGAAGGTGCGGTGAAACTGGAATGCCGCGTTGGTCGATTCCTGCTCGGTCCAATATTGCAGGCCGCCGGAAAATGGTAGCGGCAGCTTCCACAACATGCCCTGGAACCACATGCAGCCGATCAGCATGCGAGCGAGCCAGACGCCGAGATTGCGGCCGGTCCGTTGCGCCGGATCCTCCTGCCAATTCTTGAACGCCACCACCGTTCCGACGATCAACAGCGCATAGAAGAGCGCCAGTACCAGAAAACGCCACTCTCCGAGTTTTTGAAAATCGCCGGTGTTCGCCGTCAGGAACGTCCAGGCATCGTTGAAGGGATTGGCCATAAGCACGTGCTCCAAATATCGATCGGTTATGCTGTCGTCGTAGCCGGGCAGGCGCCGCCCAAAGTGCTCAGGCGGCGCGGCCATGAAGCTACCACGCGAGAGAGCGTCCAGCTATTACGCCGAGATCACTGCGCGTTGATCCAGTTGTCCGATCCCGACAGCTTGACCGCCACATCCGTGAAGAACAGCCGAAAATCCTTTCCGTCGATCTTACCGCGATGATCCATTGCGATCAGGAGTGGCCCGGCCTTCTTGTAATCAGTGTAGTTGGCCATCACCAGGTGAGGTGGCGGGGTGGGAGCGCCACGGTGATAGACGATCTCCCGGATTTTCTTGTCGGCGCCGACGTAGAGGTCCCAGGTGTCGCCGGGCTGGTAGCCGGACTCGGGGTATTTCACCGAGACCTTTTGAGCCGACCCGTCGCCGAGCGGAAGCTTTTGCGTGCCCTCATCGGTCCCGGGCACGCCGTCCCATACGATGCGGATCGCGAGCAGCAGCCAGTACTGATCGTTCATGAATGTAGGATCGAGGGCCTTGACGGCTTCGCTCTGCCTTTCGAGCTCCGAGCGCTTGTAGGTCGCCTTGACCTCTTTGCCGTCCTTGTCCTTGCCGTCATAGGAGACGGTGTCTGTCTTGGGGCTCCATTCCCAACTGCGGGCAATCTTGCCGATCGGTGAATCGACATTCCAAGTGTATCGAATGCCATCGATTTGGCTAAATAAATCAAGGCCATAGACTTTGGCAATGTCGATCGTCGAAGAGCTCTGCTGCGCCTGCGACGGCGCTGGCAGAAGCAGTAGCATGCCGAGCGCCAGCAGGATCGCATGGGCTCTCGCGTCGCGGCGCACCTGCGTAACAAAGCAGCTCATATGTGGCTCCCTCGGGTTGTTGATCCGTCGGCCTCGACCGGACCGCGGCCCGGTTCCGGCATGACGTTCCTTATAACTCTGGAAATTGCCTGTTGTGTGTTTTAGATGCGCTGATCCCCGAAATGGATCAAAAGACGAATTAGATAATGGAGACAGCGAGTTCGCCTTCTTTAGCGAAAGCGGACGTCTGATCCAGCTAGGGCAGGGTCTCGCCGGCTGATCGGGGGTGGACGAAAAAGCGAAGTCAGTTCGGAAACTGATAAGGATTTCGTACTGGGCTGGTCCGCTTCTCGTCCTTCCCCAAGGCGGGCATGTCCAATCGAAAGATCGGCGCGAAATTTGGTATTGCGGAAACGACCGTCATCACCCACCGCAACAGCGCTTACGCTCGTATGGGGGTAGCGTACTGCGACCTGCGGCGTCGCACGGACGGCGCGTTATCCAATAATGCGACTACCGGGCGCAAAAGTCCCTCGAGCAGCTTGCGCTCGGGGCGAACGCGCGCCAGCACGCGAATACCGAGTAGAATGCCCAGAAGCGACTTGGAAAGATCTTCGGCTGAATGGGCTTTAGTGATGGTGCCATCTCTCTGACCATTGCTGACACACCGCAGGAAGAACCTCTCCACCTCATCGAGAAAGGCGGCGACGATATCGAGGAATTCAGCATCGTGCGGAGCGCTCTCGATTGCCGAGTTGACCAGCATACAGCCGCGGCGCCGCTCATCGGTAAGAGACTGTTTGACGATTTCCTTCAAAAACGCGACGATGGCGTCGCGAGGCGGCAGCTTGGGTTCTATTCGGTTAATGCGCTCGCGGAAGGTCTGATCCAGATATCGGTTCAGCGCCCGAGCATATAACGAGCGTTTGTCGCCAAAAGCGTTGTAAAGGCTCGCGCCGGCGATGTTCATTTCGTCGGCTAGATCGCGCACAGACGTCGCCTCGTAACCGCGCTCCCAGAATTTCTCGATGGCAGCATCCAGCACCGCAGCTTCGTCGAACTCGCGCGGCCTCGCCATTGTCGCAGGTCTCCTTTCGCTATCCAGCCCTTCAGCGGCCGCAACGTAACTGCATAGCATTCGGGACGGTCGCCTGACAATTGCTGGGGTTCCCTAAAGCCCACCATCGGACCAGGTCAGCTCGAACACGGCAATTCGTAGCTTTCATTTTAGATCGGTCGATTTATAATTAAGACGACATCGCATCATAAGAGAACAACCAGTTGAAATTGGTGGAGGGAACTATGACCGCCCAGTCGGAAAGCGTGCTCCCCGCGACGTTGCGTGATCGATGGCTCTATTCGCCGCATTATGCAAACGTCAATGGCTGGCGCATGCACTACATCGATGAAGGGAAGGGGGACCCTGTGGTGCTGCTCCACGGTAATCCGACTTGGGGGTTCCTCTACCGCGACATGATAGGGCCCCTTGTCAATTCGGGGCGCCGCGTGATCGTGCCCGATATGATCGGATTTGGCCTGTCGGAAAAGCCGACCCGCGAACAGGCCCATTGTCTCGATGGACACATAGCCAATCTGACGGCGCTCATGCGCCAGCTCGACCTCAAGCGGATCACGCTCGTCTGCCATGATTGGGGCGGACCGACAGGGCTCTCATTCGCCATGAGCAATCCTGCTCGAGTTCGTGCGCTGACCATCATGAGCACCTGGGCATGGCCTACACCCCCGGCAGAATTTCACACCCGCGTTTTTCCATGGCGGATGATGCATGCCCCGCTGGTCGGCCCTTATCTCCTGGGAAATCACGGCGCGCTCGCTGGACGCGGCGTTTACCTCTCCGTGGTCGATCGAGAGCGTTTTGCGCGTGCGGCACAGGCGGCCTATGAGACCGTCCTGCCGGATCCGGCGACGCGACTTCTGACCTGGGTTTGGCCACGCTGGATTCCACTCGATGAGAACGCGCGGGCCTTTAAGCGTTTCAAATGGCTCGAGCAGAAGCTATCGTCTTCCAAGCTTCCCACTCTGATCATCTGGGGGCGCGAGGACGAGGTTTTCGACGCCGCGACATTCGGCGGCCGCTTCAAGCGGCTGCTACCTCATGCCGAGGGACCCCATCTCGTCACTGGCAGGCATTTCCTGCAAGAGGACTCGGCTCCCGAGATCGCCGGGCTGATCACCTCATTTCTCGATCGCCTCGATGTGAACGGGGGCCAGCAATGACTGAAGTTGCCCCCATCAAGACGCCGAGCCTCGAAGGAAAGCGGCTTTCCTTTGCCTTGGCAGAAGACCGCCTGGCGCACTATCCTGAGTTCCGCGATTTTTTCGTCCGAACGTTTGATCTGGACCGAAAGGGACTGAGCGAACCTGGATACGTGCGCGCTCCGTCGGGAAATGCCTATGCCTTGATTTTCATCGGCAGGAGCGGAACTCCCTTTCCATCAGGTCTGGAAATCTATGCCGTCGTGGATGCCTTCGAACCGATCGATGGTGATGTACTGGATCGCGATCTCTGGTCGATTCTGCGATGGATGATTGGCGGCGTCGGCGTCCCCTGGACCGTTGAGGATTTTGACCGAACCGGACGCCTGTATCGGGTGCCGGCGGCTCCATCAGGCTGATGTGATCGCAGCGCATCACTTTTGCACCAAAGCGGCTTGATTCATTCTAGATCACGTGATCTAAAATTAATAGGCCGTGACGATAGCTGACTGAATGAGCCCGGCCACAGTCGACAACCTCCGGGCTCAGCCCAACAGGGCCGGGCCCACCCCTGGCGTATCGCTGGCTACCGCGTCCAATCAAAATGACAAAGGGGAGAAAGCCAATGATCCGCTTCTATTTCCACCCGACGCCCAACCCCGCGAAAGTCGCGCTGATGCTCGAAGAGACTGGCCTAGTCTATCAGGTGGTCCCGGTTGATACGAGCAGAGGAGAGCAACATGCGGCGGCGTTTCGCGCCATCAATCCGAACGGCAAGGTGCCTGCCATCGTCGACACCGACGGCCCAGGCGGAAAGGAAGCCAGGGTCTTCGATTCCACCGCGATCCTGCTTTACCTTGGCGAGAAGACCGGACGTCTGATGGGCTCGCCGGCGGACAAGCCGGAATTGCTGTCGTGGCTGCTCTTTATTGCGACGGGCATTGGGCCGTTCTCGGGACAGGCTGTGCATTTTCAGCATGCGGCTCCCGAAAAGCTGGCCTACGCGATCAACCGATACCGTCGGGAAGTCGAACGCCATTATGAGGTGCTCGATACCCATTTGAAAGGTCGCAAGTTCATCGTCGGCGAGGACTTCACCATCGCCGATATTTCCGCCTGGGGATGGTTGGAGCGAGCCCAACGCGTGCTGCCGCGTGAGGGTGGCCCTCTTGCAGCTTTCCCCAATATCGATCGCTGGTATCGCGCGATCGATGCACGCCCCGCCGCGGCAAGAGCCCGCGCCGTCGGAAAAGATCACGCCTTCAAAAAGGAGGTCGATGACGAGACGCGTCGCGCGCTCTTTCCATCCAACTACCCGAAGGTCGCCGGTTAGCATCAGCGAACAAATCGTGCAGGCAGATTATCGAGTGAGGTCAGATGATACTTCAGGAAAAAAAGGCGCTGATCACCGGCGGCTCCAGCGGCATCGGATTCGCGATCGCTGAAGCGATCCTTAGCAAGGGCGCAAAAGTCGCGATCACGGGCCGTCGGCCAGATGTCCTGGAAGAAGCTGCCAGACAGCTTCGCCAGGGAGGACGGAGCGTCGACGCCATTGCGGCGGATGTCAGCACGGATCAGGGGCGGGAGACGACGCTCAAGCTCGCGCTGGAGAAGCTTGGCGGCCTTGATATCCTCATCAACAATGCGGGTGGAGTGAGGGCCGGCCGGCTTGAGGACACCACGGAGGCCGAAATCAGGGCAATGATCGAGGTCGACCTGGTTGCACCGATCTTGTTGACGCGGGCGGCTTTGCCGGTGCTGCGGGCGAGAAAGGACGGCCTCGTTGTCAACGTCACCTCCGGCATCGCGCTTGTTGCTGCGCCCTTCTACGCGACCTACGCCAGCGTCAAAGGTGGTCTGGCGAAGTTCGGAGAGTCGCTTCGCCGGGAGCTGAAGGGTGAGGGAGTGCATGTCATGACGGTCTATCCCGGAGCAACCGATACACCGATGATGCGCTCGTCACGTGCGGGGCCGGAACTGGGCTTCACCCGGGAGCCGGCAAGCGCGGTCGCCGCCGCTGTCGTCGAGGGAATAGAGCAAGATGCCTTCGAGGTCATCCGCGGTGGCGAGGCACGGGCCAAGATGATCGCCTTGAATCGCGAGGATCCCGCGGCTCTCGACAACCGATTCGTCGATCTGAAGTCAGCATTGGCTGAAGCGGTCCGCGATCATTCGGCGCTGTAGCTGCGGAATAATGTCCCTTCGTGAGGGTACATATTGGCGCTGACCTACAAAGACAAAGGAGTTCGCTGGTGACCCATTTCGCACTTTATGTAGAGTTGAAGGCAAAGTCCGGTAAGGAAGAAGAGGTCGCGGCATTTCTTGCGAGTGCACGCTCTCTCGTCCTCGCCGAGGCCGGCACGGTCGCATGGTTCGCCGTACGCTTCGACAAGACGACGTTTGCGATCTTTGACGCATTCAATGATGAATCCGGACGGACCGCGCACTTAAACGGCGCGGTCGCCGCGGCACTTATGGCGAATGCGACTAATCTGCTGGCAGTTGCCCCCGAGATTCGCCAGCCAACCGTGCTTGCCGACAAGCTTCCTGCTTGACCTCGACTTCAACGTCAGTGATCCGCTCGTGGTTCTCGTACCCGAGCGGATCAACGAGGGTCAATCGAGATGCTGAAAATTTGGGAGCGAGCGAATTCCATCAATGTCCAGAAAGTCCTCTGGTGCTGTGGCGAACTCGGCTTGCAATATGATCGGGTCGATGCGGGTAACGAGTTCGGTGTTACCAAAACACCGCAATATCGTGTGCTGAACCCGAACGGACTCGTTCCCACGATCGAGGACGGCGATTTTCAACTCTGGGAATCGAACGTCATCGTGCGCTATCTCGCGCAAAAGAGGGGACACGGTCGGCTCTATCCGGCGGACATCAGGCCACGGTTTGACGCGGAGCGCTGGATGGACTGGCAGGCCACCGTCTTTTGGCCGGCCTTGCGCCCACTGTACATTGAACTGATCAGGACCCAACCCGCAAAACGAGATGCGAACGTCATCTCGAGAGCCGAAACCCTATCGCTCGCCGCCGCGCAGATCCTCGACGACGGTCTTTCCGATCATAGCTTTCTTGCCGGTGAGTCCTTTTCCATGGGGGATATCCCAGCCGCGACGACCGTTCATCGGTGGTATTCGCTGGATATCCATCACCCCAAACTGCCCAATCTCTACCGATGGTATCAGCTCATGAAAGAACGCGAGTCCTTTCGTGCCATCGTCATGACGCCTTTGAGTTAGCCCTTTGGTCTATTAATCAAATCGGCAATCAACGCAGTCTTTTCCGTCGATCGAGACGACCACATGGTCGCCGCCTTGAACAGAGTGCAGGCCAAGAGGCGTCCCTGCCAGCACGAGATCGCCGGGCTTCAAAGCCTCGCCGAAACGACGGAGGTCACTGCGAAGCCACTCGAGGGCTTCCGCAGCACCACCGGCCATGGCCCATAAGGCTCCAGTCTCGACACTCACTCCGTTGATGGAAATGGACAGGGTGGGGGCGCTTGCCCAATCTTCGAGCGAGGCCGCCTTGAGATGCTCCGGGACGACCGCGCCGGCGTTGATGCCGTTATCGGCGACGAGTTCGGCAAGCGTTTTCCGTGGGGCCCTGAATACGAAGTGGTGGAGCTCGATGACGGGAAAGGCCGCCGCAATCTCACCGTCAACCCCGATCCGTAACGCCATCTCGCCTTCGATCGCTGGATTGGCGTACGCGCGATGGCGAAGGGTTACGCCGGAACTGTGAATTTCACTGAGAAAGAGGCGCGCGTGGATCGGTCCGCTCATGCCGAACTGTTCAACCACGCCAGAGCCGGTGCAGCCGACCTTATATCCGGCCACCGCGTCACCGGCGGCGCAACGCAGGTCAGCGAACTCCATTTGGATTTTGTAGGCTTCGTCCAGGGCTAGCAACATATCCGGATCGGCAAACATGGTTCCTGCTGTGCCCCGCTGATAGTCGCGCCATTGGCGGCCGGCCAAGCCCCTCAAGGATGCAGGATCCATCATGCGCCGCCTTCCCATCGATCAGGTTAGCCGGAATTTCGCAACGACATCGCCGTTCCAGGCAAGGCCGTTGTCCGCCAGTCGCCCCGGAAGCCACATGAGCTCGAGATTGGGTCCGGCTTTCCGTCTAGCCGTCGACACGATCGAAGGCTGTGAGACGACGCCTGAGCCGTCAACGCGCGGCGTTGTAGACATCACGCAGGACGTTGGTCTCAAGCTCCAGATCCTCCAGCCGATGCTTGACCACATCGCCGATGCTGACGATACCGGCTAGCTCTCCACTGCGTAGTACCAGTATGTGGCGCATGTGATGCCGCGTCATCAGATTCATCGCGCGATTGACACTCTCGTCCGGAGACACAGTGGTCGCACCGTGTTGCATAATTTCCTTTACAGACATCGCCCCAGCTGTCTCGCCATAGCGAGAAAACGCATGAACGATTTCGCGTTCGGAAATGAGACCAAGAACTGCGTTCCCGCTTGTCACGACGAGAGCACCAATTCTCTTTGCACGAAGCCGGTCCGTCGCGCTCTTGATGCTGGCTTCCGGAGCTATCGTTGCGACGTCCGTGCCCTTTCGTCTCAGAATGCTTTCGATGGACATCGTCTCCTCCCATGGTGTGGCCTGGCCGCTATCTCGGATGCAACCATGCCGAAGTGGTGCGTAGCCGTCGTCGAAAATTGCGTCGTGGAAGTCCTAGGCGGTTCGTGATTGGACAACAGACTGCGGCAAAGAGGCTAGGAACAACACTGCACAAACGCAAAGCAGCACGATGTCCTTGAATAAGAACTCGCCGGTCAAATTCCAGGCCATTGGGTCAGTCGACAAGCTCCATTTGACGACCCCTGGTGTCGTAAAGAAGAATGACCAAGTGATCGCGAAAGTGCCCACGCCCATTAGCGAACCGGCGGTTGACAAGATTGGGCTGAAAGCACCTGCCGCAAGCAGTGCAGCGGTAGCAAGCTCGACCACACCGAGGAAATACGCTTCTCCCCTGAGGCCGAATACCGATAACCACCAAACGAATGGACTGTTGCTGATGTACTGAACGATGCCTTGTGCAGACTGCAACGTGAACTTTTGCATGCCGAACGACACAAAGATGACAACCATGACCCAGCGGAGGATAGCCAGCAGGCGATAAGAGCCGCCTCCACTCTCAGCAACATTGAAGGCTACTTTCATGTCGGTCACTTCCTCTCTCCTTGATTCAGATTTCAACATTTAGTTCGGAGCCGGTGATCGTTTGGTTACAACGACTGAACCGGAAAACCGCTTTCGTTTAATCTCATCGGATCGGGCCGCATCGGCACCAAACGAGACGCTGGAGCAATCAGATGTTCTCTGCGAGGCGTATGATATCGGCGCTCGGCCCGAAAAGAGGTCAGCGTAATCTTCGCCTGGGCAGGCTTTACCAATGAGCGATGTATCTCAATATTCGACGGCTACACATCAAAACGGCGCCACAGCCAATCGTATAAAAAAGGGCGATGTAGAACGGATCATCGATGGGACAAGCGAAAGTGAATATAAAGGCGCCCCACGCGGCGGCAGCTATTCCCGCAGTCGACGCAGTGCCTTCGAGATCGGTAGGGGCGCCTCGCCGAATCACCAGCGCCAGTCCGACTGTGAAAGGGATCGAAAGGAGAAAGATGTTGTAGATGCAATGCAGTCCCTGCATGGGGTTGAGGCGCGACGCCGGAAGGGGGAGCCAATCTGGCATACAAAAAAGCCAACCCGACAAGAAGGACGTTGCAATCAAACCCAGGATGAATCGCAAGCTGCCCTTTGAAGTTCCGGTAGGATCAACGGACAAAATTGTAGCTATACCACCAACTGTGCAGCCGAGACTGAGCAGCTTCCACCAAAACGACGGCAGATAAATCGCGAATGCAATGTCAGGCCGGAACATTCTCGCGCCCAGGTAAGCGGATAGCAACCTGAGACAGCAGTCGATGGTACGCCTGCGAGTTCCCATTTTGAGCGGCAGCCATCATGGCGTCCCAAGGCCTCCAGCTTCCTTCCGAAGCGGACTTGTTCCCGAGAAGGTCATCATCTACCGCGCTCGGACCCTGATGCCGGAGCGCAACTACCGTACTTGCCAAGGACCTCTCCATCCGAGGGTGTTACATGTAGTCCGGACGAGGAGGCTTAATAGTTACAATCGATGGTCGACGAAGGAGGCATCATGGCCGTAGGGAACACAGACTAGGTTATTTGCACGCGATGCGCGCTAACCGGTCGATCGCAACTGCGGACGGTAGATGGACGCATTCGGATAGTGCTCACCGGCTTTTGCGCGCTCAGCACGGTCGCTCGTTTTCCAGCTCACAAAAATGTGCAGCACTTGCTAGTGGCCGCTGGTGCAATATAGAACGAATGATCTAAAATAAGACGAGCGAAGTCAAATAGACGAACCACATCGTCCGGTCTTCGGTCGTTTTCGTGTGGCATAAGGCAATCGAAGCCGCCCGAATAACTTCATTCGTATAAGAGTCCTGTCATGGAAGAGGGCGTTAGCAAGTCTAGGGAGCTAAATATCCGCCGGGCCGTGAAGAAAGAAACCCGATGCTCGGGTGACAGGCTGATTTGGGACAAACTCGCAACAGAAGCCCTGGAGCTTGCCCGGGTAACACCCCCTGGTCCGGAGCGTAACGAGGCACTCAAATTGGCGGGCCTGCTTCGGTCTACTGCCGACGCGCGGGGATTGGTCTTTGCGACGCGGGGGAGGCCGCGAAAGTAAGCGCGCCGCAACTTATTCTCGAAGGACCACAAACGACATGCTCAGCGCTTCTGTGCAATTGCCCGCCTTGCCCGAAATCCGCGTGGAAGACGCTTCCCCCGCGCTCGACCGCATCTATTCCGACATCAGGCGCGAATCGGGCACGCCGCTCGTCAATCTCATCTACCGGCACCTAGCGACCATTCCTGGTGGCCTCGAATGGGTGTGGGGATGCATCCGCATCAATTGGGGGTATCATGGTTTGCGAAGCGCCGCAGCGGCGATGCCGACGGTCAATATCGCGGCGGCCCTTCCGGCCGCCCTCTGGCGCATCGTCGGCCTCAACGATTCCGATCTCGCTGCGATACGCGCGCTTGTAGCGCAGTATAACCTCACAAACGCCGCCAATATCCTCGCTATCACTGCGCTGGCACATGTCGCGCGCAACCCCGCTTGCTGGTCGGACGGCATCGTCTTGCAATGGACGGAAACTCAGGGCAGGTCGCCGGTCGCCGCGCCTTCGTCCCTTCCGAAACTTGATGAACTCTCCGCTGACATGGCCAGTCTC
>Ga0210389_10002145_pt1 | contig 15708 bp, 15 predicted proteins | sample IncBWH28OmetaG_FD_160127 | JGI IMG/M metagenome (GOLD analysis project Ga0210389, IMG submission 160127) | Forest soil microbial communities from Barre Woods Harvard Forest LTER site, Petersham, Massachusetts, United States - Inc-BW-H-28-O ...
CTGCCGTAATGACGATGCAATCCGATGGTGATCCCACCAAACAACAGCAGGTAGCTGAGCCCATCGGCAACCCCCTCGAACCAGGTTCCCCCTGGCGACTCGGTGAACGTCACCCGTGCCAGCATGCCGTCCATTTCGTCGAACAGTCCTGCAATATAGAAGAGCAGCGCTCCGAGCGCTGACCACCAGTACGATCCCTGGGAAAACGCAACGGCTGAAAGAATGGAAATCACGACTCCTCCCCAGGTAACAGCATTCGGAGTAGCGGACGTGTGAGACAGAGCTCTCACGAAAGGACGACAGAGTCTGCGGTTGAACGATGTGTGAATGCCATCGAGAACTTTGCCCGAGTGCACGACCAGGAAGCGTTCCGCCAGCGACACACTTTCTGGCGAGGTGACCGCGACGCCCTCAGGATGGAGGAGGGCAAATGAGGCATTGTCGCGGGTCACCTCATGGAGAGTGGCATGGGCCGGTTCGGCCCACTTGACGGAGTGGATCTGCACAACGGGTAGGTGCGCCAGAAACTGCTTGCTCGTAACCCAGTTCGAAGGCAGCCAGAGGAACTGCTCTTCCAGGTGCGGGGCAAGCTTCGCCCAGTTGGAAATAGCACGTGGGTCGAATTCGTCCAGTTGAATCACTCTGAGAGAAATCCCATACTTGAGGGTGCTCTGCATGAGTTGCCGTACCCGTTCGTCGCTCAAAGCCGCAGAACCAATCAGCAGAATGTCGTCGGCTCCGGCGCGTGCTGCGGTGATCAGAGTCCTCATCAGCAGAGGAACGCCGGCAACGGGCCGCATGATTAGTTCTGACGCCTTCTTGTCGCACACCAGCGAGGTGATTTCTGGAATTGCTACGACGGCTTGCATTCCAAGGCCTCCTTCAGAGCGGCTGATCGCTCGGCAGCGGCGGTGTCGGTCCGGCCGCTCAACTTGCGAGAGTTCCATGCCAGCCAGACGATGCCGATCAGCGCCCAGAGCAGATCACGGGTGCGCCGCGTTAATGCCAACGAGAGGCCGAGCAACGGGGAGAGCCCGGTCAGCGCAAAGGCCGAGATCGCTCCGCCTTCGTCCGATCCGAGACGAGCCGGAATCCAGCCACTGATCATCTTCAATGCGCGGGTCATCCCTTCAATGGCAAGAACCGCACCAAAATGGACCGGCAGGTGCAGCGATAACAAAACCACAACGACTTCGGCAACGAGCAGTACTTGACAAGTTATGTCGATCCAAAACATCCGACGAACCAATGCGGGCTGATTGAGGCGATACTCCCGGATGGAAGCTTCAATGCGCTCGGCACGAGCGAGCCAAGCCGGGTGCCGCGTGCCCAAAGCGCGCACCACTGCAGACAAGATGGGAGTGTGCCGCCTGATGAGGACGACCGCGAATCCAAGAGCGAGGATGGCCGGAATCGAATGGTAGGCTCTGCCGTGGACCGCGACCAGAGGCACACTGACGATACCAGCGATGGCAAGCAGTGCTGAGGTGAACCAATACACTCCATCATCGAGAAAAGTGGCTGTAATTGTCGGCTCAGAGGATGTTCGAAGAAGCTTGATCTTCATCGGCTCGGAGATTACCGGCCCAAGGACTGTGAGATAGCCCATCGACTGCGCAGCCAATCGGACTCCTATTAGTTTTGTCATCCCGACCGAGACCCCCTCGCCGTTCAGGGACGCCGACCAGGTCTTGGTCTGCAGAAAAAGGCGGAGCAAGCTAAGAGCCAGCACGATCGGCAATGCCACTCGCATCGCCTTCACCTGCTCCATCATTGTTGGGAGGCCAACGTGACCGATCACCCAGGCGAACGCCGCTGCCGTAACAACCGGTGCAATGAAATGAGTCTTCCTCACTGAATTAACCTCCCGCGGCGATCCGCCTCAGTTATGTGATCGATCGGGGGATTCAGGGTGTAGTCAGAGTTCTCGATCGTTAATTCCGAACTTCCGAAGATCCGGATCTCGCTCTTTGTATGGGTTGCCGAGGCGAACCAGAACGGCCCCACTTTCTCATACGTGTGCACGAAATGAACGCTGCGGACCCAGAAGGAAGGATTTCGCGCCGGTTGGCCTTCGATCCGAACGATGGAATAATCGTTGGCGTCAATCCAGATCTTGCCGTCGACTAGATATTTATTCGTTGTCTTCGGCGACACCTGCAGCACATACGCGGGCCCAGTCTCGAGCTTTTCTTGCCCCACAAACTGGAAATCATAGTTCGCCGGTATCAGTCGAGTGCTGTTGCGCGTTCCACGGCGAGACGCTTCCGTCTCTTCACTCAGCAGCTTATGAAATACATGCTTGCGAATTGAGCCTGATCCTTCTTCGGAGAGAACCGTGAACTGCTTCGCGCCATCACTGGCACAATCGACGCGGACCAGCATCTCAGCCCGGCGGCTCTTGTTGACGGCGACATAGTGGCGAACCGCCGTGTATCCGTTCAATTGAGATTGCCGCTGAGCGTCGAACTGCATCATCTTCGCGACAACGTCTTCCGCCGAAGGAAGTGGATCGCCGGCTTGCGCGGCAGCAATCGCCGTTACGGAGAACACGATTGCCAGAGTGGAAAACGCGCGTTGCATGGACAGTTGCATAATTAAAACTCCAATACGAATTTGCCGTGGAACTCCCGGCTTTTACCGTTGAAGAATTCGCCGAAGCGATAGCTGTCAACATCGTTCTGCACGTCGCGATAATTCGGATGATTGAATATGTTGAATACGCCGAGCCCTACGCGTGCATGCTTCTCTTTAGGCAGGCGGATTTGGCGCCAGATCTGCAGATCGGTCGAAACGAAGCGCGGTAATTGCAGTTCGTCTCTTGGTCCAACGAACTCGCGATACTGATTAATGGTTGAGTAGGGAAAACCCGTGTGGACATCAAGCACTGGAGCAACGGTCAGCTTCCAGGGTGCGGCGATCTCGCCCCAGGCCAAGATTCGATTCGGCGCGTCAAAGTTCAGGCGGCCACGTTGGTTGGGCTGGATCACCGCCTGAGGGTCATTTCCGAAAAACTGGTTGAAGTCGTTCAGGTCGCCATAAGCTCGCGAGCGTACGTAGGAGGTATTCAGCGTGCTGTGATGGATGCGATAACGACCGGTGATCTGAAATTCTTTATAAAAGTCACTTCCGAGATCGGATAGTGACAGGATTCCAGTCGCTCCCGATGCAAGGGGATTCAGAAAGAACTCGCGCACCGTATTGCGCTGTTGATAGGCCACTCGGACCAGGAACTCAGTCGTGACCTGACGATCCAGTTCGAGGTTCCAGACTTCGCTGCGTGGGTTGCGCAGACCGTTCGGGATCGCATTTGAGTACTCGGTGGAACTGACGGCCTCACCGGCTGCGTTGAGGGCGGCAACGGTGCGGATGGGCAGATGAGGAAACGCGGGAATGTCGAGAGGAACGCGGTCATAAAAGAAACCGGCCCCGCCCTTGAGTAAGGTTTTACCGTCGTTCGTGAGTGCGAGAACGAATCCGGCACGAGGCGCTGTGTTTACTGAATCAGTGATGGAGTCACGGTCGAATCGCAGACCGAGATCAAAGCTCAACTTCCTGGAGACGGTCCACTTATCGCCGACGAACCATGCGATTTCATTCTGATCGACGGAAAAAGTCGCGGTAGGTCCGAACTGGATTTGCTCCAACGGAAAGCCGGCAACTCCAACGATCTCTACCGGCAGAAATTCTTGCCGGCCGTCGTAAGAGCTGTTTGCGAAATCTACCCCCGCATCCAGTTCGTGTGATCCAATGAAATGGCGCGGATGGGAACGAAAAATCTCCTGCCATTCTGTGCGTGTCGCATCACGGTTTTGCCGATTGAAAAAACCACCTTCGGTCGTTTCGACGAGAAGTTCGTAGGGAGCATTGCTGTTTGGCACCAGGTCGGCATCAAATCTTCTAAAGCTCACCTGCGAAGTGAGAAGATCGCCCGAGTCAGTAACATATCGATGCTGCAGGTATCCTTGATATCCACGCTCATTCAAGTCGGGCGTGCTGGCTTGTGGCGTGAAAGTGTTCAGGCCGTAGTAATCAAGCCTTTGTGGGAAAATGGCAAACGAGGCAGTCGCAGTTTGTTTCGGGCTGATGTTGAAATCGAGCTGCGTGTAAGAATTAAAGTTCTCGGACCGGGTCCAGCTCTGAAGTATCGGCAAGCTATCCACCGGATCTCGTTCGTAGCGATACTCGAACGATTGGGTAAAGGCAACACGGTCTTTGGCAATCGGGCCAGAGAATGTGATTCGTGGCGAGAACGCCGCAATGCCTATAATCGAACCGTCGATCCTGCGGAGACGCGGAAGCAGATTCTGTGCGGATACCCGGAACTTGTTGAAGTCTCCCGGACGTGTCTCGACATTCGAAACTGCGCCAGTAAATTTGCCGTACTCGGGATCGTAGGGGGTCGAGAGGACGTGTATGGAAGAAACAACGTCAATAGGAATATTGATCGCGGTTGTGCCGGTCGCTGGATCGGTTACATCGGCGCTGTTGACGAGAGATCCGTTCTGAGAGGCCCGAGCTCCTTTCATATTGATCAAGCCATTCGGGCCGCGAACGACGCCAGGAATCAGGGGCAGCAAGCTTTGGAACTGTTCGTCAATATTTGGCATATTCCGAACGGCAGATTCGCCCACTGTGCTCGTTCCCGAAGGCTCTTGTGTGTCTGCCGGTTCTGCGCTGGCCGTCACTGTGGTCGATTCCGTGGCGGTTTGAATCTTCATTTCCAGGGATATTTCTGAGACTGTTGCGGCCGTGACTACGACATTCTGCGTGGCAGCCAATCCGGTTGCTTCTGCGCTGATTCTGTACGAACCGGGCGGCACTGCGTTGCATGCGAACCTGCCTTCGTTGTCGGTTTGGACTTCAAGATGTACCGGACCGTCCAGTGAAATCTTCGCAGCGGGCACGACCGATCGCCCACCGTCTGCGTCGGCCGTGAACACCAGACCTTGAACCGTTCCACTTGGGCCTGCGCCCTGACCAAGAGCGCCATTAGCAAGCAACCCGACGGCGAATGCGAGTTTTGCCAGTCGTCGGATCATGCCGATTTTCTCGCCGCGCTTGGTCTCGCGTTGGACGCCTTGTGCATACACACAACCGCTCCACGCTGTTCGAAACTAACGTCGTCCATTAACGTTTTCATCAAATAGATCCCGCGGCCGTGCGGAAGGAGCCGATTCTCTATAGTTGTCGGGTCTAATACCGAGGCGGTGTCGAAGCCTTGTCCTTCGTCTTGAATCCTAAAAGAGACTTCTCCGTCCGTCGTACAACGACACGCGACGCAGACGAGCTTGCGAGGATCTTCCTGGTTGCCGTGCACGATGGCATTTGCCAGCGCCTCATGGAGCGCGGTTTCAATATTCACCTCGCTCCCGTCGGAGTTTCGGAATCTCGCAATGAAGCGCATCAGTTCATCTACTAATGGTGAGATGATCGCGATCTGGCTGGGAAGAGACTCTCGCAATTCAACGAAAGGAACAGAACGAAATGCCGGGGACGTGCGAGAAGCATCTTGTGCGCCTGCCATATCTCGAACTCCGATTGGAATTGCCGTTCCAGTCGTTCTGAGATAAGGCACGGATCATGCCAAATGTAGTACTCGAGTAACTGATTGAAATCTAAAGGGGGCAGTACGACGTACTTCACGAATGTTGAATGAGTGTTGAACGTGTTGAGACGAACCGACAGACACTAGCTTCGAGCAGAACCAATGAACACTAAGAGTATGGAGTGATTTTGCGATTCGGCGCTTGGACCTGTATCGGAGATCTTGCTGAATTCGTGCAAAGTGTCCTGACGCTTGGCCACCTTGGATTTAATTTCCTCTCCAGCTGAGCCAAAGATGGCCGTCAGCGCCGAAATGCCGCCGGATCGCAAGATCGACCAATCAATATCACCTTCGGAGCCTGCTAGAAACCAGCTTCATCTCAAGTACAGCCAGAAAACCGCTAGAGAACCTAACAGTGCAACATATAAACAGACGCAGATCACGACCCCGCGATCGTCATCCTCATTCTCTTTGAGAGTGTCGGCATCGGGTGTGTCGGCATCGTCACCCTGCTTACTTGCGATTGTGTCTAACTCAAGCTAGCGAATCGCCGCATAGACTTCATCATCATTCACTTCTTCGGCATTCCGATAAGGCTCGGGGTTTATCAGCATAAGGCGTTGTCGTTCGTGTATCAGGGCTTTGCATGTGCTCCCGGTTGGCTCTTGGACAGACTACGGGGTCGCGGCCTGAGAGCGCGCTGCATTAACCTCTTGAGTTTTTGTCGCGCACGCGCTGACTGAGCCTTCACAGTACCCTGAGGTATTCTCAATATCCGCGCAGTTTCACGGATCGATAAACCTTCAATGTCGCGCAGTCGAAACGTTCTACTCAGCGTTGGCGATAGCTGAGAACAAAAATCGATCAACCGTGTACTTAGTTCAGAATGTTGAGACTCATCCTCGGGACTAGGCCTGTGATCTGCGAGTTGTTCCGATCTCGAAACTGCCTCGGGTTCTCCCGTTTGATCGTCAAGAGATACATAGACGTGACGTCGCCGCTTCCGCAGTTGCATTAGAGCGCAATTGTTCACAATGGAGGTCACCCAGGTGGACATCTCTGATTGCCCCTTGAACTGGTCCAGGTGCGCGTAGGCTGCGAGAAGAGCGTCCTGAACGGCGTCCTCGGCGTCTGCTTGGTTTCCCAACATCCGATAGGCTCTCCTGTAAAAAGATGCGAGGCGCGTTGATAAAATATGCCCAAACGCCTGAGTCATTCCCTCTCTGTTAGGGATTTCGAGAGGGTTGTCAGCTCCGGCGTATGCATTGGTGTTCGGCATTCTGTTGTCCTTTCTTTACGTCGGCGGCCCAGAGAGCGACGAGCTTGCTGTCGAAGCCCAGCGGGGGTGGATTGGAATAGGTCAAAAAACTACGGTGCGAAGGAAACTACTTGGCCTGAGCTAGCCAACTCTTCAAGAGCATGGAGGCGAGCTTGCCGGATCTCCAAGACCGAGCAACCGAGAAGGAGGGCGCATTCGTGGTGCGAATAGTTCTCCAGAACCGACATCACGAAAACAAACCGCTCGAAATCTTCAAGCCGTAATACTGTTTCCAGGTCGAAATGCCCGCCTGTACCATTTGACTGCTCGCTAGAGGAAGCAGTCGTAGACGGAGAAGAGATGAGGAGGCTCGGATGCGGCTTCAGTTCGCGGATTGCGTTTGCGACGATAATGCGCTTCGCCCAGGAACGTGCCCACTCCCGAAACACTCGGTTCTCTTCGACACAATCCTCAATGCCGGCTACAAAGCACTTTTCTGCCATTTCGTGATTTCCGGTAAGCAGAAGCGAAAGCTGGTAGAGCCCATTCATATCCTCACGAAAAACGTTGATGAAGTCTTCGCGAGTCGCATATGGACTTGGTTCGTTTCTGCGATCTTGATGGCGCGCCTGCTCTCTCATTTGTTCGCCCCTCCAGGGTTGCCGTTTGCACGGCGGGCGACCTGCTTCAGAACGTGTTTCGTGAACACACCGCGGCAGCGAAATTTGATGCCCTTCTGAATCAATTCAAGCAACACGTTCTCGCCTTCCTGACTAATTGCCGTTACGTGCCTCATATCGATGACGAGCCTTCGCTTGAAAAGGTCAGTATTCGCCTTTTCGCACGCACCCCTCAGCTCGGCGGCCCAGGGCCCGACTAGCTTGCCCTCCACAATCAACCGCCGCTGAGTGTCGCCCTCAATGATCGAGATCTTCAGCATGGTCCCATCCGTAACGTAGGGTTACAGGCAAGGCGCTTGCCAAACCTCCCGCACTCTAAGTACAAGGATTGCAATTCTGGTTATCGTCAATTTGTGTCGAGTGTCGAAATTGTCGAAAAAGTGTCTGACCTCTGTGTCGGGTTTTCTGTCCATACAAAAGGCGGGAGCCCGGGCAATAAAGCCCGGGCTGGACTGGCAGGGATTCACGGGCGGGCGTAAAGGGAGAGTCGCGAGTCGCCAGCGGGTTCCGGGTGCTAGCGCTAGGGTGGAGAGTCTAGTAATCGTGCACTTGCTTTATGCGCTCAGTTCATATGCTTACTTCATGTGACCGCCCCTCCGAGTGACCTTGCCCAAAACGAATTCCTGGAGGAGACTGGCAACCATGCGTTCACCGGTATCGATCGCGAAATTCGTAAACACCATTCCCACGCCACGATTCGACTGGGGATAGTAAGCGTCGGAAAGGGCAGACGATGCCAAATCACCGCCTATGCTGGAGTAGTTCGGCTGCGAAATCCCGTTATCGCCTTTACAGACAAAAGGATTTAGCAGCGCGTGCCGAATCCGGGACTCGGTCGTACCTGTTCCTTGATAGAAGTAGCGAGGGTCTTGGTGTAGCAGTGAGGGCAAGATCGCGCCACCAATCATGACGTCGGAGAAACTGCCGGCTGCGTTGGCGCCGACCCGCTTGCCGAAACCTTGGGCACCCTGGCCGTAATTCGGCGTGTCGCCTGCCTGCTGCAGTCCAGAATAAAGAGCAATCCCGGCAACGGTAACCGGATCAGTGGACACTTTGAGAGCGAGCTTGAATTTCATCTTCGCGGTGAGTGGCGCGGAATCACCCTCGTAAGAAACGTAGAAGTTTGGAATGATCCCGAAAATGCGCTGCCGTTCCTCCGCCTTGAACTGTTCGGTCGCGACTTCGACTGGATCGTAATGAACGTCGACCGTTGTTCGCTCAGCCTCAATCCGCAGTTGGATGCCAGTAACAATTTTGAATTGTCCCGGATCTATGGTGACAGTGGGAGATGTCCAGTCCCCAAAATCTTTTGCGCTGACGTTGATCCGGTAAGGAGTGGCTGGCTTTACGTCAGTAAATTCGAAAAACCCGCTTTCGGGAGTGACGAGTGTGCGGCGATCGTTACTTTCCGGAGCTTCGAGAACAACCGTCGCATTGGGTACCGGATCACCGTTCACATCAGTAACCGTTCCCACCAGACTTCCTGGCTTAGGTTGCTGACCTTGGAAGCCCTGCGCCTGCAGGGCTAACGAAAGCACCGAGGCCATAGCTAGCACGATCGCAGAACGTATGGGAAAAAAAATTGACATACGATTGTCCCTGTCTCTTTGTGAAAGCAAGGAATATGCCAATCGCGATTCCAGCTAAGTGATTGAATTTGAGCACTGCGAATGCGAGCAGCCGTGTTGACAGTTGAAAGTGTCGATGACAAATGACAGCGAAATGACAGCCAAGAGACATTCGGCGCTGGAGCGATAGGGTTCGAGGCGGTCAGACGTGATTCTCGAAAGCAACGGGAGACGAGCGAGGATCTGCTTGAGCCAGCAAAGATCCTCGCTAATCGGCCGTGCTGCATTTCAGTCTTCAAAACTGCGAACACCGCCCCGGAAGCCGCGCTTCACGTTCTCCCACATCCACTTGATCACGCGCGCGTCGTTGTAACAGTAGGCAAGATTGTGGTTCAGCGTGGAGAAGCAATGTTGTTGGCAAGTCTTCTTCATACCGTCCAGCTGATCGCGATCAAGTCTGAACTGGTCGATGTTGCCCCAATCGAAGGATGCGGAATACATGGGAAAACAGGGCGCCACGGTCCCATCAGTACGGACAATCACGTTGTTTTGACCAGCGCGGCAGTTCCACTCTCCGAAGCCGAGATCTCCGTCTTCCCCTTGCACGATTCCGGCGGCTTTCTTTAGCCTGTCGGCGGTTTCCGCCTCTGATCCGTTGCCGTCCCCGTACCAGCCGACCTGACGGATGTTGAGGCCCGATGACATGCGCACAAACGTCTTCATCTCTTCGAGCCGCTGCACGGAATTCACCATCTGATAGCCGGCCTTGTTTTTCTCAATGATCCAATCGATGAGGTTGTCGAGATCGCGCCAGTCCTCCGGACGGAAGTAGGTCGGGTTCTCGCTCAAGTGCTTGAAATGCTCATCCTGTTCGAGCATCGGCGTTTCGTTAATGTGATAGTCGGTAGCGATGCGATGATCGTGCGCGTACTCAGTCAGCATCTTTACGTCTTCCAGATTGTTTCGGCAGATGTTGATGTTGAAAAAGACGAGGTAGTCGTAAACATATTGTTTGCGCAGAATGTATTCCAGATTGGCCTGTGACGGAATGAATGCCTTTGGCAAGCTGGGCTTGAGTTCCCAGGAATCGAGAGCAAAATTGAAAACTGCAACTCCGGCGTCTCCGAGACGGTCCGCCAATTCCGGCCGAAGCAGCCTGCCGTTGGTCGCGATGTAAACCCAGAAGCCCTTCTTCGCGGCGTAATACACAACCTTGTGGATGAATTCAGGACGCAGCAGGGGTTCACCACCCATGCAGGCAAGAACGCGGCACCCATGATCATAAAGCCAGTCGATAGACCTTCGGGCAACGTCCTCGGTCATACCTTTCACGCGATTGTCGAAGGACCAGCAGTACCAGCAATCCAGATTGCACTTGTACTCGACAAAGAGGTACGACGTGATGGGATGGAAGTCTCCGGGCAACACACGCGATCGTACGTAAGGAAATAGCCACCCGCGCATCGCACGGTAAACCGGCTTCATGCCCCATTTGCGGTTTTCTTCGGGCGCTCGCTCCGGTCCTGGATTAGTCAGTTTCTCCGGATATTGCGGGAACACTGGCACAGGAAGAGTAAGGCCCTTCGGCTCGGCTGCCCGCGGGCCCTTGGAATCCTGAAGAAGGTTATGAATGTTCACATCGATGCGAAACTTAGTTTCAGCACTTGCCATGGGTCTCGTTCCTCTCAAAAGGCTGTGATTGCAAAACATCCGTACGAGGTGGTCAGTGCGCACATCCCTGGGGGCGCCAAGTTCCCTTCCATGCGTCCCGTTCGCGATCTGGCAATAACTCCACTTTGGTCACGATCCGCATGCGATCCAGCGAATAGGGCAACTCTCTGCCGCAATCGAGGCACGCGACATATGCGAATCCGGCCCGGTGACGGTGCGGCCAGGTGGTGTGTGGATGGACGCAATCAAACAAATAAGCCAAAATCCAATGCACCCAGCTCATGAGTTTTCTCCTAGGCCAGCGCAGGCTCCTCGAGAAATGTGCCGCCTGAGATCTGTCCCTCAGAGCGCAACGATGCCAATCGCAGGTAGGCTTTTCGCAACTGCGCGCGATACTCTGTGCCGTCCATCTGCGCCTTCACAGCCGCTTCCCCAAGCTCGTAACCGAGCACATGGTGCAAAACGAAGGCTATGCGGGAGGTGGAATCGAGCAACAGAATGGGGTTACCGCTAACGTCCTTTAGCGATTGAAATGCGGATGAGTGGTTCGCTGCGGAATGTGCGTAAAGCAAAGCATCGAAGGCCGATGACTCAACATCCCCTGGCGTTGTGGATTCGCGGCGTAGCTGTTCTAACGCAAGTTCGACTGTTCGTTCGAGCAAATCTGACCTTGCGTTAGTTCCCTCAAGAGATCGATCAATCGCGGCCGTCACGACTGAAACTGACGCTCCGGCGTCGAGGGTCAACAGATAGGCGGAATACGTAAGCCGATCGAGCTCGGACTCAAGCTGCTCAAACTCAATCTGCTTGTCTGCCGCTTGGCTGATTTGTGGAGTCATTGCTCTGTACCTCCAACAAACGATCCAGATGCAACCGACATGCCAAAACGGAGCACATGGCGTCGGACCCGTAATTTGCTGGAAACAGGGGCTGCTGAGGATAGATAGGCAGCGTCTATTGTGTTGACGGGATGAAAGTGTCGAAGGTTGTTGACATCCCGTCAGGATATTGGCTTTCGATTCTGAAGCAGCGATGAAAAGTTAGAGAAAGACGTGACTGGTGTCAAACAACTGACTCCAAGGTACTTGGCTACCAGGACAGAATCTCGCCCGCACAATCTTAAATTAGGATCTACTTCGCGATGTGGATGCACGATTGCGAATGCAGCGCTCTATGGAACTATCGCCGACGACGATGTTATTAGCGAAACATTCGATGACCAGGACTTACAAATGTGACTCTGCGACCAACATTCGCATTTTGACGATATTCTCGTTGCTTATCATATTCATTCCGACGGCAGTCTTCGCCGACGTGCATCCGCGTGATGTTGCATCTGTGTCAGTGGCAGATACAGGCGAAGTGCAGGATGAACGAGAACCTAACGACGCAGGGGACTGCGCCGCACTTGGCGAATTTGATGTCGCTTTTCATACCAAGCACAGCGGTCCGCCAACCGTAGGTATAGTTTTAACGGACCCGCGTGGACGCCGCATTGGTTTCGATCCGCTCACAAAGCGTGGCTGGCAGGAATTGCCCTTGGCCCAAGGGTCGATCGATTGCGAGGAGTCGGACGGCAAGAATGCATGTCGCGGACTGGTCGAAGTCTGTGGAGCGCTAAGCGGAACCTATAAACTCGAAATTATTGCGAACGCGACTTCGGACTACACCGTGACTATTTCGGCCAGGAGCCGGGAAGTTCGTGACGGACAACACCTCTGCTCCTCATATTCCGCCTATGGGTTAATAGACGTCCCTATTCGAAAAGGTTCTCGAAACTTCTTTTCGGTTACCTATTCGCGCGATCCTAACCTTAGCGTCGTGGCCCAGCTACGAAAGGTCGAGGATGAGCGATATGACACCCGCCAACATCCGAGTGCATGTGGAAGTGGAAATCAGAGACGGCGAGGCTGTGTAGCCGTTCGCACTGCAGGAGATTGATCCCTCCCCGGCACCCACTCTTGCCTCAGTGTTGATGAGCCCCTGACACTTTCAACTTTCGACAGTGCCGCATCAGGGTTCGTGCGCGAGGCTCATGACGTTCAGTCACATAGGCGCGCTCAGTTTGGCAGAGAACTTGCGTTAGTTTGAGATGCGACGCTTCGAATCACATTGCGAGGCGGTTATGTGGAAAATCACAACTCGCGGGTTCACGCTACAAGAAGTTCTAATGTTGGCTGCAATGAATATCGCTACCGCCGTGATCGCGGCCGAGAAAGGCAGGCAAGGAGCGTCGCAGAACCGCACAAAAAAGGAGCATACATGCAATCTACAAACTTCATAAAACTGGCACTGGCAAGCGCTATCGGCGTTGCGGCATTACAGTCGATGACTGCAATCGCGCAGGAAACTCGATCAGAAATTAGTGTCCAGGGCACCGGGTTTTTCACCAAAGATAGCGAAGGCAACGGTGTTCAAGACCACGTCACCAATACAGGTGGATTTCTGATTGGGTATCGTTACAACATCAATCGTTGGCTTGCTGCCGAGGCCAACTACGGCTATGACCGGAATACACAGACATACTTCGGCAACGGATTCGGGCGTGTACAGTCTAACGTTCATCAAGCCACGGGCGAGGCCGTGGTCAAACTGCCCCGCCTACTCAGGTTACAACCGTACGCGCTCGCAGGCGGCGGAGCCCTAATGTTCGATCCTACCGGAAGTGCTGGCGGCAGTTTTGCGGGTGCAACATGGGAAGCCAAGGGTGCATTTGTCTATGGTGCCGGCGCTGACTACGCCTTCACCAAACACTTGTCCTTCCGGGCAGAATATCGCGGCTACGTGTATAAGGCGCCCGATTTCAATCTCGCCAGCTTGAATACAGATGCCTGGACGCACACGGCGCAGCCCTCGGCCGGCATCGTCTTTCGCTTCTAAGTCGAGCGACCCAATGATAGGCGCAAGCTCACAGTCGATCGACTTGGAGCCTAAGAGCGCGACCGGGAAGTGAAGTCGGGGGATTCGGTAAACAATCCGAATCCCCCTTCGTGCTGCCGAATTGGTGCCGGGCTGAAACCTACTGCTTTGACGATCGGAAGCTGCATTCACCCATGTTGGGACACGGCTTGCGGTGAGGTGATTTTCTCCGCTCTCCGCTTCCGCTCTCTACTGACTTTCTTTTGCGCCTGACGATCCCTGGGTTCGTTCGAGATCGCTGAGTTTCTTTTGCTGGTCTGGACTGAGAATTCCGTAGATTTTGGACTGCATGCGAGCGTTGGCTACGATCAGTTTTGCCAGTAGAGCCGCCTCGGCCTGGGCCAGGCTTTTGACTTCCTTTTCATTCATGCGATCACCGCTGGTCGCAAGCAGCTTTTCCCTCGTGCTGCGCAGCTCTGTCATCAGGGGCTGTAGACTCTGCCGTTCGAGCACCATCACCTGCTGGATAGCTGCAACCTGTGGGGGCGTCAGGCTCAGATATTCAGCCAGGGAAGGATTCAACTGAAGAGACGAGAACGGGAGAGCCACCATCACGATCTCGCTGTCCTGTGCCGGAGCGGGTTCTGCCGGAGCATCGGGGACTCGCGCCACGTCTTCCCGCTCGATTTTACGCCACAGGCTCAGCAATTCAAACTGCATTTGTGTCAGCTGATATTGCTCAGCGCTCATTTCCTTCCCCTGTTTGCTGCTGATTTTTCCTTGTTGCACGGCCTCGGCAATTGCTGCGAGCGTGGCTGAGAACCTCTGCGTGACCGCCGCCATCGCTCCCTCATAGTCGTCAGGTTTTTCCTGCTGCTCGTTTGTCTCGCCATCCGGACTGGTTGGGCGGATTGTCGAACTTGGGTTCTCAGAGTCAGAAATCGACGAACGAGAGACTCTGATTTGTCCATTTGCCTTCGCGTCGTCAGCAGCAGATCGCGCGACGAATGGGATAACGATACATAGGACTAAGATGGCCACCAGCTTATTTCTCATTGCAAGTTCTTCCTTCTCGCTCAAGAGACTTGTACCGCACTGCTCTTACTCTCCGAGCAACATTAAGGAGAGGCAAGTTTCATGCCAGTGGCAGGTTTCGACTAAATCATTGGAACAATGCGGGCAACAGCGAGCGGAAGAGGAAACTGTCGACAACTGTTGAAGGTGTTAAGACAGCCCGCACTCTAGTTGACAGCTTGCACGGCGACCAGGCACAGGCAACCGAGTTGCACTCGGTGGGATGAGGACTCCGGTTAAGCATATTGACCGGGGTCGATGCCGAATTTCTTCATGCGCGACAGAAGCGTAGTCCGATTGACGCCCATTCGTGCAGCAGCGCCGTTGGCACCGCCAACGCGACCCTTGCTTTCACCAAGCGCGTGCACAATCTCTTCACGTTGCTTCTGAGTCCTCTCATCGGCGGCAGTCTTGTTTCCGTTGAGAGCATGGAGGGTTTCTTTCACGATTCGCGCAATGTCTTCCTTGCCGGAGCCCTGCATCGTAACCGCGGTTTCGTGAGTCTTGGATCTCCGCAGCTCGGCCAGCGGCGCTTCAAGCGATCTGCTGCGGGTCAAGATCACGGCACGCTCGATGAAATTCTCGAGCTCACGGATGTTGCCGGGCCATTCCCAGGCTGTTAGCCCTTTCATGACGGCCGATGATATCCCTTCTATCTTCTTCTGCATTTGCTTCGCAAACTTTTGTGCAAAGTAGCTCACCAGCAGAGGAATATCTTCCTTGCGTTCCCGCAGGGGCGGTATGCGGATCGGAAACACGTTCAAGCGATAGTACAAATCACTGCGGAATTCCTTTTTTTCAATCATCTCTTCCAAGTCACGATTGGTCGCCGCCACCAGACGCATGTTCACTTTGCGGGTATGTGTGCTGCCCAGGCGCTCGAATTCTCGCTCCTGCAGAGCGCGCAGTAATTTTGGTTGAATTTCGATTGGGATGTCCCCAACTTCATCCAGGAAAAGCGTTCCCTGATCGGCTAACTCCAGCCGCCCGACTTTCTGCGCGATGGCGCCGGTGAACGCTCCTTTTTCATGCCCGAATAGTTCACTTTCC
>Ga0210389_10002146_pt1 | contig 15704 bp, 10 predicted proteins | sample IncBWH28OmetaG_FD_160127 | JGI IMG/M metagenome (GOLD analysis project Ga0210389, IMG submission 160127) | Forest soil microbial communities from Barre Woods Harvard Forest LTER site, Petersham, Massachusetts, United States - Inc-BW-H-28-O ...
AGCAGGCGCGCTGCCAAGATAAAACGATGCCGGAAGATTTTGGCTACTCGGTACAGCGTTTCCGTAAGGGCTAACTCCGCTTGGAACTTCGCTCGCATTGAACTGATTGCTGGCGGTCACCGAATCGTAGTTTCCCCAGCGCATGAGCGTGGTGCCGGTTAGTGTGTCGTCGAACATGGTGAAGGCCGCGCCCAAACCGCTTGGACAGGTGGACAGCGGCGCAAAGCGTGTCCCCATCTCGCTGGAGAAACCATAGACATAAATTGAAACATTTCCCTTTGCGCCGCTGCCGCAATCGGTGTTGCTCGTGGGCGCGGCGGCATAATTGCTGTGGATCAAGGGGGTGCCGAGCACATTCCCGACCAGGTTCACATAGCGGCTGTACGCAAAGATCTGAACCGGAATCGTCTGCGTCGTTTTGGCTCCGCCACCGGCGGGATCAAATCCGGAATAGTAGTTGCGGAAAGCGGTCAGCATGAAACTGGTTCCGTGAATATTGTCGAGCTCGAACTCCGTACCCTCGTTGCCCTCCCAAAGCCGGTAATTGTCCGCGGCCCCGTGATGGTAGGCGTCTCCCTGCTGCCAATCGGGAGAATTTCCGTTCGCGGTATAGAAATTATCGATTGCGAAGTTGTAACCAAAAACCGAACCGGTTTCTCCTTCACCAATGGTGCAGGTGGCAACGTGCTGGCAGATATTGTTTTCGATGAGGTTGTCGGATGAAGAATAGCTCGTATCGACTCCGTAACTTTCCGACGCGCCTGCCGAGCCATAAAAGTAGCTGTCGCGAACGGTGATGTGAGAGGACTGATACAACCACACGTGCTTATGAAGCGCGTTCGAGCCCGAACTGTTAATGCTCCGGATGTTCTTCACCCATGAGTTCGCGACGTTGTCGAATTGGATCACCGACCCGCTCTCATTGCTAACGGCCGTGGCGTCGATCGAAAGATTCTCGATTCCATCTCCAACGGCCGGGGGGCTATTCGACCACCAGGCTCCCGGTGCCTGCCCCGAACGCCAGTTGGGCGCATACAATCCCGGGGTAATGCCGATGGTCCAGGGCCCGCTACCGCTGATCGAGGTCACAATCACCTGTTGAGTCTGCGCTCTACCCGGTCGCCCGGCGCCAATGCCGCCTTCCTGTGAGCATGTTCCATCGGATCCCGTGGTCTGGCAAACGAAGATGTTTCCTGGGTCGCTGGCGTCGTCGACTTGATCGAGAATCAGTAGACTCCCAACCTTCAGATTCGAAATATTCCCCGAGGTCACCGCACCCAGACTGATTGAGGTTGTCCCCGCAGTGTAGTTGCCTGTCCAGGTCGCCACATTGCTGGGACCTCCGGAATAATCGGTATCGGCGTTGGCGACGTAAATGACCGCTCCCAGCCCGTTACCATTTCCGCCGGAACTGAATACCAGAAACGTCTGGTTCGCACCCGCTCCGCGAAGCGTGACATTCGAAATATTGTTAAAAATGAGTTCGCCCGCCAAGTGATAGCTTCCGGCGGCAAGCTGAACTACGCTCTGAGCGGGCGCCGATGCGATGGCGGCATTGATTTGAGCAACCGTAGCCCCTGTCCCCGCTGAAGTCATCGTGTTGCAGGCTGAGGTCGTACAGACCGTGGTCCGTGCGGGAATTGAGCCGGCACCCGCAGAACTCCAGTTGATGGCACGAGTCGGATTCAGGATTCCTGACCAGTTTTGAGCTTGTGCAAAAACACTACACAAAACCAAGATAACGATAGTGAAGCGGAGAACGACGGGCACAAAAATCCGGAAGATAAGTTGACTTCGTTTCATCAGTACGTATGCCTCGGGACCACTTGGGTGGTCCACTATAAATTAGGCGGCCAGAGAGGAACATCGACACCTGCCTTGCCCCGCTTGTACGGACTCAGAGCGCCCTGTCATGATGTTATCCAAGGGGCGGAGGCGCGCCAAGACACGGAAGTACATCGAAAACAACCGGGAATTCCGCTCTGGACGGCCCGTTCGACCATGCACGTCCGTGGGGCGGTAGCCCTGGGCTGAATCACTTCGAGTGCACCAGCGACTTGGGCGCGGCAAAATCGCCTTTCATCTCGCGAAACCTCCACAAATCCTGCCCGCTATCGATCAGAAACCACATCTTGTCAATCTTGGTTCTCACATTTTTCCGGGCGCCCCGGACTTCCATCGCAAGGTGCTTGGTCGCGCTCCATCCCATCATCATCCTGAACCCGGAGTACCACCAGGCCAATACCGGAAGGCCCAAGCGCCCACCCAACTCGCTGGCCATCTGTTGGGCCTGTTTCGAAATATCGGGCCGGTTCGGGTAGAAATAAAACAGATTCCTCTGCAGGTACTGCACACAAGCGGCCCGGGTCTTAGGGCTGTCTTCGAGCGATCTGAGATATTTAATGTGTAACTGCATGGACAGCCACAGAGCTTCGCGCTTCTTGTCCGACGTTCCAATGTTGCTCAGACTCTCATCTCCAAAAACCCGATAGTAGACCTTGGCTTCCGGTTCGAACTTGACGCCATCGCTGGCGAGCAGAATGCGGCAGAAATACTCCCCGTCGTCATCATTGCCGCTTAAGCGAACGTCCCATGGCCCCGCCGCCTCTGTCAGTTCGCGGCTCACCAGCCAGGTGGAGGTCTGCATATAAAGGTTCTCGGCTATCTTTCGATAGAGCCACTCCGCCCGAGACTGATCGCGCCACAAGGCTGTGGGGACAAATTGGGCACGATACCAGCGATGGGTGAACTTGCCCCACGCCGATGAAAGCAGGACCCTTTTGCCCGCGTCGGGCAGTGCTTCCATCTGCCTGGAAATCTTGTCGGGCGCCAGGAGGTCATCGGCATCGAGCCATTGGATATATTCGCCTTTACTCAAAGATATGGCCGCGTTTCTGGCAGCCGCTGCTCCCTGGTTTTTCTGCGAGACAACTCGCACCAAGTCCGATTCAAATTCCCTGGCGATGGCTAAGGTTCGGTCAGTGGAACCGTCATCGACCACGATGATTTCTTTGGGCTCCCAGGTCTGAGCGAGCGCGGATCGCAGCGTCTGCGAAATCCATACTTGCGCGTTGTACGCGGGGATCAGGATTGAAACCAAAGGCTTGGATGAGGACGCAAGGGCCCTCGTTCTGGCTCCATCGGTGGCTACGCCCGCGTCCGCCGGAACGGATGAAAACGACCGGCAGCGCGGCGCGTTCAGCCTTTCGAGGGCCTGAGCTACCGAGACGACGCGGGCTCCCGAGCCGACGGCGTATCGCACCACCCGCTCGAAAAACTCTGGTGTGCACCCGAAGGGGCTGGGATTCTCGGCAATGTCATGGGTTGCGAAAATAAGCCATCCCCGGGCATGCCGGTTGCGGTCGATGATCTCCTGGACCAGCGAGAAATTGTGCTTGCTCTGTTCGAGGAAGTAGGCGGCGAGTTGATTAAGATCTGCCCGGCCGGAATTAATGGTCTGCCCGCCCCCCCGGCAAGAGAGGAAATAATCGGCAATCTTGGCTTTGGTTAAAGGCTTCGGCAGGCTGATGGGGTAGGAAAAATTCTTGAACTCGGCCCCGGGAACAATCGCCTTGAGGGCCGCTCGGTTTACGATGATCGAATTCTCAAAGGCATTGGAATCGGTCTCCCATGAATTGCAGTGAGCATAGGTGTGGCATCCCAGTTCATGCCCTTGCGAGGCCAGTGCAGGCAGGTCGCTGCGCGCGAACATGCTTCCGCTGGGCTCTGTCTTGCCGTGCAATCCCAGCGCAACATAGTAGGTTCCGACCACGCCAAACTGGTTCAGGATAGCGCCACCGGTTTTGAATGCGGATTGCGGAAAATCATCAAAAGTAAACGAGATCAAAGGCTGTTGCGTGTCGATTGCAAACGACCTTTTGAAAACGAGGCTCGCCGCCTTTCGCTGATAATATCCGTATGCCTTCGACCTAAGACGCGAAAATGCCATTGGATCTAGCCTCTTCCTGCTATTCCTACTGCCGTCTGGATTGGGCCCACGCCAAGAATGTCCCGAGAGTTCCCGACGCCATCAGTCGGCGCCGAGCTTCAGCGGCTCTTGGGCGATCGGGTTTGTTTTCGCCAGCGCCTTCATATAAAACGCCTCGTGACGTTGCACGAGCGCGGGAATACCGAAGCGCTGGCATGCAAACGCTCTTCCGCGTTCGCCATAGCTCAGGCGCTCCGCTTGGTTGTCGAGGAAAAACTTCAATTTCTCGGCGAAACCCTGAAGGTTCCCTTTATCCACGAGCAGACCCGTTTCGTTGGGCACGATGGCCTCGCTGACCCCGCCGCAGTCATAGGCCACGACCGGCTTTTTCATCGCCTGTGCCTCCAGCAGAACCCGTCCCAATCCCTCCGAGTGACTGGGCAAGGCGACGATACTGCTTGCGGCATACAGGTCCCGGATTCCTTCTGCGCTTCTTTCGCCCAGGAAATCGATTTGCCCCTCGAGACCCAACGCCGCAATACGCCGGCGAAGCTTTTTGTAGAGCGGTTCACACTCGACCGCGCCTACGAAGCGAACGGAAAACTTCGCGCCTCGGGCGATCAGAATGCGCGCAATTTCCAGCAAGTCATCGTGCCCTTTACCAGTATCGATGCGGGCTGGCAACAGGATCATGGGAGGATCTGGCGCCGGCGTCCGCCGCGCCGCTTCGGGTGCAAAAAAATCCGTGTCCACAGCATCCGACAAGGGGACGCATCGATTCCTCAACTCCGGCGGTATCCCGCGGCTGGACACCGTTCCAAGCGCGGAAGCACGCGCAATCCATTGCCGGTTGAGCGGAATAGCGAGGCGACTGTTATCAAAATGGTTGATGAAGGCGAACGGGATGTCGCGGTTGAGAGCCTCTGCAATCAATGCGTCGGAATCGTAGTTAAGCCAGTGCATCACCAGAAGATTGACTCGATAATCCCGGAGCGCATTTGACAAGTGATTGCTGAGAACCGCGGTTGCGTGCCGCAGATGGCAGCCATATTCACGAAAAACACTTGCCACCGATACCGGTGTTTCATCGTTTTGTCCGGCTTGCCGCTTTCGCAGCGACTGGTCAAGGATGTAGCGCAGGCGCTTCGGAACGCTCGCTATCGGCCACTCTGCCTGCAACACCGGCACGGGGATCCAAAAGATGCGGCCCACTCCAACGTCTTCCCGCTCGATGGTTCTGTTGCTGGAGTCCTTCGTCAAATGCATTTGCAATATGGTCAAGCGGTGCTTTTGCAAAAGTCCCTGATGCAGATGCCGCAAGTACTGTTCCACGCCACCCGAGGCGCGGTCGCGTTCAACATGGGCATACCGCAGGATCGTAACGCCGTCCAGACAGCCTGCAGGATGATTGCGCCCGGCGAACTGGTGATTATCGATTGTCTCTAGTTCTTTCATCGAAAACAGATCTGTCATACGGCTGAGCCCGCCGCGAAGGTCCCGATCAAGCGTTGAAATCCGCTTCTGGAGAAACGTATGCACCCAGAGCGCCCGCGTCCCCAGATGGGGTCGTTCCATCGCCTTTCATTTTCAGCACAACCAGGTAGGAATAGGAGAAAGACCAGATAACATGCGCGAAGTAAGCCACCATGCGAGCCGATGCCAACCCCATCGATCCCCATTTCAAGAGCAGAGCAGTCACGCCAAGGTATAGAACCGCCCAAGCCACGTTGGCACAGAAGCCAGCCCACATGCGGCCAGAAGCGGTAATCAGTTCTCCCGCAGGAATGTCGAGGCTGAGCAGGCCGGCGGCAATCAAGACCACCACCAGCGTGGGCCAGGCGCTTCGGAAACCGGGACCGTAGCACATCATGATGTAGGGGCTAAGCAGGCAGCCGAGGATAACGAATGGAAAGGCAGCCAGCGTGTTCACCTTGACTGACATTCGCAGAAGCCTGACCGAACCAGGCCGGTCGCCTGCGCCCAACCGCTCCGCAAAGATCGGCAGAACCGCCGTACTGAACATGTAGGGCAGCCACATCAGTGCGTTGAACCATTGATTGGCCGCGTTGTAAGCGCCCATCTCGCTGTATCCGTTCGGCTGACGCACCAGCATCGAAGCGGCGGCCCAATTCACACTGCTGATCACAAGGTGAGCGAGCACTGCCGGCACCGAGAACTTCCAGACAACCGGTAGTTCGGCGAGGCAGGACGAATAGGAAATAGGAATGTTATGAAGCTTCGCCTCTCGCACTAACGCGAACCGGTTCAGCACACACCCGGCTCCTTGCGCGAGGATCATTCCCACGATAATGCCCGGGAGTCCGAACAGCAGGGCCCCTCCGACCGTCAGCGGAAAATTAAGGATTCCTGCGAGGAAGTTGACGCGAGCGACTGCTTTAAAAGCTTCAAAACCAAAAAGCACTCCAATCTGAGCGCCGTTAACCCCGCTCAGAAGCAGCAGCAGAGCGCTGTATTGAAGTTCGGAAGTCAAGTGTGGAGCTGCAAGAGTGTTCTTGCACAGCCAGGAGGCCGCGAAAATAAGAACAATCGCCAGGCCGGAACTCGCTGCCCACGAAACCAAACTGGAAAGGGCAATGACTCGGCCCGCCTTTGCGGGATCTTTTTCACGAAGCTCGGCCACAAATTTCGCGGTCGTTGTTCCCATGCCGAAGCCGGCGAGTGTTCCGAACATTCCGACTGTGCTTTGAATAATGCCTAATTCGCCATAATGAGTCTTGCCAAGGATGCGTGCCGCCAGAACAGCCGCCACCAGAGCCAGGGCCCGTGCCCCGACCGTGCCCATCGTCGACCAGAAGGCGCCGTGCAACAGGCGCTTGCCGATCGAAGTGGATTCCAGTCGCGCACGCAGCTCATGCAGCGCATCGGGAATCATCTCCCGCACCTTACTCTTCAGACTGCTGACTTCCATTCACTCTCCTAAATACCTGTTGCTATGGTCGGCGAACTCGAAAATTCTTCCGGATAAGAGCTCAATGGCTTGCGCGCATCGCGAAACGGAGCCTTCTTTGTTTTCGTTTTCGTCTTCGTCTTTGCTTTTGCCGGCGTCCAGCCGCCCGGAACAAATATGGTCGCCAGCAGGAAGCAGAGCCACACTGGATGCAGGATTCTTACCGCGGACTCGGTGAAGTTGTAGACCACTGCGACCACAAAATACGCCAGTCTGATTCGGCCCACATCCGGGTCTCGTCGATAAGCGGCGATCGCGTTGCGGTAGCCCGTGACAATCAACAGAATCAGCAAACCTACGCCGATCCAACCCAGGTTCAAAAACACTTCGATGTATCCGTTATGAGCCTCATTCGGATGCCACCAGTAAACACTCCAGATTTTGTCAAGCCGTGGCCCCAGCCAGAAACTCTCGAAACCGGTTCCAAAAAGAAAATTGTGGTTGAGGCTGATCACCAAATCCCAGACTGCCGTTCTGCCCGTCAGGGTTGGATCCTTTCCAATTGCCTTCACAAGACCGGCGCCGGCGCCCAGAAACAGGGCGCTCCCGGACAGCGCAATGATCACTATCACCAGAACGTGAACAATCCAGCGATTTCGGGCGAAAGGGCGGAGGCTGGTCGTGATCATCAAGGTGGCGGCCATCAGGAAACAAGCCAAAGCGGTCATCGTGCCGGACGACCAGAACAGGCGCAATACGATGAGGAGAAGGGTTCCGTGGGCGATCAGTAATCCTCTTCTTCCCTTACTGACTGCCTTGCGCAGACCGCCGGGGCCTTGCAGAAGCTCGCACAGCCGCCAGACGGCCCCGAGGCCGAAGAGCAGGCAAACTCCGCCCAACTCATTTTTGCTGGTGGCGACTCCCGTGAAATAGCTGTCTCCGGTCGGGGTCCAGCCCCTCCCGATGGCCGAGTAGTACTTGCTCAATAACAGCGAGGCCGGTACCAATACGAAACCGACGCGTGAGAGCAGGCGCTTCACCGCAGCGGCAGGGTCCGCATCGGTCAGAACGACGAGAATCATCGCGACGTCGCCCAGGGCCTTGATCCAACGCTTGAACGATATATCGGCGTAGTCCGACCAGAGGATGCTGATCGCACAGTAGACAAAAAACAACACCAGAGGCCCGTTCGCCGCGACCAACCTTCCGACCTTGGCGCCTCTCGCAATCAGCACGCCCACCGCCGTGAGCAGCAGGGCCGTCAACAAAGCGCGATCGAAAGGATTGCCGTCCATGATCTGATCGGCGGAGTAATTTATGGTGGAACCCGAAGTTATGGCCGCGATCCATTGCGATGCCATTCGCGATCCGGCAATGGCCAGCCAGATGACGGGTATCCATAGCGCGGGCGAAGTCTTGTCCTTGCGATCCCGGTTGAGCGCAAAGAGCCCAAGAATCCCTACCGCGTATAAAAGAGTTGCGATCCTGGCGGGCATTAGTCGATAAACAGACGGTGGATGAGTTCGAGCGTTAACAGCAGGTGAATATCGTTAGTATGATTCTGGTCGCCGCGGAGATGGCCCTCCACCACCGACTGCACGCGCTTGGCCTGAAGGTAAGGCCGCGAGAGCGTGCGGGGATCGAGCAACATTTCTCTGACGTATTTGCCAAGCACGTCACGATACCAGACACGGAAGTGGCTGAATTTGTGCCAGCCCAAAAAAAGACGTTCCAGATGGAGTCGCGAAAAAGAATGGTCGAAGCGCGCCATCCACTGGGGCATGCCGGCGTCATAGGCATATTCCGCTCTGAATGTGAACTTCAAGAACCTCCGCCTGGCCGCAGCCGACATTCCGGAACCGTTCCCGCTGAGTCCAAGATCGGTCGGGATCATGCTGAGCGCCTTGTTCCCGTCCGCGATCAGCCGCATGCAGACGTCGCTGTTCTTCGGACTCTTGGCAAGCGATGCGTCCGGAGCACGAAAAACTGTTCGTACAAGCTCGTTGTCAAGGTAAGGAGTTCGCACTGACAATTGCGTCTGCTCGAGTGCCAGCAGTCCATAATGGTGCCAGGGCGCTTGCCGAAAAACCGCGAACGAAACAGGGTGCCCGGCCAAAGTCCGAACGTAGGTGTCGCTCGCCGCATCCACAAAAGGAACGAACTCGCCGGCAAACAGCCCGTTATCGGGCCGCCCCGGCTTGAACGCCGGAACCCAGCGCAGCACCTCGCTTCCATAGTTGCCGGTCATTCTTACGGGAGCAATTTCGCGCGCCAGTTCGTTGGCATACAAGTCGGCGGCACGGTTCACTCGGACGCAACCATCGGTGAGATACACTGCGCGCTCGGCGTAATGCGCAAAGCGTGACAGAAAGGTCTCTCCCAGCGGAAGCACCTCATACGGCTGATGGCACGCGTTCGCTACTTCCCGTGATACAACCACGTCCTGGCAGTCGCGGTACGTTCCACCGAAGGTGTAACACGGGAGCGTACCTGGGGCGGCCGAATGCCACGCCAGAATCATCCGGCTGTCCAGTCCGCCGGTGAGCGACATCCCTACGCGCTCGCCCCCTTCGAAGTATTGCGGAAGTCTCCGCGCGAATACGCTTCGGAGCTCTTCATAGTAGGCTTCGGGATCGAGCCGCTCCTGATCTTCCCATTCCTTGGCCTGAAAATAGCTGCTCTTGGCTTCGAGCGAGCCGCTCATAAAAGTCCAGGCTGAGGCGGGAGGCAGCACGTTAATATTTTCGAATAGTGTCCTGTTTTCAAGGACGCAGCCGCAACCGACCATCTCTCCTAAACTCCTGGAGTCCAGCTTGCGCAGTTCAGGCAGCACTTCAAGGATTGCCTTGGCTTCAGCGGCAAAGTAAAACGCGTCTCGCGACTCGTGGTAGTAGAGCCGGTGCATCCCGTACCGGTCGTTAAACAGCTTCGCTCGGCCGAACTTACGGTCCAGCACGATCCCGTGAAATCTTCCATTCAAGCTCACAGGAAAGGCAGCGTCTTCCTCCGCGAGATGGACCAGATAGGATGGCCCAGCCGGATCGAACTCATGACCTCTGTGCTTCAACCGGTCGGCCGCTTCGGCTTCACGATATTCTTCTCCGGAAAAGACCAGAGAAACATCGCCGCCTTCGTTCGAGAGTGGCAGCGCGTGCGAAAACAAATTCTGCCGCTCCGCCCAGCCAACGTAAACACCCATTGCTTCGTCGATCAGGGTTCCCGTCTCGTAAAAGGATTCATGGCAGATGGACTGCACCATCTGTCTCAGGCGAGCTTCGGCCCATTCCCGAGGCATTTTGGTGACGAGTCCTACAATTCCCGGCATAAATTAAGGTGAAACAGGAGTGGAGATACGCGTGAAAAGACTGGAAACAGCTTAAGAAGTGGAGCCGGCGGGAGGATTTGAACACTCCATCTGCCGATCACGATTCGACCGCTCTGCAATTGAGCTACACCGGCTCATTCGACGACGCGAGACAAAATCATACCATCTCGCTCGCGCGCCAATTCCGAGGCTTATTACCTTTTCAGGAACAATTCCACCCAGACCGCGATGAAGATTGGAAGAAATCCCAAGCGCTCCCCATCGTGTAAGCGGAGCGTAGTACCTGGGCGTGAGCATTTCCTCGAATCCATTTCGAACCTTGAATTCAAGTAGAGGATTGTCGCCTTTGTTTCCGTAGTGAAACAGCCCGTAGGTCAGCTGTGGGATGCCCCTCGCTTCGCAGAGTTCCACCGTTTTTGCAATCAATGCATTAGCAGGCCGCTTGTCCGAATGTCTTGGATTCGGCATGCATTGCAAAATCGAAGCAATCTCTCCGCGATAGACAACTTTTACTAGACCGATCAGTTCGCCGCCGGCATATGCCCCGATCAGATCGCTGCGATCGAGGAACGACGAATAGTCCTTCCTGACCTCGTCGAACGACTTGCCATAGTGATTGTTCGGCCTGCCCTGCCGCAAAGGACAATCGTTGTTCAGCGCGACAATGTCGCGGATGATTTCATCTCCGAATTCCTTGACGGTGACCACTACGCCGCGCTTTTGTGACCGCCGCACATTCTTGCGCGTCTCCTGGGGCAGCTTCTCCCACCACTCCTTGAAGTTCGCCGTCGGCGCCACCGCGATGCTTTCCATAGTCAACGGATAGTCGTATTTCGCCAAGCTCGCCGGCAGTTTCTGCGCAAACGTGAAAATGTCGGCTCGTAGCCCGCTGCCCGATGACTGTTTCAACTCCTGAATGCATTGTCCTGGATCTTCCACTTCCCGGTCGGACCACTCTTCGTCAAGCACGGACGCGATCTTGAGCCACCCATTAGAAACGCGAATGGTGTTTCCTCGAACTTCGAATGCGGGGACGCTGGTCCACTTCCCCTTCACACTGACTTCGATATTCTTAACAATCATTGAACGATGACTCCAAGTAACGACGGTGCCAACTAACGATGGCTCCAGATTTCCTGCTACGGCGTTGTCAGCGCCGACTCGAGCGGCATTATGGTCTGCCCGGTTTGCAGGCGTTTCGCGTCGAGTTGCACAAAGATTGAGTCCATGATCTTTGCCGTCAACAGAATCTCGCGGTACGGAATCGGTACTGGTGTGGAATCGACAATGGAACGATAAAAAGCCTCAATCAAGTACTTCAGTCCCGACTTCATCTGAAAATCTCGTCTCAGGAAGTACCCAAGATTGGTCCGCAGATTTCCGAAATATTGCCCGGCCAGCGTTATCGGCGGAATGAATTTCTCCGCATAGCTCTTATATCGTGATCCCCGCAACTTGATCAGCGTCTCCTGATCCGGGTCGAGCACCAGCCCGTTCTTTGTCCCGTAGGCTCGAAACTCGTGCAGCAGAGGACGCATTTGCGTCGAAAATGTGAAGTATCCAGTGACTCGCTCTTCCTCGCAGAGAATCACCCGCAACTCATCGATCACTTCTTTTTCGCCGAGCTTCCTTAAGAAGGGACTGACAAATCCGTGCGCGATCACCACCGGCGAATCTGTCGTCATGAACTCCGCAATCCGAGCAAGTCCGTGACTGATGACATTGTGAAGAAGCTTTCCGGGCAGCCGGCGCACCCAGTGCTGCGCATCTCCGAGCAGCGCCTGGGCGTAGGCCTGTCCCATCTCGTATCCGTAATAACTTTCCATGTGCACCGGGCCGTCACCGAGGTAGCCGCTGTGCACCAGTTCGCGCATGCGCCGCGCCGCCGTTCCAAACTGCGCGTCGTGTCCCGCCGTGATCCTCAAGCCTTTTTTTTCCGCCAGATTAATTAGCTGCCGAGCATCGCTTTCAAAAAGTGTGAATGGCTTCTCGACGTAGACGTTGCAACCTTCCTCCAGACAGAGCCGTGCCAGTGCGAAGTGGCTCTCCGGAGGAGTCGTGATGTGGACCACGTCCGGACGGCCTTTGCGCAGCAGTTCGTCGATGTCGCCGTAATATTGCTTTACCGGAAAGCGCTCATAAAGCTGCTCTGCCATCAACGGTTCCCGATCGCACACGCCGACCAGTTCGCAACCGTCGATTCCGGCAATTACCGCGGCATGGTTATCCGCGATCTTTCCGCACCCGACAATGGCGGCTTTCAGCATGGGTTTGTTCGAATTACCCTGCATGGAGCGTTTCCTTGCAGCTCTCAAAGTACAGCCGGAATCCTTCCGTGGTTTGAACCCGCGGCTTCCAGCCGAGGCGCGCCTTCAACTTCGCGTTGCTGTATTTGGTCCTCTTCCAATAGGCGTGCCATCGTTTGCGATTGAAATCAAGCGGCAGTTGCCCCTTCGACCACTCCGAATATCGTTCCCACATCGAACAGAGCCAGTAGCTCACGCCGTGCGGAACGTAAAGAGAACGGAACGTCCGTACGTTCCGTTTGTACTGCCGGAGAAACTGGCGGCTGGTCGGCAGATCGTCGTCGACGACGTTGAACACCTCTCCATCGATCCCGGGCACAAGGCCCGCCAAGGCAATCGCCTCTGCGCAGTTATCGACAAACGTAAACGGTATTGTGTTCGACCCGCCCAAATGAAGAAACATTCCGAAAGTGTCGAGCCCCACGCGACTCGAGATGGCGGCCCTCCCGGGTCCGTAGACATAGCCCGGTCTGACAATGACAAACGGAATACCGAACTCGTTGCACTTTTCAGTGACCAGTTGATCCTGTTTTACCTTGGCGTAACAATATGCCTCGCCGCGCCGCGCGGGACGGACTTCCACCGGGCAGGACTCATCCAGTTGTCCGTTGCGTCTTTGCGCGTTGTCATAAACCGTGAATGAGCTCACGCTCACGAACCGCTTCAGCGTTCGGTGCTGGGCCGCCGCTTCGATCAAGTTGCGTGTCGTGACCACGGAATTCATAAAGGCATCGGCAAACGATTTGGTCCCGGTACCGGCCGCCAGATGCAAGATAACCGCGACGCCGTCCGTGGCCGCCCCGCAGTCTTCGCGCGAGAGCAGATTTCCTTCGAAAACTTCGATGTGAGTATCCGGGAGACCGCCGTCCGTGAGAGCTTCGATTTTGCTCCGCTCACTGGAGGGCCTTACCAGGCAACGCACCCGCTGGAACCCGCGTTCCAGCAAGCACTGAACCACCTTGCGGCCAATGAATCCGGTCGCCCCGGTCACGAGGATGGGATCGTTCGTCCCGATTATGAAAGTGCTTTCAGGTTGATTCATGTTTCGATTATTCGGTAACGTATTGCTCTTTCACGGGCGCGATACCGACGAGCGCCAGAATCTTGCCCAAGTGATCGAACAGCCGGACGAGGACGCTCATGAATCGGTGCTGCCCTAGCAGGAACGCGAACGGCAATGCGATCGTATACAAAGGCACGGCCAGCATGGACTTCAGCACCTCCAGGGCTCCAAATGTCGGATAGAGAATCGTCGTCTTCCCCCGCAACAGAGCCCGGCGCAACATGAAACCGCGGTTCCACCGGATCGGCGGTACGGTCTCGTATGCCAATGCTTCGTGGCACCAAATGAAGACGCGACCCTTGCCGATCATCCTTCGGAAGAAATCCTGGTCCTCGCCGGTAAGAAACTCAGGATTGAAGGGTTGAGCTTCATTCTCGAAAACCTCTTTCTTGAGGAAAGTGTTGCCCGTCCGCCCCTTTTTCCAGTCGATGACCATTCCCGTCGGATAGGAAGGACGATCGTAGAACCTGCCCGCGATCACCCACTTCGGCGCCGTGTCGTCGAAATGCGGCTTGACCGGTCCAAGCACGCCATCGCACTCGTATTGCCGGCATGCATCGAATAACGTCAACAGCCAGCGCTTGATCGGAAACTCATCGTCATCAATGAATACGATGTAGTCGCCGGCGGCGTTTTCGACCGCCAGATTGCGGGCGAGCGCGATGTTTTGCTCCGGCTGAAGCCGGTAGACACACGCAATCGATGAGTTTTGGCTAAAGTCCGCCACCACCTGCTCGGCAGATCTCAAGCGGTCATTGTCGACTACCACCACCGAAAAACTGAATCGGCCTTCAGTCTCCTGGCCACCAAGTTCGCGCAGGAGGTGCCGAAGCATTTCCGGCCGTCGGAAGGTGCAGATGCACACGCTGATGTGCGGCAACGACGCCATAGGTCTAGGATCGAACCGCCGCCGGGGACTGTCCGCTGCCACGTCGGAAGGGGTGGCGGAGCACGTCCTTCAACCTTTGGACTTGTTCGCGTTGCCGGATTGCCATTAGTTCTTCGGGCATGGTCCTCTTCACGCCGGTGAGAACTGACCAGGCGTATCCAGCCAGCATCAGCATTCCGCCGACTACATACGGTTTGCTTCTCATCTGGTAGGCGGCCCGAAATATTTCAAAGCCAGGATGACCGCCGAGCTGATAATCCTTCCGTCCTCGATTCAGCAGCCGGCGAACGATTCCGGAATGGTTCTCGCTACCCACATTTCTGTGATGAAAGCAGGATCTCTCGTCGAATCTCCAGGACTGCCAGCCGCGGGCCTGCGCGCCGAGCAAAGCAATCAGGTCGATTCCCCCCGAGCTCACCGGCTGGTATCCGCCAATCTGTTCGAAACACTCGCGCCGAAAAAGCTGGCACGCGCCGGATACGTGAGTCGGACTCATGAGTTGAACGTCATGCGAGGGATTATTTTCGCGATAGGGTGTCCCCGCTACTCCGAGTCGCGGGTTCTCGGCAAACTTGCTCATCAGGAAGGCGAGGTATTCCGAATCGAAAGAGATATCCGCGTCCAGATTCCCGATGATGTCGTAATGCACGCCCCCCAGCTCGGCATAGCCGGCGTTAAAGGCATTCACCTTGCCCGCAAAACTTCGCCGCGCACCCTCCGGAATTCTTGCGAGCTTGATCCAGTCGTGCTGCGCCGCGTACCTTTGCACAATCTCATCGGTGCCGTCCGTCGCACCGTCGCTGACAATCACCCATTTTGCCGGGCGAAGCGTTTGCGCCACCACGGAATCGAGAGTGTACGGAATCAGCTGCGCCTCATTTCGGGCTGGAGTGATCAGGACGTAACTCGGTAACCTCGACATATCTGAAGGAGGCATATCGAAAAGAGACTTGCCCGATTCAGGCATATCAAAGGCCTTGGGACAACGATCCATTGGCTTGTCAGAAGCGATCAAGGTTGAGGTACTACGGGAATTTGAGGCTGGCACGGACCGGGTCAGTCGCGCCGATTATGAGTCGCAAAAGCAAGACTCGCCAAGGTGGGCAGATTGAAACTGGAAGGGTCGAAGCACGGGCAACGTCGCGATCGTATTCGTCAATATCTTTTTCAGCTTACTTTGTTGAGGTCATGAGTGCTGGAGAGCTTCGCGAACGCTCCGCCAATCGCAATCCATGACTTAACCATTCCACAGAATCGCTCGCGCAGCAGCGTCGCGTCCGGAAAC
>Ga0210389_10002147_pt1 | contig 15702 bp, 15 predicted proteins | sample IncBWH28OmetaG_FD_160127 | JGI IMG/M metagenome (GOLD analysis project Ga0210389, IMG submission 160127) | Forest soil microbial communities from Barre Woods Harvard Forest LTER site, Petersham, Massachusetts, United States - Inc-BW-H-28-O ...
CCCCCGGCCGAGGCGACCGGGGCGGCCGAGGCGGCCGGGACAGGCGCCAGGGCGACCTGGTACGCCGCCGAGGGGGCGAGGAGCGCCCTGAGCACCAACTCGGCCAGGGAGTGCATGGGCGAGTAGGTGCCGTTGCCGAGCGCGATGACGGCGAGCCCGGTCGCCGGATGCCAGCGCATGTTGGATCCGAAGCCCGGGTAGCCGCCGCTGTGGCTCACCACCCGGCCGAACGCGGGGTCCTCGTCGACGAACAGCCCGAAGCCGTAGTACGAAGGCGCCGCGGGCGGCCCGCCGGGGATCCGGTCGGGCGCGCGCCACCCGGTCACCGCCTGCGGCAGCTGCATCTGCCGCCTGGACGCCGCCGCCAGCGGGTGCGGGGCACGCGACCCAGTGCTGTCCCTGCGGGCGGTGCCGCCCGGCGGGAACGCCGCCGCGAACCCGGCGGACCAGGTCGCGAGGTCGGCCACGCAGGAGAACACGCCGCCCATCGGCGCGAACGCGCCGTACGGGTCGAACGGCAGCTCCAGCCAGCCGCCGGGACCGCGACGGTAGCCGGTCGCGAGCTGCCCGGCGGTGAACTCCTCCGCGGCGAACCCGGTGCGGCTCATGCGCAGCGGCGCGAGCAGCCTGGTCCTGATGAACTCGTCGTACGGCACGCCGGACGCGGCCGTCACGACCCGGCCGAGGATCGCGTACCCGAGGTTGGAGTACTCGAAGCGGGTACCAGGCGCCCAGTTGAACTGGACACCGCGGGCCAGGAGCGCGTCGAACTCATCGAGTGGCAGCCCCTGCTGCCGGTCGCCCCACGGGTCGTCGGTCGGGAAGCCGGCGGTCATCGTCAGCAGGTGCCTGATCGTCAGCGGGCCGGCATCCGGCGCCCCGTTGACCCAGCCGGCCAGCTCGGGCACGTACGCCGCGGCCGGGTCATCAAGCGAAAGCGCGACCGCGTCGCGCAGCAGCAGGATCGCGGACGCGGTGAACGACTTCGACATCGACGCGATGCGGAAGACCGTCCGCTCGTCGGGCACGGTCTTGTCAGTCGCCGGCCCGCCGAGGGACCGGTGGCCGAAGCCTGCCGCGTGCACTAGCTCGCCGTCCCGCACGATCCCGTAGGCGATCGCGGGCTGCCCGCCCCGCTCGTGGAAGCGGCGGACGATCTCATCGGTGACGCTTGGAGCGAAATCTCGAGGCACCCCAGTATCCTCCCACGCCCCTGGCGTGCGATTATCGGATTGTCCGGGTACGCCAGTGGGGCGCCTCGAGACTTTTGGAGGTTCCGACGATGTCGTCAGCAGTCATGCCGCCCGCGAACCAGTCCGAGCCACTGTACGGCGGCAAGAAGCACGGCCGGGTCACGGTCAGGGACGTCGCCGCCGCTAAGGCGCGGGGCGAGAAGTGGCCGATGCTCACCACCTACGACGCGCTCACCGCGGGGATCTTCGACGAGGCCGGGATCCCGGTGCTGCTCGTCGGCGACTCGGCGGGAAACGTGGTCTTCGGCTACGACACGACGATCCCGGTGACCGTCGACGACCTGATCCCGCTCACCGCCGCCGTGGTCAGGGGAACCAGCCGGGCGATGGTGGTCGCGGACCTTCCCTTCGGCTCCTACCAGGCGCGGCCGACCGAGGCGCTGCACGCCGCCGTCCGGTTCATGAAGGAAGCGGGCGCGCACGCGATCAAGCTCGAGGGCGGCCAGCGGATCGCGCACCACGTCGAGTACCTGGTCGCGGCGGGAATCCCCGTGATGGGCCACCTCGGGCTCACGCCGCAGTCGGTGTACGCCTTCGGCGGGTTCCGGGTGCAGGGCCGCGGCGAGGACGGAGAGCGGCTGCTGCACGACGCCAAGGCGCTGGAGGCCGCGGGCGCGTTCTCCGTCGTCATCGAGGGCGTACCCGCGCCGCTCGCCGCGAAGATCACCGAGTCGCTGCACATCCCGACGATCGGCATCGGGGCAGGCCCTGGCTGCGACGCCCAGGTCCTCGTCTGGCAGGACATGGCCGGCCTGTCCGCCCGCTCGCCGAAGTTCGCCAAGCGCTACGCGGACCTCGCCGGGGTGCTGCGCACCGCCGCGTCCGAGTTCGCGGCGGAAGTCGCGGGCGGCACCTTCCCGTCGGAGGAGTACTCCTACAAGTAGGGGCGCTCAAGTCAAGATCAACGTCATGAGCAGTCCGAACGGGTGCGTGTTGCACGTCGCAGCCCAAACCCGCACCCGTTCGGGCGGGAAAGCCCGCTGGCCGCCTGACCGGCCCGAGGGGGGCTGACCCCGCCCGCCGCGCCGCCCGGGTGGTCGCCTCGCCGTGACCGCCACTTATGCTGCTGGCTGAGCGGGACAAAGCGGAGCCGGGGGCAGACATGGAGACTTTCGGGGCGGGCGCGCAAGGGCCGCAACCGGGGCGGGACTACCCGCCGCCGGCTCAGGCGGACGCGGGCGGCGACGGCGAGTTGCGGCTGTCACTGGACGGCAAGGACCTCACCGTCCGCCCCGGCCAGGCGGCGCGGGTCGGCCGCTCCCCCGACAATGACCTGGTCACGGAGGCGCCGACGGTGTCGAGGCACCATGCGGTGCTGCGCCACGGCAGCGCCGGGTGGGAGTTCGAGAACGTCGGCTCAGCGCCGACCTTCCTGAACGGGCAGCAGGTGACGCGGCTCGCGGTCGACAGCCCGCTTGCCCTCGTGCTCGGCTCCGCGGACGGGCCGGTGCTGCGCGCCGAGGCGCCGGCGCGCACGCGGGGGACACCGGGGTACGCCGGCGGGGCGGGACGGCCGGGCCCCCAGGGAGCCGGCGGTCCTGGCGCGGGCGCGGTACCGCCTGCCATGCCGGCCGCCCACCACGCCGCCGCGCACGTCGACGACGAGATCGCCACCGCGCTGCACATCTTGTTCCCGCTGCACAGCTGGCTGCACAACTCGGGCTGGCGGCAGGGGCTGCGGCTGCTCGTCATCGCCTACGCGCTGCTCCCGCTGATCTTTCTCGCGGTCCTCAGCTCATCGAACGACCTGTCCGCACCGGGGTGGGCCTACAGCCTGTACGTCGCGCCGCTGTGGATCATGGGCTTCTGGCTGCTGATCCGTCCCGGCCACCTCAGGCGGCAGGAGGTCTACGCCGCGGCGGGAATCGTCGCGTGGACCCTGGTGTGGATCAACCTGGTGACGATCAACGTCAACGACAGGCTGCACCTCAGCGGCTCCATCGGGTTCCTCCCCGCCCTCGTGGTCGGCTTCAACGAGGAGATCACCAAGGCGCTGCCGGTGCTGCTGGCCGGCCTCATCCTGCTCAAGTACAGAAAGGTGAAGCTGAGCGTCCGGATGTCGATGTTCCTCGGGACCATCGCCGGCCTCACCTTCGGCGTCGCCGAGCAGGCGTTCTACACCTCCAACGACATCATCGGCATCAACCAGGCGCAGTCCAACAACGAGGCGGTCAACGCCGCGCTCGCCTTCGCCGAGCGGATCTTCTTCGACGGCTTCCAGCACGCCGTCTGGGCCGGGATCGCGGGCTTCTTCATCGGCCTGGCGCTGAACTACCCGCGCCGCCGGATCCAGCTCATCCTCCTCGGCGTGACGATAGCCGCCGTCCTGCACACCCTCAACGACTTCCTGGCCGGCTCCTCGATCTGGCTGGTGATCATCGTCCAGGCGGCGTCGCTGCTGCTGTTCCTTGGCTACACGATGTCCGAGGCGTCAATCGAGCAGCAGGTCAGGGATAGCCCGCTGTTCCGCGGTGACTCGATGGTGCTCCAGGCCTTCAGGGACCCGGCCGAGCCGCCGCACCGCTCGGGACGCTAGCTCGCGTGTGTTGCCTGGGGGTGGTGCGGGAGCCACTGCCAAGACGCCAGGGGGTAGTAAGACCTCAGATCGTCAGATGACGTATCTGGTGGGGTAGGTGGTGTGGGTTCTCCCCGATGGATTGCGCCATCTGAAGACGCCGGGTTCTGGCTGGTCGAGGCGCCAGCCGGGGGCTTGTTTGTTCCTGTGGTGGTAGCGGCACGGTGCACCAAGGTTGCACTCGCAGGACGGGCCGTCCGGCCAGGGGATGGTGTGGTCGGCATCGGCTTCGGCGGCGGGGCGGTTGCAGCCGGGCGCGGTGCACGTGCTGGCGCGCGCCTGGATCAGGTGCTTGACCTTCCGGCTGATTACGTACTTCCCCGAGTAGTTGCGATGGTCGCATTCGCCTCTGGCTATCCGGGACGGCTCAACCCGCAGCCGCCGCAGGAACTCCGCTACCTGCGCTGACTGCTCGGCGGGGCCGGTACCGGAGTCCTTGTGCCCTGGTCCTGACGGCCCTGCCTGACTGGGTTGCCAGGGGTGCTGTCCGGGGGCGCAGCCGTGGGCGGTTGCGGTGCCGTCGGAGCCGATGACCGTGGCGCACCAGCGGGTTTCTGGGTGCTTGGCGGCAGCCTCGACTAGGTCGCGGGTGGTCCGGGGGTCGAGGAGACCGAAGCCGGGGACCTCGCCGGGGGCAGATGACCAGCCGAGTAGCGTCCCGGCGGGTACCAGGAGGTTGATCACGGCCTTGACGGGCGCCCGGCCGGGGCGCGAGCCGGTACCGTCGCATGGGTTAGTGCCGCCGTCCGCGTCACCTGCGCCGTGCGGCCTGTCGGCACCGGGGCAGTCGTCGTCTGACAGCTCGTCCCTGAGGCGGTCGAGGGGGTCAAGGCCTTGGGCGCAGTCAAGGTAGACGCGGACGCGGAGTTGTTGCAGGGTCCCAGGCAGGCCGCCGGAGCGCAGCGCCCGGGCGGTCGCGTCGATGTGCTGGGAGGCGGCCAGCACCTCCTCGGGCGGAAGTTCGCGGCCGGACAGGGCGGCGTTACCTGAGTCTTCCTGCCACCGCGTGACGCGGGCCTGCTTGGCAGCGGTCTTCTTGCGCTCCTCCGCGGCCCTCGGGTCGATCATCATGACGATGCGGGTGCACATGGCGCGCAGCCGACCGGGTGTAAGGCCGGGCGCGGCGGCCGCCAGCAGCCGGTCTGCCTCGGCCGCATCCTCATCGGACAGGCAGCCGGTGGCCTCGATGATGATCTTCATCTGGTACTCGCTGATCCTGCCGTCGCGCAACAGCGTGGTGCTCGCCGGCAGACGTGTGATTGCTTCACGGGACTGAGCCATCCGCAGCTCGGCGAAATTGCCCGTCGCGATGAGCTCAGGGGCCAGTTCGTCGGGAGAGAATGCGGTGAAACCGAGGGGGGTGGCCTTCTTCCCGTCCGGCTCCAGCCGCCGGGAGGCGAACTCGGCGATGGCCGCCTGCTCCACCCACGCCGCCCGGGCCGCCAGCCGCCGCCCCGCGGATACCAGGCCGAGCAATTGGTCATCGGAAAGCCCCGGCAAGTTGGCCGGGTCGCAGGCACGGTCGGCGAGCGCGGCCAGCGACGCGTCCGGTGCCATCGCGCCAGCCAGCCTGCCCTCCGCCAGACCGCCCAGGTCGAGGCCCGGGGGAAGCCCCAGCACGACCGCCGACGCGAACGGCACCCGGCCGCGTCGCCCCGCGTCATGGTCCCCGCTGCCGGGGATGGCTTCCGTGGACATCGACCCCGCCTTCTGCTCGACTTTCGGGCCATAAGACCTGCCTGATATGAAAATATTACCCCGCAATAAAGATCATTAATAGCACTTCAAAGATTATTTTCATGATCATATTCGACAAACATGATCATGACGGCTTGACTTAGCCGCTCTTGTCTAACTACGCAGAACGGGTGCGTGCTTCGCCTTGAAGGCGAAGCACGCACCCGTTCTGGATTGTGCTGCTTTTGGTCAGGCGGCGAGCTTGCGGAGTTCCGGCAGGACTTCCTTGCCGATGAGTTCGATCGCCGCCATCGGGTCGTCGGACATCACCTGGATGGAGACGATGTCCGCGCCGACGTCGGTGACCAGCGGGCGGTAGGCGTTGATCAGGCCCGCGGCGTCGGGGATGACCGCGTAACTGGCCAGGACCTCGTCGCGGTCCATGTCGTCGGCCTTGATCCGCAGTTCCTGCGGGTCGGTGGCCTCGAGCCGGCCGGGGGCGCGCAGGCCGCGCATTGAGCTCAGCGCCTGCCAGGCCTCGTCGGGACCGTCGGCGAGGACGGTCCAGCGGGTGGCGAGGACCAGGTGCCCCTTGCCTGCCTTGGTCGCGGCCTCCCGGTAGGGGGCGATGACCTTGGCCACGCAGTCGGCCGGGTCCTTGACGCTGGTGATCAGGCCGTCGGCGTGGGTGCCCGCGAACTGGGCCGACTTGGGGCCGCCCGCCGCCATGAGGATGGGCAGGGGGCCCTTCGGCGGGGAGTAGAGCTTGGCGGTCTCGGTTGTGTAGTACTCGCCGTGGAAGGTCAGCTTCTCTCCCCGGAGGAGGCTGTGCATGATCTCCAGGCTTTCCTGCATCCGGACCTGGCGCTCGGCGTAACCGGGGAACGGGAAGCCCAGGGGGCGCTCGTTGAGCGCCTCGCCGGTGCCGACGCCGAGCATCAGACGGCCATTGCTCAGGCGGTCGGTCGTCGCGGCCATCTGCGCGACGAGCGCCGGGTGGTAGTGGAACAACGGGCAGGTCACGGCCGTGCCTAGCTCGACATTCTCCGTTGCGGCCGCTACCGCGCCAAGCCACGACCAGACAAAGCCCGCGGCGCTCGTGTCGTCGACCCACGGGTGGAAGTGGTCGCTGCCGAGTACGGCGTCGAACCCGGCCTCCTCGGCGGCCACGGCCTGCTGGACCAGGTCTTCGGGCTGGTAGGACTCGTGGCTGCAGAGCCAGGCGAACTTCATCTACGCCTCCATCGGTCTTATCGCGTCACCCCCGATCCTCTCACCGGCCGTCGCCCGCCGCGTCATGGGTGGCCGTCAATGGTCGCCGGGTGTACCCCGAGATCAGGATCAGAGCGGTACACAGATGGGGGCGCATAGTCAGTGGCCCGCGGTATCCACGCTGCGTGCACCGGAACGGGCAGCTTGCCCCGTTTCGGTGCACGCGGACTGACCGTTACCGCTCCGCAGTTACCGCGGGGAGCGGGATTTACCGTTCGAACTCACAATTTCCGGACAACGTTGAGGAAGGCATCCCATTCGGCTCGCGTGAACGCAAGACCCTGCCCCTCTGGATCCTTGCTGTCACGGAGCACGATCTCGCCACTGGGGAGATCTGCTACCTCAACGCAGTTACCGTTGTAGATGCTTGATTTGGCCTTTCGCCACTCTCCGATCAAACCCACCGGGACCCATTTAGGCATTAAAATCCTCTTATCTTTGATATGCTTGCTAGAAGCACCACATTGACATATGCTAAGCAATCCCGAGCTGGCCATAAATTATTTTGGTTATGACCACACACGTTCCATGATCGACAGAATGAAGTGTTTCGACTCGGCAGGAGGCAGCGCCGCTTTGGCCAATGCCTCGAAGAACAACCGGTACAGGTGAGTATCGGTCTCTCCATCGATGTACAACTCGGCGTTCAGGCTCTCAGTGCTCACGACATCGGCGAGAACAGCCGCCTCAGGCGTCCCTGGCGAACCAAAGCTCATGATAACGAACGAGCCAGCCAGCAGTCCGGTGTTCTTGTTCAGCGGCAGAACCCGCAGGTCGACGTTTGGCAATTCGGCCGCTGCCACTAGGTGTCCGAGCTGTGCACGCATAATCCCGTCATCACCGACCCGCCTGAGGAGCACGGATTCATCCATGACGACGGAGAGCTGGAGTGCGAGCTCGCCCGTCAGCCGCTGCTGGCGGATCATGCGGACCCGGACGGAGCGCTCAAGAACGCTCGGTGGCATGGTGGGAATCACGGTCCGGTAGGCCGCGCCCAGACTTCTGGCGTACTCCCCTGTTTGCAGCAAACCGGGGATGGCATCGGCCTGCCACTGATGGCTGGAGACCGCCTCTGCCTCCAGCCCAATGAAATCCAGGGCTTGCGGCCCAAGGGCGTCCGCGTAGTCTTCCCACCAGCCACGCTGCACAGCATCCTCGGCAAGCTCCGCCAGGCGCGCGCGCAGCGGATCGACAACGCCGTAATAGTCAAGCAGCTTTTCGACTTCTGGCGGCGGGAGGCTTTCGCGACCCGACTCCGCGCGGCTTATCTTGGTCGGCGACCAGCCAAGGCCGCGCGACACTTCACTACCTGTGCGGTTACCGCGAAGCCGACGCAGCTCGGCCGCTAGCCGCCTGCGCCGGACTGTGGGGCTGCCTGACGGGGTCATCTCAGCCCCGCCCGTCACTGAGGTCGCGCACGATCGCAGTATGACACCCGGATGCGGCCAGCGCGAGACATTCGCCAAATGTCCTTCCAAAAATCACGACGGTAGTATTGATAAAAATTTTGCCATGACGGACCATCAAGCTAGGGGCGAAGGCTTCCCGAAGTTGAGGAGCTGCGATGGGGACCAGTCCGAGGAATGGCCTGGTCTGCGTGACTGCCACGAATGGACCGCTGCCACCTGGCCGTGGACGTCCCGGGTACCGGTCGACGAACCCCTGTGCGCGCGCTCCGCCCTGAGTGCTGACGCCTGAGGCACCTGCAGCACCACGAAGATGGCCTGCGCTGGGCGGGTCATGCGCAAGACCCGCCTGGGGAGACCCCCGCGCACGGCCTGCAAACGGAGAGAGGCGATGCGGTCAACATCGCCTCTTCCGAACGCCGGGCCCGCAAAGCTAGCCCCAGTTACAGCTAGTTACGTTACCTGGAGATTTTCTCGCTGCCTACCCCTCTGGCTGGTCCGGACCACAGGGGCGGGTCGACAGCGAGGCGGCCCCGGGCGTATACGGCGACCCGGCGTGCTTTATCCACGGCGATCCCGTCCGGAGAAACGCATGCCCATTCCGCCCGCCAATCCACAAGACACCCACGCTGCCATCGCCGTCCTCGCCGCGATCGCCGCCGGCTTCTGCGTCGTCTACTGGCGTACCGCACTGCGGGTGATCTTGATCCTCCTGCTTGCCCTGGCCGTCTACGGTGCGGTCGTCGGCATCCACGGCGTCTCATCGCTGATAGCCGCGCATCATCACCAGTAGTCCCGCTCCCGCCATGGTCGTCCCCGCGTGGTCATATGACCCGTCGGGACGGCCGGGCATTCCGCTTAGCCTTGATATCAAGTATCTTAATGTCGAGACATGTGGAGGCCGCGGTGATCACTGGGATTGATCATGTTCAGCTGGCGATGCCGCGCGGGCGCGAGGACGCGGCGCGGTCCTTCTACGCGGGGCTGCTCGGCCTGACCGAGCTGGCCAAGCCACCGGTCCTGGCGGTCAGGGGCGGCTGCTGGTTCGCGTCCGGGGCCGCGGTGCTGCACCTCGGCGTGGAGGAGCCGTTCGCGCCGGCCCGCAAGGCGCACCCCGCGCTGCTCGTCGACGACCTGGACGCGCTCGCCGCCGCACTAGCGGCCGCGGGCTGCGACTGCGTGCGCGCGGACGGCGAGATCCCCGGCGTCCGCCGGTTCCATACCAGCGACCCGTTCGGCAACCGGGTGGAGTTCCAGCAGGCCTGACGCCCTCTTTCAACTCGGGGGTGCATTACGGCGGCATTGCCCTCATGCTGAGTACGTGGACGCAGACCAGGTCGCTACGTTCCGTGCGCTCATGTCGGGCTCTAGGTGGCTAGAACAAGCGAGGTCGCTCGGCCGGGCGCTGCGCTCGTCGCCCCGGTCGGCGGGCGGACTGCTCGTCGTGGGCACGCCCGACTACGAGCCGTGGCACGTGACGGCGCACCTGGACGACGAAAGCAGGCTCTCAGGCGTCGCCGAGCTCGCGCCCACCCTGGTCCGCTGGTCTCCCCCACCGGGCGCGCCACCGCACCTGTCGGTCGGCCTTGGCCGCCTTGAGGCCGCCCGCCGGGGCGAGACCCTCTTCGTGGTGGCCGAGGACGCGGCCCCCGTCCCGCTGCTTGAGCGGGTCAACGACGCGCGCAAGACGGGGGCCACCATCCTCGCACTTGACGGCGGCGACCCGGAACTGGACGCGCTGGCGCACGAGGCACTCGCCGTCCCCGCGGCACTGTCATTCGACGCGGGCCAGCACCTGGTCTCCGCGGCGGCCGGCGAGGGCGCGGCCCCCGCCCGCCGCGGCCTCCGCGACCGCCTAGCGAGACTCCTGGACGCGGTCGCGGGCCCTACGCCGGAGGCGATGGGCGAGCGGCGGCGTGGTTAGGCGTCTAGGGACAAGACCATGGTCGGGCGCTCGATCACGTGGTCCTCGCGGAGCGGCCTGACGGCGGTGCCGATGGCGAAGAACTCCGTCGTGTGGGAGCCCCACGTGTGCGAGTGCTGGCGGAGCTGGACGCCGACGATGCCCTCGGCGTGCAACTCCTCCGCCTCGGTCTGCATCCGGGTCATGGCCAGCTCGCGGGCGTCGTAGAGGGCCTGGGTGAACTGCTCGATCTCTACGTTCCGCCCGATGTTGCCGAGGACTGAGCCCATGCGCTGGTGGGCGATGTGGTAGACGCAGGAGCCCATTACCATGCCGAGCGGCGCGTAGCCCGCCCTGATGAGCGTCCAGAAGTCCTGGCCGGACAGGTCGGAGGTGAACGGCTGGCGCTTGTTGTTGCGCCAGTTCGACACCCCGCCGCCGCCCGCACCCGGCTCGCCCTTCACCGCGGTGCCGACCGCGATGAACTCGGCGATGTCCGCGCCGAACTCCTTCATCTCCACGTCAAGTCGCACGCCCACGATGCCGTCGGCGCCGAGCGCGTCCGCCTCGGCCTCCATCCGGGACATCGCCAGCTCACGCGCGTGATACATCGCCTGGGACAGGACGTTGAGCTCCTGGTTCTTGCCCCAGCGGCCGACCTGCAGGCCGACGTGGTAGATCGACGAGCCGAGCACAAGACCGAGTGGCTTGAACCCCACCTCGCGGACCAGCAGGAACTCGTTGACGGAAAGGTCTGAGGTGAAGATCGACCCGGCCTTGCCCGGCTGCAGCTCCGCGAGCCGCTTGATCGCATCCTGCGGGACGCCGGCCGCGTCAAAGTCGCTGATCTGCTGGTTTGTCATCGACGTCCTCTTATCTTCTGTTTTGGCCGATGTCGACGCGCGCCGCCTGGCGGCGCTGCGGGTCGAGGGACATGATGGCGAGCGGAGACCGCTGATTCCGTTCGGAGTGACTGCTCTTGAACCTGACGATGGCGGTGCCGATGTTGACCGCCTCGATGATGTGATCGTGGCGGCCCTCCTGGGCCGGGCACTCGCGCTCGCGGACCCGCAGGTCCATGCTCGCGATGACCACGCCCTCCGCGCCGATGCGCTTGACGTCGGCGGCGAGCTGCACCCGCGCGTCGTGGCGGGCGTCGTTGATCAGGTCGGTCCAGCCGGTGACCTCGGCGTTGCCCGCGGACCAGCGGGTCTGCCCGACCGTCTGCCAGTCGTCGTGCCTGGCCGCGATCGTGATGCCGAGGGCGAGCCCGGCAGGCATGAAGCCGCTGTGCACCAGCTTCGCGAAGTCCTGGCCGGACAGGTCGGAGGTGAACGGCTGGCGCAGCCGCGGCGCGCCAGGCGCGCTGACCGCGGTGCCGATCGCCTTGAACTCAAGGCCGCCCGTGGGGAACTGGCCGATGGTGAGCCGCACCCCGACCACGCCGTGCCCGCCGAGTTCGGCGCACTCCGCGACCATGCGGCTGATGGCCGTGCGGCGCGCCTCGTACATCGTCTTGACGAGGGGGCCGAACGAGCCGTAGCCGCCTCTGCTCGATACCTGGGTTCGTGCGGCGGGGGCCCAGGCGTAGTTGTAGCCGCCCCACGCGCCAGGGCAGCCGTAGCCGCCCGTGTAGCCGATGTTGTATACCGCGGCGCCAAGCACCTGGCCGACGGGCTGGAAGCCCACCGAGCGGACCGCGGCGAACTCATCGGAGGTGAGCGCCGATCCCCAGGTGCCGCTGCTCCTGATCTCGGCCAGCCGGGCTTCTGCCGCCGGCGGCAAGTGGTTGCTCACGACACCTAGCGTAGCCCGGCCGGGATAGTGGCGTCCGCATGGATGGCGCATCGATCGCGGCATCCATGCGGGCCACCGCCTAGTCCTGTTGGTCCCAGGCCTCGTTGCGCTCCTTCACCTTGTCTAGGGCGTGCGCCGCTTCCTCACGCGTGTCGTACGGACCGAGGAGATCTTTGCCCGGGCAGGGCGTGTCAGCGGGCTCTACCGTCATGTGCCGTGTGCAGAACCACCATTGGCCTTGCGCGTCGGAGTTCGCCATGCCTACTAGACTCGCAAAACATGGCCACTCTGCTCCACCCGGGCCGGCTATCTCCCACCCGGCAGGTTCCCGCGAACATCCCGCGTCCCGAGTACGTGGGCAAGAAGAATCCCAGGCTCGGCGAGCCGGATGTGAAGGACGCCGACACGATCGCGCGGATGCGGGTCGCCTGCCGGCTCGCGGCACAGGCCCTGGAAGAGGTCGGGCGGCACGTGCGCCCCGGGGTCACCACGGACTACCTGGACGGGATCGGGCACGACTTCCTTGTCGCCCACGGCGCGTACCCGTCCACGCTCGGCTACCGCGGCTACCCGAAGTCACTGTGCACCTCGCTGAACGAGGTCATCTGCCACGGCATCCCTGACGACACGGTGGTCGGTGACGGCGACATCGTCAACATCGACATCACGGCCTTCATCGGGGGCGTGCACGGGGACACCAACGCCACCTTCCTCGCCGGGGACGTGGATGAGGAGTCGCGGCTGCTCGTCGAGCGGACGAAGGAAGCGATGATGCGGGGCATCCGCGCCGTCGCACCCGGACGGCCGCTGAACGCGGTCGGGCGGGTGATCGAGTCCTACGCCAGGCGGTTCGGCTACGGGGTGGTCCGCGACTTCACCGGGCACGGGATCGGCACGACCTTCCACTCCGGGCTTGTCGTGCCGCACTACGACGACCCGTCAACGACCGTGACGATGGAAACCGGCATGACGTTCACGATCGAGCCCATGCTCACCCTGGGCGTGATCAGCTACGACATCTGGCCGGACGGCTGGACCGCGGTGACGAAGGACCACAAGCGCACCGCGCAGTTCGAGCACACGATCCTGGTCACCGAAGACGGCTGCGAGATCCTGACGCTGCCCTAAGGCATCGGTCAAAGTCCCGGGGGTGTGCGTGATCAAGGCGGTCGTGTTTGACATGGACGGGGTGCTCATCGACTCCGAGCCGGTCTGGGAACGAGTCCGCAGGAACTTCGTCGCCACCCGCGGCGGCCGGTGGCCGGACGACGCCCAGGACCGGATGATGGGCATGTCCACCGCCGAATGGTCCGCGTACATAAGCGCGGACTTCGGCCTGCGGGTCACCGCGCCGCAGGTGGCGGAGCTTGTCATCGCGGCCATGGCGGCGGAGTACACGGCCCACCTGCCGCTGCTGCCAGGCGCGGTCGATGCCGTGCGCGACCTGTCGGCCCGCTGGCCGCTCGCGGTCGCCAGCTCCGCGCCCAAGTCGCTGATTGAGGCGGTGCTCGATGTCTCGGGGCTGCGCTCGGCGTTCGCCGCGGCGGTGTCAAGCGAGGAGGTTCACCGCGGCAAGCCGGCCCCCGATGTCTACCTGGAGGCGGCCGCGCGACTCGGCATCCCCCCGGCGGCGTGCGCCGCCGTCGAGGACTCCACCAACGGCCTGCGCTCCGCGGCCGCGGCCGGCCTCGCCGTCATCGCGGTCCCCCGGCCTGAGTACCCGCCCGCGGCCGCGGCCCTTGACCAGGCCAGGCTGGTCATTGACTCGCTGACGGAGCTGACCGAGGGCACGATCGCCGCCCTCTGACGAGGCGTTCACGCCGCGCGGCCTGCGTTTACGCCGCGCGGCGGGGCGAGCTGACGGGCGGAGCGAGGACCGCGATGAAGTCGCGGGTCCAGCCGCTGAGGTACTGGCCGGCCGGGCGGTGCTGACCGGGGATCGCGGCCCGCAGCGGGCCGCCAGGGCGGCCCGCCACGTCCAGCTGGACCCACTCGGGGTTGATGTCGAGTTCCATGGCGGCCGTCGCCCCCGCGCCGGCGAGCGCGCTGGCCAGGTCCGCGGGGGTGGTGGACATGCCGGCCGCGTACATGAGGTCGCCCGCCGCGTTCTCGCCGAGCGCGGACCTGGCCACGTACTCCTGGTTGCCGATCGTGCCGCCCCACCGCCACCAGCGCGCCGACTGCTTGGTCGGCTGGCCGCCGCTGACCAGCAGCCACAGGTTCTGCCTGACGCTGTAGACGTCCTCGCCAGGGGCGGGGACGCCGCTCCCCCAGACGCCGACGCGCGCGCGGCCCGACTTGTCGATGACCAGGCTGGCCAGGCCGGCCCGCAGCGGCCGGGCGACCTGCCCTTCTTGCTCGTATCCGCCGGCCAGCGATTTCAGCAGGAACCCGCCGTTGAACGCGGCGAGCAGCCTGGTCCGGCTGGTGCCGGTGATCTTCGGCCCGGCCGTCACCTTGGCGGCCAGCAGCTTGCCCGGATCCACGCTGCCGTTGTGCAGCACGTAGGTGACGGACCCGGTGAACGTGGCGATGGTGATCTTCGAACCGTCGGCGGTCCGCACCTGCGCCACGGTCACCCGGCCGGGAACCGCCGGCGCGGCTCGCAGCGGCACGGCCCGCAGCGGCACCGCCTTGCTGCTGGGCGCCGCCGCCCGCGCGCACCCGACCGCCAAGATCATCCCTAGCGCGAGCAGTGCCGCCCCTACGCCCCGCCGGGCCCAGCAATTTTTCACTGCCCCATCTTTGCCTCACCCGGCCCGCCATAACCCCAATCTGCGCAAGTCCAGAAAAAGTCATTTCACCCCGCAGAGGTTGCGGGGCGAGGGCGCTAGGGCGTCCGGCCGACGTTGATCTGGTCGAAGTCGCCGTACCCGTTGGACGAGCCGCCGCCGCCTGACCACTGCCACATGAGCGCGTACGGGCTGGACTGGGTGATCCCGCCGAAGAACTGCGCACAGGTTGACGTGCCGGCGAGGCACCATCCGGCGGGGACACGCGACAGGCTGCTGGTGAAGGCGGCGTATGTCCACTCGTAGTAGTTGGTAACGACCGAGGAAGTCCCTGTGCCGAAAATGTCGGTCCAGACCGACGGCGACGAGTAGACCCCCACCTTGTACGAGGAATGGCCGGTCAAGAACGCCGAGTACCCGTCGAGGACGGCCCGGTTCACGGCGGGCGAGATGCCGCTGGTCTTTACCTGGCCACTGCAGCGCGAGGTGTACACCGAGTTCCAGCCGTTGTCGGTAGCCGGGGCGATTCCAGGCTGCTCGACATCCATGAACACAACGGGGTACGTCACCGCCAGGTGCGACATGTCGGACAGGGTCCATGCCGCCTGCTGCTGGCCCCAGGCGTAGGCCTCGGCCGCGGTGCCGTTGTAGTGCGGGTCCACCCCGGGGCCGCCCATGAACCAGTACACGCCGGTCCCTATGCCGGCGTGGTAGTCGGCTTGCTCGGCGTTCGCGGCCGCGCTGTTGGCAGACGACCACGCGGTGAAACCGCCCTTGCAAGCGAGCGATGTCGTCCAGCCGCCTGCCATCCCGATGTAGCCGCCGTAAGAGCCGCCGAGGACCGGCTCGGCGTACGGCGCGCCGCCCATCGCGATCGGCCAGCTGTCCGTCCCCGACAAGAATCCCGCGGGAGTGGCACCTGGCGGCGTGCCTGCCCCCGAGTGGGTAGGCGCGGGGTCCGCGGACGGCGCGGTCTTCCCCGTGGACGCGGACGGCGAGGTTGGCGTGGCCGGCTGGGTATGCGGCGGGCTTGCGCTCTGCGCTGCTCCGGTCGACCCGTGCTGCGCCGCGCTGCCGCAGGCGGCCA
>Ga0210389_10002148_pt1 | contig 15690 bp, 9 predicted proteins | sample IncBWH28OmetaG_FD_160127 | JGI IMG/M metagenome (GOLD analysis project Ga0210389, IMG submission 160127) | Forest soil microbial communities from Barre Woods Harvard Forest LTER site, Petersham, Massachusetts, United States - Inc-BW-H-28-O ...
TGGGGAATGATGAACTGGGGAATGATGACGAGGGCCGAGCGCGACGCGGCCTACAACAACACCGACGCCGTCAAGAACAGCACCGAGCTGAACGAAGCGCGCATCGCCGCCTCCGCGGCCTTTCGCACGGCCCATCCCGGGCATCTCGACCTGCGCTACGGACCGAAGGAGCGCAACGTCTGGGATCTCTTCCCGGCCAAGGACGCCGACGCGCCCTGCCTCGTCTTCATCCATGGCGGCTATTGGCAGCGCAACAGCCGCGACCAGTTCGCGAGCCTGATCGCCGGCGTGCACGCCCATGGCTGGGCGGGCGCCCTGCCGGGCTACACCCTGGCGCCCGACGCCTCGCTCACCGAGATCGTGGCCGAGATCCATGCGGCCCTCGACTGGCTGGCGGCCAACGGGGCGGCGCACGGCATCAAGGGCAAGGTGATCCTGTCCGGCTGGTCGGCCGGCGGCCATCTCACGGCGCAATGCCTGGGCCACGCCCGGGTGAGCGCGGGCCTCGCCGTGTCGGGCGTGTTCGAGCTGGGGCCGATCCGCGACACCTACCTCAATGACAAATTGCAGCTCACCGACGCCGAGCTTGCGAGCCTCTCGCCGCTCCGCCTGCCCATGGTGAAAAAGCCGCTGGCCATCACCTACGGCACGGCCGAACTGCCGCCCCTGGTCGCCGACAGCCGCCACCTCCATGCCAGGCGGGCCGCGGAACACCTGCCGGGGGTGCTGATTCCGGTGGCGGGCGCCGACCATTTCACCATCACCCACGAACTGCGCGATGCCGACGGCGCGCTGACGCGGCAACTCATGCTGCTCAGCTAAGTCCGTTTGGCACGGCTGTTGCGAGCCTCCGGGCAACCAAGCCGGGAGGCCCTCATGATCCAACGTCGACGTCTGCTCGCGGGTGCGGGCTTTGCCGCCGCCACCGCCGCAACTACCTTGGCCGCCCCGGCCGTCCTGCGGGCCGAGACCCGCACGGTCAAGATGGGCGCGCTGCGGCTGGTCCATTCCATGCCGCCGTATTTCTATGAAAAATTCGCGCCGGCCGATCTCAAGATCGAGATCATCGTTTTCGACAGCCCGACCGACGGCAAGAACGCCGTGGTCACCAAGTCGGTCGATTTCGGCACCTTCGGCATCGCCGCCGCGATCCTGGGCGGCGCGGTCGGCGAGCCCGTCGTCGTCGTGGGCGCGCTCTCCAACAAGGGCATGGGTGTCATCTCCAAGGCGTGCTCCGACATCAAGACCGTCAAGGACCTCAAGGGCAAGCGGGTCGGCATCTGGCCGGGCTCGACCCAGGAAGTCTTCATCATGGAGCGGCTGCGCATGGAGGGCCTGTCGATCAAGGACGTCACGGCTGTGCGCGTGCCGTTCGGCGAGATGCCCGCCATGCTGGCGCGCGGCGACGTCGACGCCTATGTCGGCGCCGAGCCGGGCCCGGCTCTCTCGATCACCTCGGGCGCGGGCCAGCTCGTCGAGTATCCCTACTCGACGCCGATGGGCGGGCTGAACATGATCTTCGGCACCCACGAGGACACCGTCGCCAAGAATCCCGACCTGGTGCGCACGATGCTGAAGACCCATCGCCAGGCCGTCGAGTTCATGATGGCCAACAAGCCCCTGGTGACCGACATGACGGTGCAGAAGCTGGGCGCCAACCGCGCCGCCGTCGACCAGGCGCTGGGCGCCAACAATGTCGAATATGTCTGGAAGCTCGACGCCACCGTACAGGGCCAGGCCAAGACCTACGCCCAGCAGATGCTCGAGCTGAAGCAGATCCGCGCCCTGCCCAAGTTCGAGACTTTCCTCAATCCGAAGTTCTCGGACGAGATCGCCAACAGCTAGGATGCCATGACGATCGCCGACGCCAGCCTCGACACGGGCGCCGAGCCGGCGGCAGCTTCCGCCGGCCGTCCGAGGTCGCTGTGGCGCCGCGCCAAGCCGGTCGTCCTGGCGCTGATCGTGCCGCTGCTGTTGCTGGCCTTCTGGCAGGTGGCGACGACTGAGCGCTGGACCCTGCTGATCCCGACGCCCTACGCGGTCGCCGAGTACATGGTCGATTTCGCCGTCGGCGGAATCTACGACGATGCCTATTCAGGGACCTTGCTCACCCATCTGCTGGCGTCGATGAGCCGGGTCTATGGCGGCTTCGCGCTGGCCGCCCTCTTCGCCCTGCCGATCGGCATCATGGTCGGCCGCATGCCGACGGCGCGCATGCTGCTCGATCCCTTCCTGCAGGTCATGCGGCCGATCCCGGTCACGGCGTGGCTGCCGCTGTCGATGATCCTGTTCGGCCTGGGCGCCAAGTCGGCTTTCGCGCTGGTCTGCCTCGGCGCCTTCTATCCGATCCTGCTCAACACCATCTTCGGCGTGCGCTCGGTCGATCCCAAATTGTTCGAGGCGGCCTCGATGCTGGGCTGCCGCGGCAACGCGCAGTTCTACAAGGTCGTGCTGCCGGCCGCGACGCCCGCCATCTTCACCGGCCTGCGGCTCGGGCTGGGCCTCGCCTGGTTCGTCATCGTGGTCGGCGAGATGACCGGCGTGCCGCAGGGCCTGGGCGCGGTCATCATGGATGGCCGCACCTTGTCGCGCACCGAGCTGGTGATCTGCGGCATGATCGTGATCGGCGTCGCGGGCTATCTCTCCGACCGGGTGGTCGTGCTGATCGGCAACCGGCTGCTGCGCTGGAGCCCCAACCATCATGGCTGACACGGCGGACCCCATCGTCGAGATCAAGCGGGTCTCCAAAGTCTTCCAGCTGCAGGACCAGACGATCCATGCACTCTCCGACGCCAGCCTCTCGATCGCCAAGGGCGAGTTCGTCTGCCTGATCGGCGCGTCGGGCTGCGGCAAGTCGACCCTGCTGCGCATCATGGCGGGCTTCGAGCAGCCATCGTCCGGCGAGGCGTTGATGTGGGGCAAGCCGATCGCCGAGCCCGATCCCTCGCGCGGCATGGTGTTCCAGGACTATGCGCTGTTCCCGTGGCTGAGCGTGCGCGACAACATCGCCTTCGGCCCGATCGCGCGCAGCCTGGCGAGTTCGCAGGTCAAGGAGACGGTCGACACGTTCATCGAGCTGGTGGGTTTGGCCAAATTCGCCAACGCCTATCCGCACCAGCTCTCGGGCGGCATGAAGCAGCGGGTGGCGATCGCCCGCGTGCTCGCCAACGACGCCGAGCTGGTGCTGATGGACGAGCCGTTCGGCGCCCTCGACGCCATGACGCGCGAGCGCCTGCAGGACGAGCTGCTGGAGATCTGGCAGCGCACGAAGCTCACGGTCGTCTTCGTGACGCACTCGGTCGAGGAGGCGATCTTCCTCGCCAACCGCGTGGTGGTGATGACGCCCGGCCCCGGCCGCATCGAAAGCGACAATGCGCTCGACCTGCCGCGCCCGCGCGACGTCGCCAGCCCGGAATTCAACGCCATCCGTCGCGTGCTCGGGGCGAAGCTTCATAGCCATCATCAGAAGAAGGCTGCTTGAAGCGACTTCCTCCCCTGCGCGGATTCCGCGCAGGGGAGGTGCCCGCGAAGCGGGCGGAGGGGTCATGAGCCACGAAGAGTCGCTGTTGCCCATGACCCCTCCGTCGCCGTATGACGGCGACACCTCCCCTTCGCGGGATCCGCGAAGGGGAGGAGATGAGAGGGGCAATGGCGAACAAGGTCTACAAGGATGCCAGGTCGGCGCTCGAGGGCGTGCTGCAGGACGGCATGATGGTGATGTGCGGCGGCTTCGGGCTGGTCGGCATTCCCGACAGACTGATCCATGCGTTGCGCGATGCGGGCGTGAAGGACCTCACCTGCGTCAGCAACAATGCCGGCATCGACGGCCACGGGCTCGGCCTGCTGCTCGAGACCGGGCAGGTGAAGAAGATGATCAGTTCCTATGTCGGCGAGAACAAGACCTTCGCCAAGCTCTACCTCGAGGGCAAGCTCGAGATCGAGTTCAACCCGCAGGGCACCCTGGCCGAGCGCTGCCGCGCCGGCGGCGCGGGCATCCCCGCCTTCTATACCAAGACCGGCGTCGGCACCGAGGTCGCCAAGGGCAAGGAGACCAAGGTCTTCGACGGCCAGGAATACGTCATGGAGCGCGGCCTGGTCGGCGACCTGGCGCTGGTCAAGGCGTGGAAGGGCGACGCGTCGGGCAACCTCGTCTATCGCAAGGCGGCGCGGAACTTCAATCCGATGATGGCGACCGCGGCAAGGCTCTGCATCGCCGAGGTCGAGGAGCTCGTGCCGGTGGGCGCGATCGATCCCGACCAGGTCCACACGCCCGGCATTTTCGTCAACCGCATCCTGTGCGGGGCGCCCTACGACAAGAAGATCGAGCAACGCACGATTCGCAAGGCCTAAGTCAACGAGATACAAGGAGACAGAGCGATGGCCTGGACCCGAGATCAGATGGCGGCGCGTGCCGCGAAGGAACTGAAGGACGGCTACTACGTCAATCTCGGCATCGGCATCCCGACCCTGGTGTCGAACTACGTGCCGGAGAATGTCGACATCACCCTGCAGAGCGAGAACGGCATGCTGGGCGTCGGCCCCTTCCCGCTCGACAACGAGGTCGACCCCGACATCATCAATGCCGGCAAGCAGACCGTGACCGAGCTCAAGGGCACGTCCTATTTCTCCTCGGCCGACAGCTTCGCCATGGTGCGCGGCGGCCATATCGACCTCTCCATCCTGGGCGCCATGGAAGTGGCGGAGAACGGCGACCTCGCCAACTGGATGATCCCGGGCAAGATGGTGAAGGGCATGGGTGGCGCGATGGACCTGGTGGCCGGCGTGCGCAAGGTCATCGTCACCATGGAGCATGTCTCCAAGGACGGCGCGTCGAAGCTCTTGCAGGAATGCAGCCTGCCGCTCACCGGCAAGCGGGTGGTCGACATGGTGATCTCCGAGCTGGGCGTCTTCAGCGTCGACAAGCACGGCGACGGCGGCGTCACCCTGGTCGAGCTCGCCGACGGCGTGACGGTCGAGGAGGTCAAGGCCAAGACCAAGGCCAAGCTCGCGATCGCGCCCGGGCTGAAGGAGAAGGTCGGCTAGACTCTTCCGGGACCGCGGACCTGGCGGTCCGCGGTCCGGCAAGAGGGTTTCCGCCAGTTTCCGCCGGTTTCCGCCACTTCGCGCCATCCTCGAAAAGGGCCCTGTTTCCTAAGGATTCGAGGTTTCCGCCCTTTCCGCCCTTTCCGCCGCTCATTTTTCGTTTCCGGCATCCGTGGCGGCCAGCAAGGCCGGGTTGACCTCCCAGCGTCGCGCCGGCCGGCCGCCCTGCAGGGAGAAGACGAGCAGCTTGGAGCGCAGCGCCCCGGCGGCGCACAGACGGTCGAGGACGCGCTCGGTGCGGGCGGCGTCGAGGGTGCGCCCGAGCGCGCGGCGCCGCACATCCTCGCGCGAGACGTCGGCCGGGCGATGGGCTTTCAGCCAGCGCACCACGCGGCGCGCGTGGCGCTCGGTGTCGGTCGGGCCGACGCGATCGAACACCAGGCAGGCGTGCGGCCGCAAATAATCCGACCACAGGCGCACCGCGGCCGCCATCGACTCGAGGCCGATCTTGCCCGGCGCGCCGCCGACGCCGCTTCCGGCCCAGGCGAGCAGCGCCAGCACGCCGGCCAGCCGCGCCACGGTGCCGGAGCCCTTGCCCAGCCAGTCGGCCTCCAGCCCCTCGGCGCGCTGCAGGAGGCCGTGCAGCCCGGCGAGGAATGCGTCGAATGCCTTGGCGGCGGCTGCGTCGAGCGCGAGCACGAGAGGATCGGCGGGCGAGCGCGCAACGCGGCCGATGCTGCGCAGCAGGTCGAGCGCCTGGTCGTCGCGCGCCGCGCGGCGCTCGGCGATGGGGCGGAAGGCCGGCGGGTCGGGCCAGCCATAGAGCAGCCGGGCCGCGAGGCCGTCCTCGTCCTGGCGCGGATTGCCCTTGCGCGGATCGTCCTTGCCGAGGGACGCCATGAGCCGGTCGGGGCGGATCGAGATCAGCACGCTCATCGGGCAGCGTTCGTGCCGCGAGGCGTGGCGCGCGCCCTGCAGCACGACCGGGCTCGCCTGCCAGGCCTCCAGCCAGCACGACCGATCCTTGGCGATCGCGTCGTCCAGGAAGGCAAGTCGGCCGGACGGCTCGTCGCGCCACAGCATCACGCCGCGCGGTGCTGCGTTCAGCGCTTCGGCAAGCGGTTCGGCAGCGCCGTCGGCCAAGAGGAAGAAGGGCTTGGTGCCGGCGGCGTCGCCGCGGCCCAACTCCTCCTGCAAGGTGGCGAGCAGGGCGCGCACCGGCGCCAGCGCCGGCGACTTGCCGCTCGACGGGCGGCCGACCAGCGCCTGCCACAGCACCAGCGGCTCCGTCCAGGCGGGCGCCAGGCGGACGACGGCGCCGGCGCCGCTGAGCCCGGCCACCGCCGCCAGCAATGCTTGCGCCACGTAGGCGCTGGGCGCGCCCGCGCCGGCAGCGGTGTCGGCGACCCAACCGCGCCACGGCAGCGGCAGGAGCTCAAGCGGGAAGGCCGGCGCCGCTCCGCGTCCGTCGTCGAACAGGGCGGCATCGATCTCGGGCCAGCCGCCGACGACGTGTGGCGCGGCGCCCGGGCCGGGCGGCGGATGGACCGTCTCACGGTGGTAGCGCGGGTGGCCCTCCGAGGCAGCGTCCAGATCAGACATGACGAAAGCCCTTTCCTGTATGGACAAGAACTTAAGTATTACTTGATAATGTCAAGCAGAAATTTAGACGGCCCGGCGGTCCCGCTCCTCGGCGAATTCCATCCCCAACACGTCCAGATTGTCTAAATGATGGGGACAAGTCCTCACCGCGCAGATAGGTTTTGGCTTGAGGGAGCTGAACCGACATGGGTGACCGCCTCGTCTACGAGAGCAAGAAATCCAAGGTCTTCCGCCGGCAGCAAGACGGCTCGGGCACGGTCACGGCGGTCAAGGTGCTCAACCATGAGTTCCCCACGCCGGCCGACATCGCACAGTTTCACAACGAGTTCGACATCATCAGCGACCTGAGGCTCTCGGGAATTCGCGGCGCGCTGCGCAAGACTCGGGAGAACAACCGCCACGTCCTCGAAATGGAATGGGTGGACGGCGAGAACCTCAAGACCACCTTTCGGCAGAAATCCGGCGACATCGCCGACGCGCTGCACATCGCCATCGCCACGGCGCGTGCGCTGGCCGAGATTCATCACCACCACATCATCCACAAGGACATCAGCCCCTTCAATATCCTGGTCGATCTCCAGGAGCGCCGCGTCCGGATCATCGACTTCGGCATTTCGACGAATCTCGACCTCAAGCAGCCTTACGTGAGCAATCCGGAGTTGATCGAAGGCACGCTTGCCTACTGCTCCCCGGAGCAGACCGGGCGCATGAACTGCGCCGTCGACTTCCGCGCCGATCTCTACTCGCTGGGCGTGACGTTTTACGAGGTTCTGGCCGGGGTGCTTCCCTTTGAAGCCGCCGATGCCATGGGCATGGTGCACGCGCACCTTGCACAGGTTCCCGTGCCGCTGCAGCAGCGCAATCCAAGAGTGCCCGCCGCGCTCTCCGCCATCGTCGACAAGCTGCTGGCGAAGAACCCCGACGACCGATACCAGTCCGCCGATGGCCTGCGGCATGATCTGGAACGTTGTCTCCTGGACTTCCAGAAAGGCAGGGTGGACGCCCCGGCCTTCGCCCTCGGCGAAAAAGACCACTCCCTGCTGTTCCGCCTGCCGCAGCGCCTGTATGGACGCGAACCGGAGGTGGCCGCGCTGCTCGGTGCCTTCGACCGTTGTGCAGACGGCGCGCGTCTGCTCGTCCTCGTCGGCGGCTACTCCGGCACCGGCAAGACGTCGCTCGTCCATGAGGTGCACAAGCCCATCACGGCGCGGCGCGGATATTTCAGCAGCGGAAAATTCGATCAGTTCCAGCGGGCGACGCCCTACTTCGCCTTCGTGGAGGCCTTCAAGGACCTGGTCGATGCCCTGCTCACCGAGCGTGAGGAGCGCCTGGATGCCCTGCGCGACCAACTCCGTGCCGCGCTGGGTGCGGAGGGTCGGGTGATCACCAACGTGCTGCCGAATCTCGAGCACATCATCGGCCCGCAGCCGCCAATTCCGGAGGTTGGCGGCACCGAGACCCTGAACCGGTTCAACTACCTTTTCCGCAAGTTCGTTCGCGCGCTGTGCACGGCCGCGCATCCCGTCGTCATCTTCATCGACGACATGCAGTGGGCGGACTCCGCCTCGCTCAACCTGCTGCACGTGCTGATGACCGATCCCGAGTGCGGCCATTTCATGCTCGTCTGCGCCTATCGTGAGAACGAAGTCAGCGCGGCGCATCCCTTCGCCCGCGCCATCGACGACATCCGCGAGACCGGCATGACAGCGGAGGCCATTCGCCTCGGCAATCTCACGGAAGACGACCTCGCGGCCATGCTCACCGATGCGCTGGACGCGCCGCGGGGCGCCGTCGCGCCGCTGGCGCGTCTCGTGCACGACAAGACGCAGGGAAACGCCTTCTTCACCGCGGAGTTCCTGAAATCGCTCGCCGCGGAGCGCCTTCTTGCCTTCGATCCGGCCGCCGCGCGCTGGCAGTGGGATGCCGACCTCATCGCCCAAAAGAACATCGCCGAAAACGTCGTCGACCTGATGGCGAGCAAAGTGCGCCGGCTCGATCCCGCGGTGCAGGAAGCGTTGCGGCTCGCCTCATGCATCGGCAGCCGATTCGATCTCGAAACGCTCTGTGTCGTGCACCGCCGTGGCCCGGCGGAGGTGGCGGGCCTGCTCAAGGTTTGCCTTGGCGCGGGTCTTCTCTGCCAGCTCGACAGTGCAAGCTACAAATTCAGCCACGACCGCGTGCAGCAGGCGGTTTATTCGCTGATCCCCGCGAGGGATCGCGCGGGCGTGCATCTGGAGATCGGCCGCCTGCTGCTCGCCAGCGTGCCGGAAGCCGAGCGTGAAGCCCGTATCTTCGATATCACCAATCAGCTCAACGGCGGCCGCACGGTCATCACGACTCGCGAAGCCCAGATCGAGTTGGCGAAGCTCAATCTCCAGGCCGGCAATCGCGCCAAGCTCAACTCCGCCTTTCCCACCGCGCTGCAATATTTCGAGACCGGCATTTCCCTGGTCGAGCTGGGCCGCGAGCCGTGGAAAGAGGCTGCGAAGCTCACACGCGCGCTTTTCACCGAAGCTGCCGAGGCGGCCTATCTCAACGGCGAATTCGAGCGCATGGACGGACGCTTTCGCACGTTGCTCAGGGAGGTCGACGACATCCTCGACAAGGTGAAGCCGTACGAGGTGCGCATCCTCGCCTACAAGGCCGAGAACCGCCTTCAGGACGCCATCGAGACCGGACTCGAAGTTCTGGCGCAACTCGGCGAGCGCTTCCCGGCGCGTCCGAACCTCCTGCACGTCGTCGCCGATCTGATTGCGACGAACATCGCGCTCAGCCGCTACTCGAGCACCGATCTGATGTCCCTGCCGCAGATGGCGCAGCCGCAGAAGATAGCGGCGATGCGCATCATCGCCGACATCACCTCCTCGGTTTACTGGGGCAGGCCGAACCTGCTGCCGCTGATCGTCTTCCGCCTGGTCCGGCTCTCCCTGCGTTACGGAAACAATGCGGTCTCCTGCTTCGCCTATGGCTCCTACGGGGTCATCCTGTGCGGTGTCCTCGGATTCATGCGCAAGGGAGCCATGTACGGCCGTCTCTCGCTCGATCTGCTCGAGAAGCTGCATACCAAAGAGTGGAAGGCGCAGATCTACACGCCGCCTTACGCGCTCATCTTTCACTGGACCGAGCATGTGCGCGGGAGCCTGCGTCCGTTGCAGGAATCCTTCCAGATCGGGCTCGAAACCGGCCTCATCGAATTCGCCTGCGTGAACACGAACATCTACTGCATCCACTCCTTCCTGTGCGGCCGGCCGCTGGAAAGGGTGGAGGAGGAAACCCGCGCCTACAGCGCCATGTACCGGCAGTTCAAGCAGGAGACGAACCACAACTACAACGAAGTCTTCCGCCAGAGCATGCTGAACTTCATGGGCCGCAGCGCCGACCCCGTCCGACTCGTGGGCGAAGCCTACGACGAGGAGCGCATGATCGCGCAAAATCGCGAGCGCGGCGACAAGACCGGCACCTTCTTCATCCAGTTCCAGAAACTGCTGCTGTGCTACTACTTCCGCCACTTCGCCGAAGCGCGCGGCCACGCCCGTGCCGCAGCCAAGCTGCTGGACGCCGTTCTTGCCAAGTTCGAGATCCCCAACCTCCGCTTCTACGAGGCGCTCACCGCACTTGCACTCGCCGAACAGGCCCCCCGGGCGGCGCGCTGGCGACTGCTGCTGCGCGCGCGCCTGGACATGATGCGGCTGAAATACTGGGCGCACTTCTCCCCGGCAAATCACCGCCACAAGTACGACCTGTGCGCCGCCGAATACGCCCGCGTGACCGGAAACCAGCAGGCGGCGCGCCTCGCCTACGACCGCGCGATCACCGGTGCCTCGCAAAACGAGTTCGTCCACGAGGAAGCACTCGCTTTCGAGCTGGCGGGACGCTTCTATGCCGCCACGCAGCGTCCCGTGCTGGCGGAGTTCCATCTCAAGGCCGCCTACAATGCCTACCGCGAGTGGGGAGCCGCCGCGAAGCTTCGCGACCTCGTCGACAACTTCCCCAAATATCTCTCTCAAACGGGCCAAAGCCTTTCCGCGCTCGCCGGAGGGGAAAGCGGGCTCGATCCGAGCACCTCGATGCTGCACGGCGCCGTGCTCGACATCACCACCGTCCTGAAGGCCTCCACCACCATTTCGCGCGAGGTCGTGCCCTCCGAACTGCTTTCCGTGCTGATGAAGATCGTGCTCGAGAACGCCGGTGCGCAGCGCGGCTTCATCCTGCTCGATGGAGCGGACGGACTCGCCATCCAGGCCCGTGGCGAAGATGCCGGCGAGACGATCGAAGTGCGGCAAGACCTTCCGACGCCGATGAGCGAGGATCTATCCGTCCCGCTGGCGCAGTTCGTCCATCGGACACGGGAGCCGATCGTCATCGCCGACGCCTCCGCGGACGAACGCTGCCGTTCCCACCCCTACGTCGTGAAAAGGCGGCCGGTCTCCATCCTCTGCGTCCCCATCCTGAACCGCGGACGCAGCGTCGGTGTGCTCTATCTGGAAAACAACCTGGCGCCCGGCGCGTTCACGCGGGAGCGGGTGGACCTGCTCACGCTGCTTTCCGGCCAGATCGCCGTTTCCATCGACAACGCCATGCTGTACGAGAAACTCGAGCAGAAAGTCACCGAGCGCACCGCCGAACTGGATCAGGAAAAACGCCGCACCGACGACCTGCTGCACAACATTCTCCCGGCCGAGACCGCCGCCGAATTGAAGCGGTACGGCCGCGCCGAGGCCCGGCACTACGACCGCGTCACCGTCCTCTTCACCGACTTTGAAGGCTTCACCGAGCTCGCCGCCACTCTTGCGCCGGCCGATCTCGTGCGCGAGCTCGACGACTGCTTCAACGCCTTCGATGTCATCGTCACCCGGTGCGGCGTGGAGAAGATCAAGACCATCGGCGACGCCTACATGGCCGTCGGCGGCCTCCCGGTGCCGAACTCGACGCATCCCGAGGATGTCGTGCGGGCCGCGCTCGAGATGCGCGACTTCATCGCGGAACGCAGGAGGCGCGGCGGCGCCCACCTGGGCATCCGCATCGGCGTGCATACCGGCCCCGTCGTCGCGGGCATCGTCGGCAAGAAGAAATTCCAATACGACGTCTGGGGAGACACCGTGAACACAGCGGCACGCATGCAATCATCCGGCGCCGTCGGCCAGGTGAACATCTCCCAGGCCACGCACGACTTCCTCGGCAGCCGCTTCAAATTCGCGGCGCGCGGCGAGCTGGAGGCCAAGGGAAAGGGCAAGCTCGCCATGTTCTTCGTCGATCACCTGAATCCCCCTGACCAATCGAGCGCCGCCGCTTCGATGACCCCTCACTACGCCGCACACTCCAGATGACCGCCCCCCAAACCGCCATGCAGCCCGAGTCGATCCGCGAAATCCTCGACAAATGCAAGCGCGAGAGCCGCATTCGCTACAAGTCGAAGGGCAACACGTTCTTCCGTCCCCGGCTGCGCGGCATCAACTACCTCCAGGTCGGCAAGTCGAAGATCATCGACAGCCCGCTCACGATCATGATCGAGTGGATGTACGAGCAGTTCCGGCGGCTGCGCGGAGCCTGGGAGCGTTTCACCGCCGGGTTGTTTCCGCGGCGGCCCGAGCTTCCCGCCGGACACCGCGACAGCCGGCTCGTCGGGCGCATCGTCTTTGCCGGTGATCGCGGCCACGGCCCGCCCATCCACAACCTGCACCTCGAATTCTGGGGCCGCACCTTCTGGTTCGCCTGGCGCAAGATCAGCGAAGGCCGCACGGATGCGGAGGGCTGCTTCGCGCTGCCCTTTCCTCTGCGCGCCGCGCGCCGGCTCTCCAATCGATCCCTGCGTCTCGAAATCCACAAGACCACGCGCGTGTACTTCCAGGATGACGGCCCGCGCTTTCATTACGACCTCTTCAAGGCCATCCCTGTCGTCAAAAGCGACCTCATCGGCCTGGACTACAACCTGCGCACCATCGCGCTGGACTACTGGCTCTACGATCCGCGCGCGGTGACGCCGCGCGCCCTCGTCGACGTCAGTCTCGGCACACCCGAGACCTACACCAGGGGCCGCACGGATGCGATCATCGAACAGGCCATCCCGCTCGAGATCGCCAAGATCAAGCACCTCGAACAGATCGAGGTCGCTCGCGACACGCTGACCATCGAGCAGATCCAGGCCGACTATCCTGAGAACCTCACGTGCTGCATCGAAAAGCAGCTTCCCGGCTACACGCGCGGCGACGACTGGTTCGGCGAGCGCATGATGAACGGCATGAACCGCGGCTGCTTCGTCCCGGATACCGCGCGGCCCGGCCACTACTGGATGCGTTACTTCGGTGTCTGCTGGTACGACATCGACGACCTTCATGCCCTGCCGGATGTCAGCATCCTCTTCAAGCTCAAGGACGACGGACTGCCCGAGCCGCTCGAGATCCACCTCACCGGGCGCTTGAGCCGCGGCGACCAGGATCATTTTCGCAGCCGTGTGTTCACTGCCGCCGATGGCGACGCCTGGCTACAGGCAAAACGAGTCGCACGCGTCGCGGGAGCCTTCTGCACCGAGATGGAGGAACACTTCGCCGGCACGCACCTGAACACCGAACAGTACGCCCTCGCCGCGCACAGAAATCTGCGCCTCAATCCGGTCGCCGGCCTCCTGCTGCCCCACCTGAAGGAAGTCTCCCTCATCAACCACACCGCGGACACGGCGATCATCGGCAGCTATATCCCCACCGCGACCGCCCTGAGCCGCGTCGGCACTCAGCAGCGCACACGCGACATCCTCGGCCTCCAGGACTGGCGCGGCTGGCAACCGATGAAGTCCATCAGCCCCGCGCACACTTGCGCGCAGGCGGAGAGGCTCTTCTGGGACGTGCTGGGCGAATATGTGGACGAGTTCTTCCGCAAGCACGAAGACGGCATCAGAAGTCACTGGAGGGAAATCCAGCGCTTCGCCGACGACCTCGTCACGCACAGCGTGCCCGTCTTCCTCACCGCCCAGCAGGACGCGCCGCCGGCCGACCCGCGCCATCGGGAACTCGCCGCGCAGCGCCTGCAGTACCACTGCCAGCAGTACGGATTCGATCCGCACCTGCCGCGTGAAACCATCCACGGCGAGCTCAAGGCCGTGTCACGGATCACCGCCGCCGCCACGCACGATGCGGCCGAGCCGCAGGACTGGCAGAATCTCAAGGACGCCTGCCGCTACGCCATCATGCAGGCCACCTACATGCACACCTGGATCAACGAGCATCAATCCGACGACCTCGGCGAAGTGCGTTACAGCTGCGGCGGCCTGCGCTTCGGCGACGGGCCGTCCGGAATCATGGCGCCGGAGAGCGACGACGGCATCGCCCCCGATCTCACCCGCAGCACGCAAATGCTCTGGCTCGTGAACATCCTGTCGCGCACCGAGTACGGCTTCATCACGCGCAACGAGGAACACGACGTCAATCCGCACCTCATCCGCCTGCTGCAGGATCGGCGCGCGGCATTCGAGCGGCTCGGCGTCGACATCGATGCCATCGAGTCACGAACCAACATCTGACCGCGCGGCGCGCCCCACACAGCCATGAACACACCCATGAACACCGAACGACTCTCTCCCCTTCCGGTCATCCACCGCCCGATCGGCAGGGCCTTCGACAAAGCCGTGCTCTGGCTCTACGCGAAGCTGTTCGCCCTGATGCTGGCCCTCTTCCTCTGCCTGCCGAAGCGCCAGCGCATGAGCCACAACAATGGCATCGCGGCCACCGGCACGCTGCGCATCGTCGATGATGCGCGGTTCCCGGCGCATGGGTTTTTCGCCCCCGGCACGGTCTATCCCTGCCGCATCCGCCATGCGTCCGCCACCTTCCTCGATGACGCGATGAACTGCATCCGCAGCATTTCGATCAAATTCTCCCATCACCACCTGCGCAGCCCCTTCGACATCGAGATGAACAGCGGCGCCGTCAGCCTCTTCTGGTCCGCCGTCAGTTTCCTGAAATTCGCCAAGTTGCGCCAGGAGCAGTGGGGCGTCGAATATCAGAACTACAACCGCAAATACCCCGACGGCCTGAAAGGCTCGCAGGCCGCCGGTCGCCGGCACGCGAGCTCCTTCCACAATGTCCACTACTACTGCAAGACGCCGTTCCTCTTCCTCGGCGACGACGGCATCAAGCGCTACGCGAAGTACCGCGTGCTCCCGTTCGATGCCGAACCCGAGACGGCCCTCGAAACCGACCCCAGCGAGTGGGACCAGTGCAATCAGCGCGTGCTGCCGCACGAGACCCGCGGCCGGAACTTCCTCAAATACGAGTACCAAGACCGCGTCGCGCGAGAAGGCGCGAAGTACCGGATGCAGATCCAGACGAGACAGGCCCAGGATGACGAAGATCCCGAAGTCTTCAACAACATGGTCGTCTGGGACGAAGACGCCTACCCCTGGCAAGACCTCGCGGTCATCGATATCGACAGGACGCTCGACTGGAAGGAAAGCCTCATGACCACTTTCAGCGTCAACAACATGCCGAAAACGCTCGGCGTGCTGCCCGCGCATTCCATTTACGACTACAACTCCCTCAACTACCTGCGCGCGCACAGTGAGTTGGCGCGCATGGCGCGCTTGTTCTCCTACAAACTCTTCGGCCTGCCTCCGCCCATCCCCGACAACGACAATCGCAACGTCTCCGAATGGGGCGAATGAGGGGGAAGCTGCGACGTGGCCCATGTGAATGCGCCGACGCGGCGGAGAGGACTCTGAGCCTCAGATCGTTCGCCACAGCGGCCTTAACGCGAGCAGCAGCGCCAGCCCGAGGGCGCCGGTGACGGCCGTCGCCTCCGGCGCGCCGATCCGGTTGGCGAGCCAGCCCAGCCACACGAAGCCGAGCGGTCCTGTGCCGATGCAGACCGACAGGACACCCATGATGCGCGAGCGCATCTCGATAGGCGCGGCGAGATAGACCAGGGTCGCCTGCAGGGTGGCGAAGGCGCCACCCGCCAGTCCGGTCAGCAGCAGGGCTGCGGACGCAGGCACGACGCCGGGTGCTAACGCAAAGGCGATGATAGCGAGCTGGTAGAGCGCCACGCCGCCGATGT
>Ga0210389_10002151_pt1 | contig 15666 bp, 11 predicted proteins | sample IncBWH28OmetaG_FD_160127 | JGI IMG/M metagenome (GOLD analysis project Ga0210389, IMG submission 160127) | Forest soil microbial communities from Barre Woods Harvard Forest LTER site, Petersham, Massachusetts, United States - Inc-BW-H-28-O ...
TTACTTGCGCTGTGCGAAAAGCATAAAGTGGGTAACGTAATTTTTTCATCCTCTTGTTCGGTTTATGGTAATGTACAAACACTTCCGGTTGATGAAAATACGGTAATCCCCAAAGCAGAATCGCCTTATGCTTACAGCAAACAAATTGGCGAAAACATGCTGATTGATTTTTGCAAACAACATACTGCGTTTAATGCTATTGCCTTACGTTATTTTAACCCGGTTGGTGCGCATGTATCGGCTAAAATAGGCGAGTGGCCATTGGGTAAACCAAACAACTTAGTGCCGCTTATTACAGGCACAGCTATGGGCAAATATCCTCAGCTAACAGTTTTGGGTGGCGATTATCCCACACGCGATGGCACTTGCATCAGAGATTATATACACGTTACCGATATTGCAAATGCACACGTTTTAGCATTAGATTATTTGTTGGCATATAAAAACAAAAACAATTATGAAGTGTTTAACCTTGGCAGCGGGCAAGGCGTATCGGTATTAGAAGCCATTGCTGCATTTGAAAAAGTTTCGGGTAAAAAGTTGAATTACCATATAGGCGAACGCCGTGCAGGCGATGTTATTGCCGTTTACTCTAACAGCAGTAAAGTACAAAAAGCTTTAGGCTGGAAATGTGAACACGATATTACCAGCATGATGAAAACCGCTTGGGAGTGGGAAGTTTACCGAACCCGGCACAATTTTTAAACACAATTTCTTTCAATTATTTTTTTTGTTAAGCTGCCAACAGCCTATGTAGCAACATGGTCGTAAAAAACATTGAATAATACTGAAAAAAAATTTGCTCATTTTTAAAAAGTAACTACATTTGCAGTCCTAAAAAGCGAAAGTAGCTCAGTTGGTAGAGCGTAACCTTGCCAAGGTTAAGGTCGCGGGTTCGAGACCCGTCTTTCGCTCAAAAAAGCCTAAAAGGCTTTTTTTATTGATATAAACGTCAATTTTTGCCTGGGTGGTGGAATTGGTAGACACGCAGGACTTAAAATCCTGTGACCTTAACAGTCGTACGGGTTCAAGTCCCGTCCCGGGTACCAGCAAAATAAAGCCTTTCAGTTATGAAAGGCTTTTTTGTTTCTATCTTATTTTAAGAGGGTAAAAAATAAGGGACTTGTTTTTAATTATTCAGGCTATTGGTTTGCATCAAGTGTTTATGTTAGCTTGATGTACTTTTTAGTTTTTTATTAAAAATTAATTTCATTTATTTACAGGACTTATTTCTAATAGATTGTGCTAAAAAAATCAATCATATTTTTTTTTCTGACAACATTTTTGTTTCAGGCATTGGTTTTTAATCTATGTTTATACTCCTTTACTTTACTTGCCAAGTTTGAAAAAAATGGCGCAAATACTCAGCAATTAGAGTTTTCAGAGCGACAATATGCTAATTTACAGTTAAACCAGTCGGAGTTTTTATATAACAACAATTTATACGATGTTATTTCATCTAAAATAGAGAGCGGAACCATTAAACTAATCTGTAAAGTAGATGCTAAGGAAAAAGATTTTTTAGAAAAACTAATAGAAGGGTTTAAGCATGCTAAAGGCAAAAAACAAATTTCATTTTCTTTTTTGGCTGAGGTACACAAACCCTTTAGTATAAAAACACAGGCGCTGTATAGCGGTAGCATAAAACATCTTGATGTAATAAGCCTTGTTTTAAAAAACAGTAGCAATAAAACTACGCCGCCACCTAAGGCATAAAATTTCCTTCGCATTTCTCTATTTTGTTTATTGGCGAAGCCAATAAATCGTATCAATTTTATTAATCATTAAATTCAGTATGAAAAAATTAAAAAGCTACTTATTTATAAGTGTATGTTTACTTACGGGTATCTCTTCATTTGCACAAAATATACTAAGCGGTAAAGTAACTAGTGCTAAAGATAGTTCGGCACTTGTAGGTGTAACCATATACATCCCCGATTTAAAACTGGGTGCAGCAACCGATGCAGATGGAAATTATACTATAAAAAATATTCCTAAAGGAACATTTCTTGCCGTGGCAAGTTATATTGGTTTTGCATCACAAACAAAAGAAGTATCGGTAAACGAAAATGCTACTATTAATTTTATGTTAGAAGAATCGGGCGCATCAATGAACGAGGTTATTGTTACCGGGGTTTCATCTGCAACTGAGCAACGTAACAACCCCATTCCTATAAACATTGTTAATCAAAAAGATTTTCAGCAAAACGCTGCCACTAATATTATTGATGCCATTGCAAATAATGCACCCGGTGTTTCGCAAATGACATTGGGGCCAAACATTTCGAAACCATTTATACGTGGGTTGGGCTATAACCGTGTGGTTACTGTGAACGATGGTGTGCGCCAAGAAGGACAACAATGGTTTGATGAATTTGGAATTGAGGTTGATGAGTACAGCGTAAACAAAGTAGAAATTTTAAAAGGCCCTGCTAGTTTAAGTTATGGGTCGGATGCGATGGCAGGTGTAATAAATATGCTGGCTGCGCCACCGTTGCCCGAAGGACAAATTAAAGGAAATATTTTAGCTAATTACCAAACTAACAATGGTTTAATAGGAAGTTCGGCAAACATTGCAGGTAATGTAAAAGGGTTTATTTGGGATGTGCGTTACACCAATAAAATGGCGCACGATTATCAAAATAAATATGATGGTTATGTAGCCAACTCGGCTTATACCGAAAATAACGCGAAAGCACTTATAGGGATAAATCGTAAATGGGGTTTTTCGCATCTTACGGTGTCATCCTACGATTTAAAAATGGGTGTTATTGAAGGTGCACGCGATAGTGCAACAGGTAAATTTAAACAACACTTTTTGGTTCCGGGTCCTGCCGATAGTTTTGCTATCGCTCCTTCAAACGCATTTACAAAATATAATAATTTTCCGGTTATCCATCAGCACATTCGTCACTACAAAGCCGTGTTAGATAATAGTTTTATCGTGGGCAGTGGGCGCATAAATCTGCGCTTAGGCCTTCAGCAAAACCAACGCCAAGAGGCTAATGATTTAACTCAGGGTGATGTGTATAATAATTATTTCTTTTTGCGTACACTTAACTACGATTTGCGTTACATCTTTCCTGAAAAAAATCATTTTGAAGCATCGGTGGGTGTAAACGGCATGGCACAAAATTCACAAAACCTAGGTACTGCGTTTGTTATTCCTGAATATTCTTTGTTTGATATTGGTGGTTTTGCTATTGCAAAAAAATCATTCAAAAAACTTTCGATTAGCGGTGGTTTACGTTATGATATCAGAACCCTGCAAGGCAAAGATTTATGGGTAGATTCTACCGGAAAACGATTAGCAGGAGCCGATCCAAATGGCTTGCATGATTTTACGGCATACACATCTAACTTCTCGGGCATGTCGGGTAGTTTTGGTGCTACGTACGATATCACAAAAATATTTTACGCTAAGCTAAATATTTCGCGCGGGTATCGTGCACCAACTGCGGCAGAGAGTGGTGCAAACGGATTGCATGACGGAACTCCGTTTTACGAAATTGGTGACCACAACCTAAAAGCTGAAAGCAGTATGCAATATGATTTATCATTAGGCATAAACACAAAAGATATTTGGTTTGAGGTAACGGGCTTTGTAAACAATATTGATAATTACATTTTTGCCGAAAAATTACATAGCGCACTTGGTGGCGATTCTATACGATCAGACCCTGCCTTGGCTTTAACTCCCGGACCTGCTTTTAAATATGTGCAGGGCAATGCTATATTATCAGGTGGAGAGGTAGTTTTAAATATTAGACCAAGTAATCTAAGATGGTTGAATTTTGATAATAGTTTTTCGTATGTAAGTGCGGTGCAAAAAAATCAACCCGATTCTACCAAGTACCTGCCATATACACCACCACCTAAATACCACACCGAATTAAAATTTATGCTAACCAAAAGCAAAATAATTAGAAACGGTTATGCAAAAGTTAGTTTAGATTATTACTTAAAGCAGGATAAAATTTATTACAAATACGGCAACGAAACTGTTACGCCCGATTATGGTTTATTAAACGTTGGCGTTGGCGGTGATATTTGCAGTAAAACAACGGGCTATAAATTTTTCTCGGTGTTTATTACGGCAAATAATATTTTAGATATGGCTTACCAAAGTAATATGAGTCGTTTAAAATATACCGACCCTAATAATGTAACGGGTCGTATTGGTGTGTACAACATGGGGCGCAACATTAGCTTTAAAGTTTTAATTCCGATTACGTTTAAAAAATAAATGTATTAAAATGTATAGTTTAACAAGATTACTTTTATTAATCTTGTTAAACTATTTACATGAAAGTTTTTTTTATTTCTCTTTTTATTTTTTTACAGTTTGTTGTGTTTGCTCAGCAACCTGTAAAAGTTTTTGTTAGTTACACTAATAGCTATTGTGGTGGCGCGCGCCCAACTGATGCAATATTGGCTAAATACAACACACCCAATAAACTTACTAATTTTAAAATTAAAATAGCAGGCAAAAAAACAAGTGTTGTTACAACCGATACAGCAGGATGTTTTACACACAAACTAAAACCGGGCAAGTACTTTATATTTCTTACCGAAGAAAAAAATAAAAACCTGTTTATTAATTATGACCCCAACTGTGTTAAAATGCTGAAAGCGTATTATGGCGAGCTGATTATTGAAAAGGGTAAAAATGACTATAAAATCAACCTGCATTTCCCTTGTAACCTTTGTCAGCCAAATAACCGTCCATAGACAAAAAACGGCTTTTCACCTCTGTTATTTAACACTTTATTCAGTTTCTGTAAATTATTTAGTTAAAACTCTTTCTTTTCTACCTAAAAATCTCTTTATTGCCGAACAACTAAACCAACAACTCATGACAAATTTTTTACAAAAACTAATCTGCTTAATTTTTGTTAGTTCTTATCTAACAACCCAAGCACAAAATAGCAAACTTGATTTTGCAAACCCCAACGAGAATTTTTATCAAACACAAAAACGATTAACCAAGTATTTTAAAAAACACCAGCGTCAACTCAATGAAGAGCGCAGAGAAAAAGCTGAAGGGCGTTTAAAAGTAGGTGGGGAAGAGGAACAAGAATTAGCAGGCTATGAGCTTTTTAAACGTTGGGAGTCTTATATGGAACCACGCGTATTTCCTTCGGGAGATAAAACACAAGCATCTCGTGCGTATGAAGAATTTGTAAAATATCAACCGCAAAGCAATACTATTCAAAATAAAACTATCAATCAAAATGCATCTACACAATCATCTACATGGCAAGCAGTAGGTCCTTTTGGCGACCCTACCGGTGGTAATGCGGGGCGTATAAATGCAGTACGTTTTGATCCGACCTCTTCTACTGGCATTTGGATTTGTACACCCGATGGTGGTTTATGGAAAACGACTAATAGTGGAAGTGCCTGGACAACTAACACAGATCAGTTAGGCGTAATCGGAAACTCCGATGTGGTTTTTGACCCAACTAATTCGCAAACCATGTATATGGCAAGTGGCGATGGTGATGCGGGAGATTCGTATAGTTTAGGAGTTTTAAAATCTACCAATGGTGGAGGTACTTGGGCACCAACCGGTTTAACATGGGCAGTTTCTCAAGGAAACAAAATATATAAAATGCTTATTAATCCACTTAATGCAAATGTTTTATTTGCAGCAAGTGATGCTGGTTTGTATCGTTCAACAAATGCAGGAGCTACTTGGAATGTTGTGCAAACAGGTTCATTTACTGATATAGAGTATAAGCCAAGTGATACTACCACTATATATGGTGTAACAACAACTTTTTATAAATCAACAAATGGTGGTGCATCTTTTACGGCAGTAACAAGTGGTATAGCTACATCAGGTAATTGTGATAGATTGGCTATTGCAGTTACACCAGCTAATGCGGCCTTTGTATATGTAGTTGGTAGTAGTTCGGCAAACGATGGATTTCAGGCGTTTTATCAATCAACTAACTCAGGTACTTCGTTTACATCAATAGCAACGTCTACTAACTTATTAGGTTGGGCAAGTGCCGGTAATGATACCGGGGGTCAAGGCTGGTACACGTTATCTATCGCAGCATCACCAACTAACGCAAACGAGGTTGTAGTAGGCGGTGTGAATATTTGGCGCACCACAAATGCAGGTACAAGCTGGTCTTTATTTGCACATTGGACGGGCTCTGGGGCTCCTTATGCCCATGCCGATATACATGATTTAATTTATAAAAACGGAACTACAGTTTATGCAGGTACCGATGGTGGTATTTTTTGTACAACAAACAGTGGTTCTTCTTGGAGTGCTGTAAATGGTAATATGAATATTGCAGAAATATATAAAATAGGTCTTTCTAAAAGCACATACAATTTAGCTATAACAGGTCATCAAGATAATGGTACAAATATTTATGGTGGTGGTTGGAGCCAAACAATGGGTGGTGATGGCATGGATTGTTTTATTGATTGGAGTAACGACCAGGTGATGTATGGCGAACAGTATCAAGGTTCATTAAACCGCACAACTAATGGTGGCGGTGCATGGACTGCTATTACGACCGGACTTACTGGTACAGGTGCATGGGTAACACCAATACACCAAGACCCTATAACAGCAAATACAATTTATTGTGGCTACTCTGAACTTTTTAAATCAACTAACCAAGGTACAGCTTGGTCGCAGTTAGGCACTATAGGAGGTGGGAACTCTATTACTGAGTTTGCCATTGCACCATCAAACCCTCAAGTAATTTATGTTATACAAGGCAATGTTTTATATAAAACAACAAATGGTGGTACCGCTTGGACTAACGTAACCGGAACTTTACCAGTAGGAAGCGCACGATTAACTTGGGTGGCAGTTGAAGATAAAGACCCTAATAGCGTTTGGGTAACTTTCTCTGGATATTCTGCAAACAATAAAGTTTTTAATTCTACTAATGGTGGTACAACTTGGAGCAATTATTCTACCGGTTTACCAAACTTACCAACCAATTGCATTACGTATTGGAATGGTACTAAGGATGGTTTATATGTAGGTTGCGATGTGGGCATTTATTATAGAGATTCTCTTTCATCTGTTTGGGGGCTTTATAGTACAGGTCTTCCAAATGTATCTGTACGCGATTTAGAAATTTTTTATCCTCTCGGGAAAATACGTGCAGCAACTTTTGGGCGTGGTGTGTGGGAAGCAGATTTGTTTAACAATGGTACTCAAGCTCCACTGGCAAACTTTACTTCGGATAAAACTTTTATTTGTGCAGGTATGACGGTAAACTATACAGATTTATCATCGTTTACACCCACGTCATGGAGCTGGACTTTTCAAAATGGAACGCCTGCTACATCAAACCAACAAAACCCTGTGGTAGTGTATAACACACCAGGCACATATAGTGTTTCATTAACAGCAACTAATGGAAACGGAGGTAATACAGTAACTAAAACCTTATATATTAATGTATCACCAATAAGTACTTTACCATTGGTAGAAGGATTTCAGTCAACAACATTCCCATCAGCAAACTGGCAAAATTATGATGCATCAACGGATACCAAAATGTGGGCACGCAATGCCACAGTAGGCAAAGCAAGTACAGCATCTATGTATTATGATAATTATAACTTAGATGCCTCGGGTACACGTGACGAAATGCGCACACCTAAATTTGATTTTTCAACGTATACCCAAGCTAAATTATTTTTTGATGTAGCTTATGCTCAGTGGAATAGTACTTACAGTGATAGTTTAGCCGTTTTAGTATCAACCGATTGTGGTTTAACTTTTACACAACTTTATGTAAAAGGAGGTCTAACATTAGCCACTGCTCCTATTGATTCTGCAGCCGTTTTTTCACCATCGGCTACACAGTGGCGTACAGATACTGTTTTGTTAAATGCGTATGCAGGCATGGGTAATGTAATGATATCGTTTCAAAACAGAGGACACTTTGGACAGGCAATTTATGTAGATAACATTAATATTTCTGGAGCCAACTCTAATAATCCGCCAGTAGCAGTATTTTCAAATACAACTACAATCTGTAGTGGACAAAACACTACGTTTACCGACCAATCGTCTAACCTTCCTTCATCGTGGACTTGGTCTTTCCCCGGTGGAACACCATCGTCATCAAATATTCAAAATCCAATAATCTCTTATTCTACTTCTGGTACCTATTCAATTACTTTAACGGCTACCAACGCATCCGGTTCAAGTTCGCCGGTAACTCAAACAGTTACAGTAAACACTACACCAACACCTACGGCTACTGCATCGACTGCAAGTGTTTGTTTAGGGCAACACGTAGTACTTACAGCAGCAGGTGCTACTTCTTATACGTGGTCGCCTGGCACGCATATAATAGTATCTTATACTGTTACGCCAAGTACACCAACTGTATATACATTAACAGGGATGAGCTCTTCTTGTAAAAATACAGCAACAGTTTCTGTTGGAGTTAATCCTTTACCTGTAATAGTTTTATCAAGTTCTAATGATACTATTTGTGTAACTGGCTCAACTACCATTAATGCAACTGGTGCTGTTAGTTACAGCTGGAGTCCGGCAGGTAGTTTAAGCAGTACAAATACCGCTAGCGTTATTGCAACACCTACTGCTACTACAACCTATACGGTTGTTGGTACAGATGCTAATTCATGTACTAATACATCTACACACACAATTGTTTTTAGTGCGTGCTCAGGAATTGATAAAATAGTACAGAGCCCAATTGCTGTTTACCCAAACCCAAACAATGGAGTTTTTGTAATTGATATTCCTGAAGGTAATAGAGATAATTATGTGGTTGAAATTAGAAATGCCTTAGGTCAGCTTATTTATACAGATAAAATACAAACAGGTGGTTTAAAAAATATCAATGTGTCAGGCGAAAGTAAAGGGGTTTATTCGCTTACTATACAATCACAAAAAGCTAAATTGATAAATAAAATAATTATTCAATAAACTTTTAGTCAAGCTATAAAATGATATAGGCATGAAAAAAATTGTAATTGCATTGCATATTTTAATTATTACACCAATTTTTGCTCAGCAAGAAATTCGTAATAAAAATGGTTCTTACTTTAAGCAATGTAGTAGTTTTCAAATTTCGCGCCCTTTAAGCGAATTGGCAAAGGAGCATCCTGCGGTAAAAAAAGTGGGTGTGCAAAAAGAAGCAAAAGACGCTGAAAGAAAGCGTATTTGGAAACAACCATCTACTGTGCCTTTTAGCGAAGACCCGATAGCACAAAAAGAACAAGGAACCCAAGCACCTTTAAGCACAATTGTAAATGTTGATGGTACAAATAGCGCAGCTGGTTACGACCCACTAGATCCTAACGGGATGGTAGGACCTAATCATTACGTACAAGCAGTAAATAGTAATTATCAGGTTTTTGATAAAACGGGTACAGCATTAACTGCCTCTATTGATTTAGCTACGTTGTTTCCTGGTTCTTTAGATGATGGCGACCCTGTAGTTATGTACGATAAATTTGCCGACCGCTGGGTTATTACAGAATTTCTTTGCCCTGGAGGCGGTAATTGTACTAAATTATTATTTGCCGTTTCAAAAACGGCTGACCCAACAGGAGCTTATTACTTATACACGTTTGAACCGGATGCAGCCGATTATGCCGATTATCCAAAATATTCTATTTGGTCGGATGGTTATTATGAAACTTGTAATTGTAGCAATCAAAAAGTAACGGTTTACGAACGTGCAAAAATGTTAACCGGAGATCAAACTGCAGGTTTTATTGTTATACCATCTATATCAAACCCTAATACAAGCAACACAGGTGGTTTCTTTTGTCCGCAAACATTATATGCTGATGGTCAGTTACCACCTTATGGTTCTCCGCAATATTTATTTTATTATACAGATGATAATTGGGGGGCAGGGTTGTCTGATAAAATTTACATTCAAAAAATAGCCACCGATTGGACAAACAAAACCGGTACTATGGCAGCTTACGATACGCTTACACCGCAGCCTTTTAATTCGTATTTTACCGGTGGTACTGAGAAAGATATTTCTCAACCCGGTACAACAACAAAACTAGATGCCCTTGATGGTTTTTTCTCTTACAGAATTCCGTATCTGCGTTGGGGTTCATATAATGCCGCAGTAATGTGCAATGTAGTTAACACAGGTAGTAGTACAACACGAGTAGGTGGAATAAGATGGTACGAATTGCGCCAAGACACTACAACAAGTAAATGGAGTATTTTTCAACAAGGGACATATTCCCCAGCTGATGGAGTTAGTAGATGGAACCCGGCTATTGCTATGGATGTAAATGGGAGTATTAGTTTAGCGTATTCTGTTTCTGCTCCAACATCGGTTTATCCTGGCATTCGTTACACGGGCAGAACAAAGTGTGATAGTAGCGGTATCATGTCAATTACTGAAGCAACAGCTATTGCAGGTTCTTCTTCTTGGACAGATAACCGTTGGGGAGATTACTCGCATACTTCTGTTGACCCATCTGATGGCATTACATTTTGGCACACCAATCAATATATAGGTTCAGGCCAGGCTTTAAATACACGTATGTTTTCTTTTCAAATACCACCGGCAACTTGCGCTACTACCGGTATTAATTCAATTAAATTGAACGCAACAATAACGGCATACCAATCTGGTAATCAATTAAATATTAAAGCAGTAAATCTTCCGGAAAACAATCAGGTAGAAATTAGTTTATATAATTTAGAAGGAAGGTTTATAAGCAGCAAAACCGTTAACCCAACCTTAAATATTGTAGAAACTACAATAAATGTATTTGACTTAGCAAAGGGTATATATTATATACGAGTTGGCAACAACAATTTTCAACGCGTTGTAAAAGTTCCTGTTCAGTAAAAAAATCTATTTGCTTATGGAAATCAAAAACGTAAAGCAAAGCATTATTTTTTCAATAATACTTTGTTTTATTTTAATTGCTTGCAAAGCGAAACAAACTACAACAACACTAGCGGGTACGGATACATCTGCTAACTTCATAAAAACAGAAGGCATAGTTTCTCATCAATATAAACAGGTAGGATGTGAAACAATCGTAATTTGTAGCTCAAGTAACGCAAACGATACTTTGTTTTTAATCCCTATGACTCCGCTAGAAAAATTTGATGTAGATGGATTAAAAATATCTTTTAGTTATAGAATCCTGCGTGTACATAACCCTAAAGGATGCCATCAAGGCATTCCGGTACAAATTTCAAATATTAAAAAAAATAAAAACAAAAAAGCCTCTCAGTGATGAAAGGCTTTCTGTTTGTTGTGAGTTTATTTAAACCAATTTATTGACTAATTAATTTAAAAAGTTCTTTTAAGTTTGGTGATAAAATAATTTCAATTCTTCTATTTCGTGCTTTTCCGTCTACAGTTGCATTATCAGCTACGGGGTAAAATTCTGCCCTGCCTGCTGCAACTACAGTACGTGGGTCTACTTTATAATCGAGGGTTAAAATGCGTACAATAGAAGTTGAACGAGCAACGCTTAACGCCCAATTATCTTCATATTTGCCACTTACGGGCACATTATCTGTATGACCTTCAATCATAACACTTATGTCTTGTGTTGTATTTAAAACAGAAGCCAATGTTTGTAGTGCCTCTTTTCCTTTTGGATCAACTACTGCACTTCCTGATTTGAATAATAGTTTTTCTTGAAGAGACACATAAAGTCTACCATCTTTTAGTTCTACAGTTAATTCATCCGGCTTAAAATTCACCAAAGCATCTGCCATTGTTTTTTTAAGCTTGGTTAGGATGTCTTTTTGTGATTGGATAAGCGTTTGTAAATCTTTTAAACGCTTGGCTTGTTCAGCAATTGTCATTTTAGAGCTTTCTATTGCATTTTGTGATGTTGTAGAAAGGGTTGATAAAGTTTTCTGTATTTCTAGCTTTTCATTCTCCAAATCAGCCACTTTAAAATTGCAACCGTTTAAACTGGCATGCGTATCTGTACTATCTCTTTGTAAAACAGTTACTCTTTTTTGTTCTTTATGGAATTTCTTTTTAGAAACACATGAAGAGAAAGCAAGCATAAGGCATAGGGGCATTACTAATATTTTTTTCATAATTAAGTTTTGGTTTTTTATATTATTTTTAGTTGTTTTCTTTTTTTGTTTTATCTGATTTGATATCTATTCCTGTTCTATCAGGATTTGGCTCTCTTTTAGGTTTATCAAACTTGTTTGAATTTTTATTTTTTTCCTTGTCATCGTGCTTAGTGTTATCAGAGCTAGTGTCAGTGCCACTTTTATCTGCATCATTATCTAAACTGGTGTTATCGGCATTAGAAGTTGATGTTTTGCTTTTTAAGTTAGTTTTATCTGGGTTTTTCATTTCAAAAAATTAATACTTGTTAGTTATAGAATTGCTTTTTCGTTAGGAGTAGGCTCTAATTTCATTGTTAGGTTTTTTTGGTCTGTATTATACAACTCTACCTTGCAAGAAATAGCGACTTCTTCGCTTATCATAAAACCTCCTGTTTCAATTGTTTTGTTCCAAACAAGACCCCAATCTGCCCTATTAATTTGACCGGCAAGTGTAAACCCCGCTTTTTCATTTCCAAAAGGGTCATTTATAACACCCATAAATTGCACGTTTAATTTTACGTTTTTAGTAATCTTTTTTATGGTTAGTTCTCCCCATAATTCGTGGTTTCCATCCTCATCTGCCTCTCCAATAGTGCTCGAAACAAATGTTATTTGTTTATGGTTTTTTACATCAAAAAAATCGCTTCCTTTTAAATGTTCATCACGTTTTTCTTCTCCTGTTGTTATAGATGAAGCGTCTATCCATAAATCTATCTGAGCGGTTGAAAAATCTTTATCGGTTGTATAAATATTTGCATCAAAATTTTTAAACACACCTTTAACGTGAGTAATCATTAAATGCCTTATTTTAAAAGCAAGTTCGCTATGGGCTTGGTCTATCGACCATTTTGTTTCTTTTGTCATTTTTTTTTAAGATTTATAGTTGTTTATATTTAACTAATGGAGTTGAGCAAAGTTGCTTAGGTTTAAAAAAGTATGTATTACAGAATTGATAGAAAGAATTACATCATTTACTGATAGGAAGAATTATTGTTTCGAAAAATATTCTTTCACAAAAGCATGCTGCTGGTTATCTGTCATTTTATCAGCCGACTGGATTTCGATTTTTATTTTTCCGAAACTATTATCTGCCCTTAAAACATTTAGTAACTCGAATTTAGCATCAGTAGGGCCAAACAGAATTACGTCATCATGTTTTTTTATGATACTGCCCAACTCCTTAAAATATTCTGATTGCTGATGTTGCTCTTTTGTATGCATTAATCGCTCACTTTTACCTAAACTATGTTCTTTTACATCATGTGTAAATTTTGATGTTATAGTTTTTGTTTGAATGGATTCTGTTGTATATTCCATTATATGGGCGGTTGAGTGATCCATCCAAATGCCTAATTTTTTTGTTGTAATCATAACGTTTTTCATTAAAATGGTTAAATCTATTTACAATTGAATTATTTATTATTGCGCTATCAACCTGCCAGATTGTACTGTTTTATTATTACTAATTATTTTATAAAAATAAACTCCCGCTGGAAGGTTACTTGTTTCAAGCGTAGTTAATTGATTTGTAATGTTTGCACTCATTACTTCAGCTCCTAAAACATTATACATTCTTAATTCGGCTTTATCGATCTGTGTTAAATTATTTATAGTAATAGATGAGCTAAATGGGTTTGGGTAAATTGTTGCTACATTATATGTTCCATCAAACGATTGGATGCCCACAGTTGCGCAGTTAGAGGGTAGGGTAGGAGCGATTGCACTTAGAGCTGTAGTTGTTAAAGCACCGGTAGTGGTAAGCGCTCTCCCATCTAAGGTAACTCCTGTGTTTAATGCGCCTAAAGCTCCGTTATGACAAACAATTGTTCCTCTAAAAATAGAGTAGTTATTTATACCAACAGCGCCTTCAATTTTCCAATATACATTTTTTGATTGCGCCCCATTTATTAAAATAACTTTTGAATAAGTACTGGTAGAAAGCGCCCCATTCATTTTAATAACAAAAACTGCGTTAGCATTGCCTTGCGCATCAAGGTAAAGTGTATCAGTAAACACGGTAGCAGCATTTAATAAATAAGTGTGAGGGGTAAGAACTAAGTTGCGACCAAATTGCGCAGGATATAATAATGTAATATCGGTAGCTAATGTATTTAAATATGTATAAGCATTTAATAAATCAGCGGCGCATTGTGCTGTGGAATTGTCAGGAATAGTGTGAACTGTACCGGTAACAAATAAAGGGTTGAAACCTGTTGCAGAACCAATATTACTTCCAACATCACCTGTAATGTGCGTTACGCCCGAATTGGAAACTGCGCCACTAGCTGAAAATATAGTATAACAAGCAGCCGCTCCAAGCGTAGGTGCTGTTGGCCCGGTTAACAATGGACTTCCACAACCTACGGGAGTATAAGCTAAAATACCATCAAGTGTAACAGCACCTGCGGTAGACATTGCCCTTCCTTCAAGTGTATCTCCTGTGTTCATATTAATAGCTGCATTATTTGCAATAACAGTTCCTTTCATGCTAGTTCCTGCAGCCATACTTACTAAACCTTCTACTTTCCAAAACACATTACATGCTTGTGCACCGTTTAGTAATTTTACTTTGGCATTGGCATTTGTAGAAAAAGAACCTTGAATTTTTATAATAAACAAAGCGTTAGCATTGTTTTGTGCATTTAAAGTAAGTCCTAAATTAAGTGTAGCTGCTCCTGTTATAGAGTACACGCCAGGAACAAGAATTTGACCGTTACCTAATAAAGATGCGGGGAAAAATGTCGCTGTTGTAGCGGCTAATTGATTATAGGCTATAAGTAAATCTGCTGCACATTGTGAGCTTGTACCGTCACCATCATGCATGCCACCATTAACATTACCAAAGCCCGTACTTGAGCCATTATTTGTACCTACATTACCCGTAATATGAGAAATGCCTGAATTAGTTACGGCACCGTTGGTAGAAAAGAGAGCAAAATTAGCTGCGGTTCCTAAATTTGGTGCTTGACCAAAAATTACATTTGGCAAAGTAAGTAATGCGGTAGCTGTTAGGCTTAAAAGTAACTTATTTTTCATTTTTTTAAATTTAAGGGTGAATGAATTTTCACGAAACAAAGTTGCGACCCTTTAAACAGATAACGTTACATAACAATGTAAATAAGTTGCATTATTCACGTATGTATTTTATTATCACAATTTCAAATGCATAAAAAAAGCGTTGTTTATTAAACAACGCTTTTTTAGTGGATAATTATTTATTGTTCTACAATGGCATTTCCCGCCAGTGTAACACCACCGGTTCTAGCTAATCCTCTTCCATTTAAACTTGCACCTGTGTTAAATGTGATTGATTGCATAGCTAAAATGGTTCCTTTCATAACAGATGTAGTGCCGAAAGTTGCTGAACTACCTACCTGCCAAAAAATATTAGATGCTAAAGCACCGCCGCTTAAAATAACTTTGCGACCCGATGTAGCTGTAAGTGTTGATGCTATTTGGATAATAAAAACAGCATTTGCATTTCCTTTTGCGTCAAATGTAAGGTCGCCTGATGATATAGCTAAAGAAGAGGTTGATTTATAAAGCCCGGGAGTAAGTGTAAGTCCTCCTATATT
>Ga0210389_10002152_pt1 | contig 15664 bp, 12 predicted proteins | sample IncBWH28OmetaG_FD_160127 | JGI IMG/M metagenome (GOLD analysis project Ga0210389, IMG submission 160127) | Forest soil microbial communities from Barre Woods Harvard Forest LTER site, Petersham, Massachusetts, United States - Inc-BW-H-28-O ...
CGCCGCGAGCTTGCCCGTGCTGCCGGTCCCCAGGACCACCGCATGGCGGCCGGCGAGACCGCCCAGGTGCGCGGCGGCGATATCAAGACCTGCCCGGGCCAGCGAGATGCCCTCGGTACTGATAGTGGTCTGCGTGCGGGCCCGCTTACTGGCCCGCAGCGCCGCGTCGATCAGCCCGGTAATGGCGGGGCCGGTCGTTCCCGCCGCGGCGGCCGCCCGGGCCGCGGCCTTGATCTGGGCGACGATCTGCTCCTCACCCACGGCCATCGAATCCAGCCCGGACGCGACCGAGAACAAGTGCTCGGCGGCCGCGCCGCCGACCCGGATGCGGGCTACCCGAAGGACGTCGCCGAGCGGGAGCCGCCCCCGGGCGGCCACCAGGCCCGCGATGGCCCGGGTCGCCTGCCCGGCCTGCCCGGACACCGCCGCGTACACCTCCACCCGGTTGCACGTGCACAACACGGCCACCTCATCGACAGACGGCACGGCATGCAGCCGGGTTAGCACCTCGCCAAGCTCCGCCAGCGGCACGGCGAGCTTCTCGAGCATTTCCGCGGGGGCGAAGCGGTGGGACAAGCCGACGTTCACAATCGTCATCGCGATGACCATTCAGTTTCGGGAATTAGGCGCTCTGGTCGTGGTCGGGCTCAACCCGTGACCCGACGATCAGCCCGCAAAGGCAACCGGTCGCGGGCGGGGCACCGGGGGCACCGACGGTGCCGGGTAGACCCGGCTAATCGCCGCCCGCGCCCAGCACATCCTGGCCACCGCGGTGTCCGGGTGGTCACCGAACTCACCGGCTACCCGTGCGGCGCAGCCGCGGACTCCCCATCGCCGCAGCGCCGTTGTGATGGCGTGGCGGACCTGGTCAGGGGAGGGTGACTCGGAGGGCTGCAGGGTCGACGCGAATAGCGCCTCGGCCCGGACCGCCTCGAACGTGCCCGGCATCCCGTGTCTGGCAAGCGATGTCTTTGTCGCCAGAATCTCCGCCATCGTCCTTGCCTCGCTTCCTTCTAGCCGCGGGCGCTCACTAGAGTTTCGCGCCGCATGTCTCCAAGCTTCTCGCTCTGGCCCGACCGTGTCTTCGCGGCCAGCGCCCAAGTCCACTACCTGCTAGCAGGCACGACTACTGGTCGACAGCGGCGGAGCGGCGGGCGTAGGCTAGTCGCGTCCGCCGAAGCCCGGTTGCGCGTGAACGGTCAGCCGGATCCAATCCGGTCGGCGTCGAACTGGTCCGCCGGGCCCAGAACGCGGCTATCTGCGTGAAGGTGAGAGATTTGGACACCGCCCGGCACCCCACGAACCTCACCGGGAAAGCCATCGGCCAGCATGGCCATATTTGCGCGTTCTTCAACAGCGTCGACGAGCAGCACCGCGTGCTTCGCCCGTTCATCAAGGACGGCTTCGATCAGGGCGACAAGGCCTACCACTACGTTGACCCCGAGCTACGGGACCAGCACCTCGGGTGGCTCGCCGAAGCAGGCATCGATGTCCAGGAGGTGATGGCCTCCGGTCAGCTGGAGGTCTGGCCGTGGCAAGACAGCACGCTCCGCGGGGGCCGGTTTGAGCTGAGTACGTGGCTGACGTCCTTCGAACAAGTGCTCCAATCAGGACCCGCGACGGGGTACGGGCAGACACGTTTCATGGGTCACATGGAATGGGCATTGCTTGACTTGCCAGGCACCGGCGACCTGATCGAGTACGAGACGCGGGTCAACTACGTGATCCCCAAGTACGAGGGTCCCGTGATCTGCACGTACGACCTGACGAAATTTGGCGCGAGCGTGGTGATGGACGCCCTGCGGACGCACCCGGCCGTGATCATTGGCGGGCTCCTTCAGGAGAACCCGTTCTTCGTGCCTCCCGACGAGTTGCTGCGAGAGATCAGGGAGCGGCGGTCGGCCAGCGAGAGCGCGAGCACGGCGGAGTGAATGTCGGCCGACACCACTGGCGAGACCCGCGTCTCGCGGACAGTACTCAGGGATCTGGTGGCGCTTTCCGCTATACCCGCGGCGTTGGTCGGCCGGGAGCCGACCGCCGTGGCGGCGGGACTCGCCGACGTGCTGATCGAATTGCTGCGGCTTGACTTTGTATTCGTCCGCCTGTGCGTCCCCAGTGCCGCTGACGCGGTCGACGTGACGCGGGGCACCGCCTGGAAGACGTTTCCCGCCTGGCTGGAAAGCCATCGCGGCGAAAGCGGCAGGCTCTCAGGCATCGAGATCATTCCCGACGTCGACGGTGGTCGCGCGACATGCCGCGCAGTCGCCATTCCCATCGGCGTTAATGCCGAGGGCGGTGTCGTTGCCGCGGCCAGCAGCCGCATCGGCTTTCCCACCGAGACCGACCAGCTCATGCTCGGACTGGCCGCGAATCACGCCGCGACGGCCTTTCAGAACGCCACCCTGATCCACGAGCGCGCGCGGGCGGAAGAGGAGCTTCGCCGGGCCAGGGACGTGCTCGAGACCAAGGTGGCCGAGCGGACAGCCGAGTTGCGGCGAAGCGAGGCCTACCTTTCCGAGGCGCAGCGGCTGACACATACGGGCACCGCCGCCCTGGACGGCGTGACCGGAGAGGTAATCCACTCCTCCGCTGAGCACTCTCGCTTGTATGGCTTCGACCCTCAGCAGGGGATCCCCTCTTTCGAAGAGTTCAGGCAGCGCGTGCACCCGGAAGACCGGGCGGGGTGGACCCAGGCGCTCCACCGGGGAATCAGCGAAGCGGTCAGTGTCGAAGGGGAGTTCCGCGTCCTTCCTCCCGGAGGTCCGCTGAAATACCTTCGCGCAATCGTGCATCCCGTCCTCACCGAGTCCGGCGAGCTCAAGGAATTGATGGGAACCGTCGTTGACATCACCGAGCGCAGGCGTGCCGCGGAAGAACACCGGGCACAGCTGTGGTTCCTCAAAAGCATGGACGTGATTGACCGCGCCATCCAGCGGACCAGCGACCTTGAGCAGATGATGGGCGATGTCCTCGATGCCGTGCTTGAGATCTTCAGCTGCGATCGGGCGTGGCTGCTTTACCCCTGTGATCCGGCAGCTGACTCCCTGCGGCTGCCGGCGGAGCGTACCAGGACGGAATACGCCGGCGCCCTGGACGCCGGCGTGGACATCCCCAACGAACCGGAGGTCGCCAACGTCTCCAGGAGCCTGCTGGCCGCGGACGGCCCGGTGCGCTTCGATCCCGAGTCAGACTGCGCTCTCCCGGCAGAGCTGGCTGAGCGTTTCCGCATCAAGTCCATCATCGCCATGGCCGTTCACCCGAAGGTAGACAAGCCCTACGCGTTCGGGCTGCATCAGTGCTCTCGCCCGCGGGTCTGGACACCGCACGAAGAACGGCTGTTCCACGAGATCGGACGGCGGCTTGCGGATGGGCTTGACACGCTGTTGATGTTCCGTAACCTCCGCGAAAGCCAGCGCAAGCTCGAGGGGAGCCGGGCCGAGCTTGCCGCCTCGCGGGCGCGGATCGTAACGGCCGCGGACGAGACGCGGCGCCGGATCGAGCGGGACCTGCACGATGGCGTGCAGCAGCGGCTCGTCTCACTGATGCTGGCACAGCGGGAGGCGGGGGCGATGGTTCCGCCCGAGCTGCCCGACTTGCGGGCACTGTTGTCCAGGCAGGCGGACGGGCTGGCGGGCGCGCTTGCGGAGTTGCAGGAGATCTCGCGCGGTATACACCCGGCTATCCTCACCCAAGGTGGCCTAGCGCCGGCGCTCAAGGCCCTGGCCCGGCGGTCAGCCGTACCCGTCGAGCTGACGGTGCTGGTCGAGGCGCGGCTGCCTGAGCCGGTGGAACGGGCGGCCTATTACATCGTGTCAGAAGCGCTCACGAACGCCGCGAAGCACGCGCAAGCCTCCACGGTGCATGTCGCCGTCGCGGCGCGCGACGGATTCCTCGTGCTCTCAATCCGCGACGACGGTCGCGGAGGGGCCGATCCACGCCGCGGTTCCGGACTCATCGGCCTCACCGACCGCGTTGACGCGCTCGCGGGGACGATCGAGGTGGCAAGCCCGGTCGGAGCGGGGACGACGCTGCTGATCACGCTTCCCTTCCAAGAAGGTTTACCGTCCGCGGCCCTGGGCCGCGGCGGCCACGGGCTGCCATTCCCGCCAGGTCGCAAGCCGGGACTCGTAGTCCGCGGTCGCGATGCCAAGCGGCGCGTCGCCAAGGAACAGGCGCAGCGGCGGGTCCTGGGCATCCACGAGCTTCAGCACCGCGTCGCGGGTGGCACCTGGGTCGCCGGGCGCGAAGCGCCGAGCGCGGGCCTGCGCCGCCTGCTCACGGACCTGCTCGTAAGCGGGCAGCGGCGTCGCGTGCTTGGCGGAGGAACCGGCCCAGTCCGTGGCGTAGCCGGTCGGCTCGATCAGCGTCACCTTGATGCCGAACCCGGCGACCTCGGCGGCCAGGCTCTGGCTCAGCCCTTCCAACGCCCACTTCGATGCGTGGTAGGCGCCGGTGTTCATGAAGGCCGAGATCCCGCCGATCGAGGACACCTGCACGATATGCCCGTGGCCCTGTTCGCGCAGGTAGGGCAGCGCCGCCTGGGTGACCCACAGCGCGCCAAGCAGGTTCGTCTCAAGCTGCGCCCGGATCTCGGCCGCGCTGATCTCCTCGACCATGCCGAACTGCCCGTACCCGGCGTTGTTCACGATCACGTCCAGCCGCCCGAAGTAATCGTGAGCCAGCTTCACCGCGGCGAAATCGGCGTCCCGGTCGGTCACGTCAAGCCGGATCGGCAAGATCGCCTTCCCGTACTTGACCACCAGATCGTCGAGGCTCGCGATGTCCCTGGCCGTCGCGGCGACCTCGTCGCCGCGGTCCAGGGCCGCGATCGCCCACTCCCGGCCGAACCCGCGCGACGTGCCAGTAATGAACCAGGTCTTCACCGCCATCAAATACCCTCCGCGTTATTGAGTGCGTGAGCGCGGGATAGCCCCGTGGCTTATTCCGCACCTCTCGGCTTCCTTAGCCCACGGCTCGAATTCCTGTGACACGCCAACGATCCCGCGCACTCGTGAAGCTGTCATTGTTGCCAGCGGGGTCCAGAAACCCATGCAGGCTTCAATCCCCGAGTTCTGGCTAGCGGGTAGTGGAATTGCCCGTCTGTGGTGAAGACGCGGCCGTGCTGATCGGCGATGGTGGGGAGATCGCCCACTGTGGCTGAGGGACGAGCCCGGGCCACGGTGGGCCACCACCACCACCATCATCACCACGCGTCAGGAGACGGCAATGCGATTTCGCGGGCCAGCCGAGGGCACCATGACCGGGGCACGCGGGTCAGCGCTGGCCGCGCTGCCGTCAGGCGCCGTCCGCCGCCATGTCCTGGTTGGCGCGGCGATCACCGCGCTCGGCGGCCTGCTATTCGGATACGACACCGGGGTCATCTCCGACGCTTTGGCCGGGACGGGATCCTGAACATGGTGACTGTACGAACTCCTTCGCGAACACCAGACCGGCCCTGCGTCGACTGCCTGGATCCTTCGCCTGCTGCCGCACGACATGGCCCGGCCGTACCCCGCCGGGTGGCGTTCTGGCTCGTGGCGTCGGTACTGGCCGCCCTCATGCTCGGTACCACGCTCCCGACCCCGCTATACGTCGTCTACCAGGCGCAGTGGCATTTCTCCGCAGCCATAGTGACGGTGACCTTCGCCGTCTACGCCGCCGCGGTGATGGCCACCTTGCTGCTGGCCGGGCGCTCCTCGGACGAGGCGGGGCGCAAGCCGGTGCTCGGGGTGGCCCTCGGTGCCAGCGCGCTGAGCACGGTCGTGTTCATCCTGGCCCCCGACGTGGGGGTACTGATCGCGGGCAGGATCGTGTCCGGGATATCGGCGGGCCTGGTGACCGGCACCGCGACGGCCGCGCTCACCGAGCTCGTCCCCGCCTCGGGAAGCCGCCGGGCGTCGCTCGCGGCCACGGCGGCCAACATGGGCGGCCTCGGCCTCGGCCCGCTCGTCGCCGGGTTGTTCGCCCAGTACGCCCCCCACCCCACGACGCTGGTGTTCGAGGTGTACCTGGGGGTGCTGGCCGCCGCGGGCCTGGGCCTGCTCCTGGTCCCTGAGACCGTGCGCCAGCGCCGGCGGCCCGTCATCCGCTTCGCCGGCCTCGGATTCCCCGCGGAGGGACGCGGTGAGTTCACCGCCGCCGCGGCGGCCGGCTTCTCCGCCTTCGCGCTGCTCGGGCTGTTCTCCGCGCTCGCTCCCACCTTCCTCGGAACCGTGCTGCACCAGGGCAACCACGCCGTCCAGGGCGCGGTCGTGTTCCTGCTGCTCGCGGTGGGGACCGTCACCCAGCTGCTGCTGTCCAGATTCAGCAGCCGCCGGGTCGTGCTGGCCGGCCTTGGCGTGTTCCTGGCCGCGCTTGTGCTGATCGTCGCCGCCCTCGGCCAGGCGTCCCTGCCCCTGTTCCTGTTCGGGACGGTCGTGGGCGGAGTCGCCGTCGGCGCCGTTTTCCTCGGCAGCCTCGCCACCGCCAACCGCCTCGCCCCGCCAGAACGCCGCGGCCAGGCCATCTCCGCCTACTTCACCGCCTGCTACAGCGGCCTGATCATCCCCGTCGTCGGCGTCGGGATCGCGTCCGGGTACATCGGCGACTTCCGCTCCGTGCTCGCCTTCGCCATCCTCCTCGCCGCCCTGTGCCTGTACTCCCTGGCCAGCATCCGGCGCGCTATCGCCTCCTAGGCGGCCGCGGTTCTCAGGCGCTGGCGCAGCGTCCAGGCATTGCGCGGGGAACCGGCCCCGCCGAGAGCCGGGCCGCCGGCCGGATGCGCGCAGGGGATGTCCACCGAGACGTTCATGGTTAGGCTTTTCCCGTGGTGCGATCGTCAGGCACCATCCGTCGGCCGGCACCAAGGCGCCAGGAACCGCGGCGACGGAGGGAGTGCACTCGTTGTGACGGCTGACTCGGCGGGGCGACCCGGGGAGCGCGGGCTCGCCGATGAGCAGGCCGCGCTGCGCCGAGTGGCGGTGCTGGTGGCCCAGGCGGCGCCGCCCGACCAGGTGTTCACGGCGGTTACCGAGGAGGCCGGGCGGCTGCTCGGCGTCGGCCACGCTTCGATGAGCCGGTATGACCCCGACGGTGCGGCGAGTGTGGTCGCCGCCTGGGGCAGCACCGGTGCTCTCGTCCCGATCGGCACCCGGATGAGCCTGGGTGGACGCAACGTTCACACCCTGGTGGCCCAGACGGGCAGCGCGGCTCGCCTCGACGAGTACGTCGGCGTCTCGGGGGCGGCCGCCGGCGTCGCCGGTGAACTGGGCGTCCGCACGGCCGTCGGCGCGCCGATCAGCGTCGAGGGCCGGCTGTGGGGCGTGATCGTTCTCGTGTCCACCCGCGAGCAGCCGCTGCCCACGGACACCGAGGCGTGGCTGGCCGGGTTTACCGAGTTGGCCGCCACCGCGATCGCGAGCGCCGAGGCACGCGTGGAGCTGCGCGGGTTCGCCGCGGAGCAGGGGGCGCTGCGGCGGGTGGCGACCCTGGTGGCGCGGGCGGCGCCGCCTGAGGAGGTGTTCGCCGCGGTGGCCGAGGAGGCCGGGCAGGTGCTCGCCGCCGACGTCACGGGCATCAGCCGGTACGACCGGGACGGCATGGCGGTCGCCGTCGGCGGGTGGGCCAATGACGGCGGCGCCGTCCCCTTCCCTGTCGGTACCCGGGTGCGCCTCGGCGGGCGGAACGTGCTGTCGCTGGTGTTCGAGACGGGTCGGCCAGCGCGCCTCGACCATCCCGCCGACGCCTCCGGTGAGGCTGCCGTTGCCAGCAAGGCGGGCGTCCGCTCGGTGGTCGGCGCGCCGATCACCGTCGAGGGCAGGCTGTGGGGTGTCATGACCGCGATCTCCAGGTCCGCGCCGCCGTTGCCGCCAAGCACCGAGGCGCGGCTGGCCGGGTTTGCCGAGCTGGCCGGCACCGCGATCGCGAGCGCCCAGGCGGGCGTGGAGCTGCGCGGATTCGCCGCGGAGCAGGGGGCGCTGCGGCGGGTGGCGACCCTGGTGGCGCGGGCGGCGCCGCCTGAGGAGGTCTTCGCGGCGGTCGCCGCGGAGGCCGGTCGACTGCTCCGCGCCGACGCCACCCTCATGAGCAGGTACGATCCGGACGACAAGGCTACTGTCGTCGCCGCGTGGACCAGCACCGGCGGCACTCCGGCTCCCGCAGGCACCCGCTTGAGCCTGGGCGGGCGGGACCTGCACACGCTGGTGTTCCAGAGCGGCCGGTCAGCGCGGATGGACGACTACGCCGAAGCCTCAGCCTCAGCCGCGGCCGCGGACATAGCCCGCAAAACGGGCGTCAGCTCGGCGGCCGCCGTGCCGATCAGCGTCGAGGGCCGGCTGTGGGGCGTGATCGGCATAGCGTCCGGGCACGAGCTGCCACCGGACACCGAGGCGCGGCTGGCCGGGTTCACCGATCTGGCCGCCACCGCAGTCGCCAACGCCGAGACCCAGGCCGCACTGGCCGCCTCCCGGGCGCGGCTCGTGGCCACCACCGACCAGGCACGACGTCGGATCGAGCGCGATCTGCACGATGGCGCACAGCAGCGGCTGGTCTCCCTCGCGCTGCGGCTGCGCGGGGCGCAGGCGGCGCTACCAGCAACCGGCGAGCTGTCCCAGCGTCTGGACGGGGCGGTCAGCGAGGTAAACGGCGTCCTTGAGGAGCTGCGCGAGGTCGCTCGCGGCATCCACCCGGCGATCCTCACCGAGAGTGGGCTGCGCCCGGCGCTCAGGGCGCTGGCTCGCCGCTCCGCCGTTCCCGTCAGCCTCGACGTGCAGGTGGCGGGCCGGCTGCCCGAGCCCATCGAGTTTGCCGCCTACCACGCGGTCTCCGAGGCGCTGACCAACGTGGCCAAGTACGCGCACGCCTCCGCCGCCGAGGTGGAGATCGCCGTCGGCGACGGCACGCTGCGGGTCGATGTCCGCGACGACGGGCGTGGCGGCGCGGACAGCGACCGCGAGTCCGGCCTGCTCGGGCTGAAGGACCGAGTGGAGGCGCTCGGCGGCTGGATCTCGTTGCGGAGCGAGGCGGGTGCGGGCACCGTCATGCAGATCGCCCTGCCCCTCGACGACCCAGGGTGACAGCGAGCGTGACAGCGAGGGTGACAGCGAGGGGGGCAGCCAAGGCGTTCCCTGCTACCTGTACTTGCCGGATCCCGGCTAGCGGCAATGCGCTGCGCGGCCCCGCCCGCCATGCTGGACTCGGTGACCTGTCCCGGATGGCGACAGCCGCGCGACGGGCGCGCGACGGCCGCGACGGCCGCGACGGCCGCGCGACCGCGGAGCGACGGGCCACGGGCGCGTGACGGACGCGCTCAGGGCAGGCGACAGCAGGAAGGTCGCAGAAGGGATGAAGCCGTTATGGCGAGGGCAAATGGCGCGGATGGAAAAGCGGCGGTGGCGGTGCTCGGCGCCGGGATCATGGGGTCGGCGATGGCTCGCAACCTGGCTGCCGCGGGCCTGACCACGCATGTGTGGGACAGGGACGCGTCGGTGACTGGCCCGCTGGCCGACGCGGGCGCGATCGTCGCGGCGTCAGCGCGGGACGCGGTGCGGGACGCGGGCGTCGTGATCACGATGCTCCCCACCGCCGCCGCCGTGGAGTCGGTCATCTTCGACGGCGGGCTGGCCGAGGCGTTCGCTGACGGGTCAGTGTGGGCGCAGATGGGCACGATCGGCGTCGAGGCGACCAAGCGCATCGGGGACCGCCTGGCCGCGCAGCGGCCAGGGGTGATGTTCGTCGACGCCCCCGTGTCTGGCAGCAAGGGACCGGCGGAACAAGGTCAGCTGCTGATCCTGGCGTCGGGGCCCGCGGCCGCGGCCGACGCCGTCCGCCCGGTGTTCGACGTCATCGGCCGCAAGACCGTATGGCTGGGCGAGGCCGGCCGCGGGAGCCAGGTGAAACTGGTCGTCAACGCCTACCTGTCCATCCTCATCGAGGGCGTGGCCGAGACCATGGAGCTTGCCGACCGCCTCGGCATCGGCCACCAGCAGCTCGCCGAGGTCATCGAGGGCGGCCCGCTCGACGCGCCGCTCGCCGACGCCAAGTTCCACAAGATGGACCGTGGCGACTTCGCCGCGGAGTTCCCGCTGGAGTGGGCGCTGAAGGACGTCGACCTGGTGATCGGTGCCGCGGGCGGTCAGGCGCCGCCGATGCTGGCCGCGCTGTCTGGCCAATGGCATGCCGCCGTGGCCGCCGGGTACGGCCGCGAGGACATCAGCGCCGCCCGCCTGGCCCTGGCGAGTCCGGATCGCACCGCTTAGCCAGCACCGCCGGCCGCCCGTCGGCAGCCCGACGGCCCTGCCGCGGGACGCCCGCGGCAGGGCCGTCAGTGTGGCAGCCAGGGCCGTCAGAGCGGCAACCCGTAGTTGAGTATGAAGTTCAGCGCCACAGCGAACGTCAGGTACATGAGCCAGAGCCCCGTCCCGAGATGGAAGAAGCCGAGCGCCTTCTCGCCAAGGCCGCCCTGCTTCGGCAGGTCAGGCTTGAGGCTAGCCACGAATTCGGCGACGTAGACGCAGGCAAGGCCGATGAACAGGCCGCCGACCGGATCATCGCCCGTCTGGAAGAAGACGATGATGCCGAGGATCGAAATGAGCAGGAACGCGATGGCCATTCCCAGTTGGATGCGCGTGTCGGTGCGCCGCGTCCTGTTCCAGCCCAACGCGAACCAGTGCACGCCGTACGCGGTGAACGCCAGCGCCGCCATGTAGAGCGCGGGCGTCCTGATCGTGCCGAACAGGACCAGGCCGGCGAACAGGTAGATGCCGGTGATGAACTGCATGAAGCCGGGCATCCAGATGCCCCACACGCCGGTGCCGAGGTCAACCGACTCGTTGCGGGCCGGGTAACCGAGAAGCTCCTGCGGGCCGTATATCAGGTAGCCCGTCCCGAGGCCGAAGAACCCGACGGCAAGGGGCGGGAAGGGCGACAGGGGCAGGCTCACCAACGACGGAAACAGGGATAGCGACATTCGACTCCCCTCTCAACGTGTTGCGGCGGATCGGCCGCATACCGCCAACGATGACGCATTTGCGGGGCCACGTCGTTACGGCGGGCGGCCATTGCCCTTACCTGCTAGCGGTATGACGGTCCCGCGCCATTCGCACCACCAAACAGCCATTCATGACATATGCGCACAGTTACCAATTTGTGGTACGGACCCCGCGTTCCCAGCAGATATACATAGTTACCAATTTGTCGTTGAGGCCGGCATATTCGCCGGAGAACTGGTTAAGGTTCGCTGCGATTGCGGTGTCCGATTGGCGATGCTCAAGCTGCGAAGCATGGGGGATACGTGGCTGTCACCAACTCCGGGACACGGCGAGCCGACGCAGCACCGCCATCCCGGTTTTCCCGGCGGTGGCAACTCGTCACCCGCGTCCCGCCTCCCGCCTCGCAGGGTCTGCTCGCGCTGGCGATCTACCTGGCCGTCTTCATCATCGGGTTCGGGCTGCCGCTGGCCAGCCACCTGAACGTGCCGAACATCAGGCAGTACTGGACGGACCCGCAGTTCTACGTCTGGTCCCTGCGCTGGTGGCCCTACGCGGTGTCGCACGGGATCAACCCGCTGTTTTCCCGCCAGATCGGGGCGCCGCACGGCTACGACCTGGCCTGGGCGAGTACCACGCCCTCGGTGGACCTGCTGATGTGGCCGGTCACGGCCGCGTTCGGCGTGCTTGTCGCTTACAACATCGTGCTGCTCGTCGTGCCGCCGGTCTCGGCCTGGGCGGCGTTCGTCGCCGCGCGCCGGCTGACCGGCCGGTTCTGGGCGGCGCTGCTGGCCGGCACCGTCTACGGTTTCTCTCCTTTCGAGCTGATACACAACTGGCAGGGCCAGCCGAACCTCACGGTGATCGTGCTGTTCCCGCTCATGGTGTACCTGGTGGTGCGGTGGTGGGAGGGGAGCCTGGGACGGGTCGCGTTCGTCGGCTGGCTCACGGTCCTCATGGCCGCGGAGTTCTACACGTTCAACGAGGCGTTCGCCGACATGACCGCCGTGTGGGCGGGCGGCCTGCTGATCGGACTCGCGGTCGCGGGACGCACCGCACGCCGCCAGGTGGCCAGGCTCGCCGGGCTGACCGCCATCGCCTACGCGGGCTCGCTCGTGCTCGCGGCGCCGTACCTGATCTACGCGCTGCGTCATTACTCGGGCACGCTAACCAGGCAAAACGACGCCTTCTCGCTGCAGTTCATGCGCCTGATCGTGCCGACGTCGCAGCAGATGTTCGGCCTGAAACCGCTCATCGGCTACTCCAGCCACATCGGCCGGCGGGGGCTCGATAACTACGTGGGCATCCCGCTGCTCGTCATCCTGCTGCTGCTGGTTGTCTTCGCCTGGTCGAGCAGGCTCAACCGGCTGCTCGCCGTCGGCTTCGTGCTCGTGCTGGCGCTCGCGGCCGGACCCGACCTGGTCATCACCCCCCGCAACGTGCATACGCTGCCCTGGGCCAAGCTGTGGAGCCTGCCGATCGCGCGCAGCGCCGAGCCCTCCAGGTTCATCGTCTTCGGTTCCCTGGCGCTCGCGATCGCCCTGGCGGTGTGGCTAGCGGCGCCTACCAGGAGCAAGCTGGTAAAAGGCGCACGCTGGGGCCTCGGGCTGCTGGCGGTCGCGGCGATCATCACGGACGCGCCCACGTCCTACCAGGCGGTGATCCCGGCCCCGCCTGGCTTTAAGGCGCCCGCGACCGCGCGGCCGGTCAACCAGTTGCCTGCGTTCATCACCCAGGGCCTGTACCGGCAGTACCTGCGCCCGGGGGAGATCGTCGTGGTCTTCACGGCCAGGGGGAACGCCGGGATGCTGTTCCAGGCCGCGGCGAACTTCTACTTCCGGATCGCTGGCGGGTACATCAACGCGTCGCTGACGCCGGTAGACGCCGTTCCGCACCAACTGACGCTGGTCGCCCATCCGAGCAAGGGCGCGGACCGGGTTTTCGAGGCCTACCTTCGCTCGGCCGGGGTGGGCGCCATTCTCGTCGAGCAGGCGTGGGAGTTCCCGTGGATACACAACTTGAACAGACTTGGCCTGCATGGCACGTCGGTGGGCGGCGTGATCGTCTACCCGGTCGCTCCCTGGCTCGCCAGCCAGGCTCACCCGGCGCTGGCCGGCCGGGCTCACTCGACGGCGTCTTCCCACCGGCCTAAGCCGGCGGGGTCTTCCGGCGGGGTGTTAGCGTCCTGCGGCTTGCTGAACGTGAGCAGGCTGGAGAACGCGGAACGGATGGCGCGCATCCGCAAGTCCGGTTTCACCTTCAGTGACGCGTAGGCGATGGCGCCGGTCGGGATCGGCAGCCAGAAGTTGACCACCCGCCAGCCGAGGACGCCGAGCGTGGCCATGCTCACGGGGACGCCGAAGCCGACAAGCAGCAGCGGGAGGATCGAGTCGACGACCCCGAGCCCCCCTGGCGTCAGCGGGAGCGCCCCGGCGACGTTGGCGATGCCGTACGCGGCGAACAGTTCGATCGGGTTGGTCAGGTGACCGAACGCGGCCACGAAGCACCACAACGAGGCCGCGTCGAGCAGCCAGTTCAGCGAGGCCCACACCAGCGACCAGGCCATCACCCGCTTGTCCTTGGCCAGCAGGGAGAACGAGTTGGCCGCCTCAAGGACGGCGCGCTCAACCTTGTCGCCGCTCAGCAAGGGGACCTTGTCGCCAACCACCCGCAGCACCCGGGAAGCGAAGCCGGCCCCGCGCATGATGCCGAGCACCAGCACCGCGACCCCGGCAAGCACGATCGTCCCGATAATGGCGACCGTCGCGTAGATGGGCCGGAATCCCGCGAGCGGGATGGAGATGATCAGGGAGAGCCACAGCAGGACGTTCAGCACCACGGTCGAGCCGATCCCCTTGGCCGCCATCATCACCGTGGCGTCGTTGCCCGAGATGCCCTCGTTGGTGAACAGCTTGAACCCGAGCGCCGCCGTGCCCAGCGTCCCGGCCGGGATGACGTGCGCGACCGCCGCGGCCGACAGGTCGATGCGGAAGAGCACGGACAGGCTCGGCTTGGGCCCCGGCGGCAGCAGCACCTTGGTCAGCACCGCGTAGCAGAACAGGGACACCCCCTCGAGCACCACGCCCGCGGCGACCCACCAGGCGCTCACCCGCCCGAGCAGGTAGAGGTCCTTGCTCGCGCCCACCAGCTCGGGCACGACGAGGTACTCGATCACCAGCGCCAAGACGAAGAGCAGGGCGACGCGCCTGGCCGGCTTGGCCAGCAGCGACAGCCAGGGCCGCCACAGCCGCCAGCGGCTCAGCGACTGGCTTTGGCCCGCACCCGGCCGGCCCGCCTCGTCGCTCCCCGCCGGCGGCTCGCGCCCCGCCGGCGGCTCGCTGGCTACCGGCGGCTCGCCCGCCAGTGGCGGCTCGTCCGCCACTGGCTGATCGCTCGCCACCGGGGCGTCGTCGCTAGACCGCATGCTCCACAGCTACCCGATTCTCCCGGGATATCGCCTGTGCCCGGATCGAAGCCGTGCCGCCGGCTGAGGTCAGCCCCGGCTTTGCGTCAACGGCGCTGATATACGGAGTATTCCGAACGAAAGCGGCTTCCTTTTGCCCCCACCCAAATCTCCAAAGGGCTGGCGTCCCTACATAGCCAGCGATGCCCCATACCAGCCGATAACGGACGCGATCACATAATCGTTTGATCAACGCCGTTGAGTGAGGAGCTCCCCGCGTCTACGCCGGCCCGTGCGCGCCCCGTTTCGCCCGGATTGTCCCGGCGTCCCCGTGGCCGGGACCATGATCATGGAAACTTCGCAGCTTATTTGGTGCCGAATTTCCATGAAAAGCGAAATCCTGCACGATCATGACGCGCCGAGCGCGCGGGCGCCGCGCGCCAGCCCGTGTACTGACCTCACGCTCACCACGCACCACTTGAGTCTACGGCCATGGGCGCGGCACCCCCATCGCGGCTTAACTCCGCGGCACCGGGCGCGGCACTGGCCGTCGCGGGCGGGCAACGTCACGAAGTGCGGTTGCCCGGGTAGCGGGCGAGCAATTCCCTGGCCGTGGTGATGAGTTCGGTTCGTACCGCTTCTGGTGATATGACCGCGACCTCGCCGCCGAAGCCGGCGAGGCGGTGCGCGGCGACCCGCTCCTCCTCGAAGGTCAGCACGACCTCGCGCAGGCCGTCCGCGTCGGCGGGCCCCGCCGCCGCGGCGGCGCGCCTGCCCGCGTCGCCGAAGACGTAGGGGAAGATGCCGAGTGCTGTCGCCGTGGCCCGCACCCGCACCTCGACCTGCGAGCGGGTGGTCACGAACTCCGCCGACCAGCGTTCCCAGAACGCGGCGAGGTCGAAGCCGTCCGGCCGCACTACCTCAGCGGTCAGCAGGCGAGCCGACGTGACCCGTCCGACCCGGAAGACCGCCGGGTCGCCGTTCTGCCCGGCCTGCTGTTCGCGCGGGGCGTGCCGGGTCGCCACCAGGTACCAGGTCCCCGCCTTGTTCACCAGGCCGAGCGGCCCGACCTCGCGGGTCTTTTCCTGGCCGCCCTCGTCCCGGTGGTAGCCGAATAGCAGGCGGCGGCCGAGGCGGACCGCCTCGGCCAGCGTGCGCAGGTGGGGAACCGGCTCGGTGCCGTGGAACCAGCGGGGCATGTCCAGGTGGACGAGGGAGGGGTGGCGCGTCTCCCCGCCGCCCGCGCCGAGCCGGCCGCCCGCACGGAGCCAGCCAGCACTGGGCCCGGCGCTCGTGC
>Ga0210389_10002154_pt1 | contig 15655 bp, 9 predicted proteins | sample IncBWH28OmetaG_FD_160127 | JGI IMG/M metagenome (GOLD analysis project Ga0210389, IMG submission 160127) | Forest soil microbial communities from Barre Woods Harvard Forest LTER site, Petersham, Massachusetts, United States - Inc-BW-H-28-O ...
TGTCACTTGCCCTATTTCGGCGAAATACCCACCGAAGTCGCAATCACACCCAATTCCCGTTTGTCGGTGCCGGGAGGAAGGGTTTTGTCCAGTACGAAATCCACTTTGACCGAATCGGTCGCGAGCATCGCCGGAAGGAGATCTGCCGCGAAAATCTCCATTCCCGGCTTCTCGTACTGTTCCGTTTTCAGCACCATTCCGTTAACCATCGCCGTGAGTGAGATGGGGCCGAGTTTTTGAATACTCACGTCGGGAACCGTGAAAGCGAAAGTGACTGTCGCCCCGCCCTGAGCGGCTCCGGCAGGCGTTCGCAGCAGAGCGGAAAACTTTCCGGCGGTCCAGCGCCACGAATTGTTTTCGAGGCCATAGAAACCGCTGATCAACTGAGTTTTTGCAGCCGAGTCCGCCATGCGCACCACGGAAGCGAGTTGCGGCGACGTTTCTTCTTCGTTCTGAACCGCGACCCGGCTGTGCTTGCCCTGACAGGACACAATGCCGGCAGCGAGTACGAGCAAGAGAACGGCTGGGCGCTTTATCTCCATTTCGATCATTTAGACCAATGTAGCCTGGCGATGTCCACTCCCTGGCTGTCGTGGCTCGGAATGGATGCCTTCGAAACCGGGGCGCTGGTGAGGTACCGTAGAACTTCGGCTTCTTCCCGATGACCCGATCCACCGCGAAATATCTCGGACTGCTGGCCCTGGCGATCACCCTGTTTTATTGGAAGATTCTGCTGACGGATCAGTACACCATGATCATCGGCGAAGAAGGCTTCAACATGACGTACGCCTGGCTTCATTTCTGGGTGCGGTCCATCTGGCAGGGGCACATCCCTCTCTGGGATCCATACGCCTTCGGTGGCCGTCCCTTCGCCGGTGAAATGCTGCCGTCCGCTTTTTATCCGCTGCACCTGCTCTTTGCGCTGGCGCCGATGAACCGCAACGGCATGGTTTCGCCGCGATTTTTCCACGAATTTCTGACACTGACGCACCTGCTGGGTGCCTGTTTCATGTTCGCGCTGCTGCGTGAGTTGGGGCGCAGCCGGCCAGCCGCCTTTATCGGCGCGTGTGCATTCTCATTGAGCGGGCTGCTTGCCAGTATGATCTGGCCCCCTTACGTCGAGAGCGGAATCTGGCTGCCCGTGATCTTTCTTTTCCTGCTGCGCGCATTCAAAGCCCGGACTCGCGCAAAATCGCTGATGGAGGCTGCACTGGCGGGTGGGTGCCTGGGAATGTCCATACTGACCGGCGGGATGAACTTCTTCATCATGCAGGCGATCGTGGTGATCAGCGCGGTCTTTTACTTCGGGGCCGTATCGCGCCCTGTGCCGGCTTCCGATCAGCGCTCGCACTGGTCAGGCATGTTGCTCGTGCTTGCGGCGGCGCTGGTTGTGGGCGGCGGTATCGGCGCCATTCAACTTCTGCCTGGCAACGAATACAGCCATCTGACGATGCGTTACATCGATGGCGGTGCGTTCCCGTCGTCGCAGAAAATACCCTATGACCGTCTGGTTCCAGGCGTGTGGCCGCAGAGCCTCGCGTCTGGTCTTTTTCCATTCGCGTTTGGCGGAAAGTATGGAGGCGAGGAGTATTTCCCGTACTACGTCGGCATCCTGCCGCTTTTCCTCGCCGTGATTGGAATCTGGAGGCACTGGAATAACCTCTGGGTTCGATATCTGACCGGGCTGGCGGTTCTGTCGTTTGTATACGCCCTGGGGGAGCTTTCTCCGCTCCATGGCGTGCTCTATGCCGTGGTGCCTCTTCTGTGGGCGGCGCGAGCGGCCAACCGGTTCTTCTATCTTGTTACCTTTGCACTCGCGATCCTCGCGGCTTTCGGGCTCGACACACTGCTCGAAGGAACGGGCGAACCCTGGTGGGCACCGGCAAAGCGTGTTCTGAAGTGGGCGGCGATTGCCGCGGCTGCGGCGTTTCTTGTGCCTGCCGTTTTCAACAAACCGGACCTCAATCTCTGGAACGCATTTTCGCTCCTCCTGATTCTGGCGTCCTGCGGATTACTGATGCATCTGATCCGGCAGCCGGCAGGCCCGTGGATTCGGGCCGGACTCGCGGTGTTTGTTCTGTTTGATATAGGAGCGTTTCATTGGACCGAGGCCGATAAAACAAGCCCGTCAACCAAAAACCAGATGGACCGGGTCATCAGCCTGCGCGGGCCTGTAGAATTTATCAAGTCGAGGCCGGGCCTTCATCGTGTTCGCGTCGACGCTCCTCCCGAGCCGAACATCGGCGACGTGTATGGCGTCCAAGGCATATTTGGCGGCGGCGGCACTGTGTTAACAGAATATTCGCGGCTCGTGCCGCTGGACGTTCTGCTCAATGTCCGCTATCACATCAAGCCGGCGTCAGCGACTGATCCGAGTCCCGTGTACAGCGATGGACAATGGAAGGTGTTTGAAGATCCAAAGGCATTTCCGCGCGCCTGGATTGTCCATAAAACGATCGTCGAGCCAAACCTGGACAAGCTCTACACCTCTCTCTATGATCCGGCACTGGATCTTCACCATACAGCTTTGCTCGAGGCGCGGCTGCCTGAGGCTCCTGAGCCCGGGAGCGAGACCGGGGAGTCGATCCGTTTCCGATCCTACGAGCCCGATCACATGTCGATTGCGGTGAATGTGGAGTCGGCGGGGCTTCTGGTCCTCAGTGAACTCTACTACCCGGGCTGGCGCGCGACCGTGAACGGCAAGCCTGCTGCAATTTACAGGGCCGATGGGGCGTTACGCGGGATTTGGGCTCCGCGGGGCCAGGACCGCATCGAACTCTATTACGAGCCGATGAGCTTCTATGTGGGCGCCACGATCACGCTGCTCACGCTGTTGTGCGTAGCTGTGGGATTCGCCCTGAGCCGCCGGAAGAGCAAGGCAGGCGCGGACCTTCCGTTGCCGGTCTCTCAACCGGCGTGGCGGTGACTCAATCTCCGATCTTCTCAACCTGAGACAGACAGCTATAGAACGTCGCGCCACCACCTTTATTCAATAAGGGAAGCTCAGCGGACAATCAAGGCGTCGACATCGATATAGCGATCGGTGGCCGCGGCATCCTTCCTCCCCGACACCATGAGTTCCAGAGAATGGTTGCCAGGAGACAGGCCTCCGAAAGTCGTGCGGGCTTGCCAGTCGATTGTGGAGCTGTAGAGGTCGATGTCGTCGCGGGGAGCACCGTCGATTCTCACCGACGCAAATCCCCGGTTGGGGGCCTTGGCGTATACCCAGGTGACCTGGGTTCCCACGAAATCCAGATGCGCGGTCGAACCGGGGAAGTTCGCATAGCTGCTCGTTCCTTCCGACGCGGGCGGATAAGAACCGTGAGTCCATGGACCCGAATAGACGATCTCATCGGCATTGTCGTCAAAAGTGCCCTTGAGGCGTGGCGGTGCGAGCGCCGGCTCCGTGCATCCGGATCCGCGGAAGGTCGCATACCAGGCTAAGGGGTCGATCTTCAGACGCTGGACACACATCGCGTCATTCGATGCGTCGCGCGCGATTGCCAGCCGCATCAATCTGGAACTCGAATAGGGTACCGCCGGAGGGCTCTCCAGGACGCCGAAAACCGAGATTTCGGCAATGTCGCCAGCGCGGAGGCATTGAGCGAGTTTGTGGTAGAGTTCCATGCTCTCAGCCCGGACATTCCACTCCGTCAGGTCGCGAAATATGAGCATCTCCCGTTGCCCCTGACGGATTCGATAGATATCGATTCCAGGCACGGGCTGTGCCGGCAGCGATGTCCACTGCCAGTCGTGGTGGTAAATGAAAAACGTAATCAGATTCACCTGGTCGAGATAAACGCCGGCCGGCTCGGGAGCGAGTTTGTTGAAGACTTTGATTTGATCGCTTAAGACGTTCTCGGAGCTTTTAGGGTATTGTTCGAAACGAACGGCAGAGACGACGATGATCGCGACCGCCGCCGCGGCGGCAATGACCGACCGGCTCACATTCGGCATTCGCCTGGTCAACATGCCGGCAGCGGCGGCGGCACACAGCACAAAGAATGGGAACAGAATGAACTGCTGGCGCAGGTCGCCGCCGAACGGGTATTTCCCGATCACCGCAGTAAAGACAATTTCGCCCAGGATGCCGGCGGCTATGAAGGCTGTCCACGATGCCCTCACCGCAGAAGCATCCCGGCCGCGGAAGAAACCGGGTAATAGCGCGAGGCCGCACAGCACGGAAATCGCGAACAACACGAGCGCAACCGAATCACTCGAAATCTGCCACGGGAGGAACAGGTTCAGCATGTTCTTCCAGTTGCGGATCAGAAACGCCGGTACGGACTCTGTTCCCTTCGGGTCGTAATAGAAAGGCAGCAGGTGTCCTTGAATGACCGCCTTCAAATTTGCGTGGGTTTCATACAGGACGACGACCACAGCCGGCAATGGCAGAATAGTGGCCAATTCAGTCGTCCAGGCGGCCTGCTCTCCGCGAAAACGGCGTACTGTGTACCACAGCGCAAGCAGCACTGAGGCCGCGCCTGCATAGAAGAACGCGTAATAATGCGAGAGGCACGCGCATACCGTGGCGATCACAAAACCGGCGCGAAGCCTGAACTCGTGCTTTTTATCGGGCGAAGCAGTGAGTTCCAGCAGCCAGGAGAGCGACAGCAGAACGAACAGGACACTCAGCATGTACGATCTGACTTCGCAGGAGACGATGATTGCAGGCATCGCTAAACCGTATGCAAGCGCGGCTATACAGGCCCACCACTGCGACTGAATTATCTTTTGCGCAATCCAGCCGACCTGAAAGATGGAAACGACCCCGGTAATCAGCGAAATGGAACGGTAGATCAGAAGTGTTCGCCCGAAGTGGATGATGAGCTTCAGAATCAGGAAATAGAGCGGAGGATGTGCGTTGGCGCGGATGTCTTCCCAGAAATTGCTCCATTTATCCTGTTGCGCGATGAACACGTGCCAGTAGCCGTCGTATTCGATGAATTGAGACCCTCCCAGGACGAGGCGGGGAATGGCCGAAATCAATGCGATGCAGGTGAGGAGAAAAATAAATCTTTTGCGCTCGCCCGAAATCCAGGGGAATCCGCGTGGCATCAAGGGTTCAGTCTACCCCGTTGGAAAATATCGCCGGTCCACTCCTGGCGGAAGGCTTTTGTCGAGCGTAGAAGACGGTGACCATTGGCTGCGCTCCCCGGTCAGCCCGTTACAATAAGCGCTGCGGCCGGGAGATACAGCCGGGGACACGGGCAGACCCGGTTTGCGGGTAATTGCAGCGATTTCGCGCGGCATCAATGCAGGTCTGGCGAAAAAGGCATCGACCCGCGTTACGCAACAGCCGGCTCAAGCCAGGTCTCGAACGCCTGTCCTTCTTCGGCAGTCGCGTCCCAATACGCGACTTTGAATCCCGCCGCTTCTGCCATCCGCTGCATCCCACGTTCACTGAAATACTGCAGGTGGCCCGGAACATGGTTATAGCTGTACTTGAGCCAGCTCTCGATCCTTCCATCCCACCGGACGGGCCGATGCGGCGCTGTCATGAAGATCATTCCCTTTGTAATCGGGCGTAGCCGCCGCAGCATCGCTATCGGATCCGGCAGATGCTCGATTACGTGCGTGAGCGAAATCACAGCATAAGGACCGAGCGAGTCGAACCGAGGATCGTCCGACGAGGCGACGATATAGTGATCCACCCATGGACACTTATCAGCCACTTCTGTCGTGATGTCCTGCGCCACCGTGCGCGCCCGTGGTGAAATCTGCTTCGCCGCCCGCGCCATCCAGGCCAGACCCGCGCCGATCTCCAGCACCGAATTCAGTTCGGTCGCTCCCAGGCGGCCCATCACTGCCCGCAAACGGTCCGCGATGAAATCCACAATCACGCGGGCGCGCTCATCGTCGTAATAGTCGAACTGAAGTTCGTCGATGTAGAGGATGTCCAGATCACGCGGCGTCGGTAGCGGAGAAAGATAGACGATATCGCAATCGTGGCACTGAAGCAGACGATAGTGGGCTCGTTCCAGTGGAGCAATCTTGGTGTTAGTCAACTCTCCCAGATCCGAACTCACGGTGTTCGAACAAACGGGGCAAGGCCGCATTACGACAATGCTATCAATGGGTTCGCATCCGCCGATTTAGTATCCCTCGCCGGGTCTCATCGTGGACTGGCGAAGCAGGCGTCCCGATGAGTCGGGACGCGGCAGGCAGAGTGCCTGCGCCACGCGCCTTCAGGCGACTTTGAGCCGGTGGCTGTTTAGTCGCCGATCTTTTCCAGCTGAACCAGACAGCTATAGAACGTCGGGCCGCCGCCTTTGTCGGTCAGGCGCTGTGAGGTGAGCATGTTGACCGAATTTCCATCCGGCGACATTTTTGGCCAGCGGACTGATGGACTGGAAACCACGCCACGCGCCACAGTATCCGAAACCTCGGCGCGGAGGATGCACTGGCCGCGATCGTTGAATATGCGGACGGCGTCGCCGGTTACGATGGCGCGGGTAGAGGCGTCGGCGGGATGGACCGTTAGCGTGCTCGTTTGCTTGTCTTGTTCGGCGCGATAGCCGAAGGTCGAGTTCATGCTGTCGTCGTTCTTCGGCGAGATCAGTTCGAGCGGGAAGCGTGCAGCCAGGGCTTGGTCGCCCAAACGCGATTCGATCGGCGGTTCATAGTCGAGCGTTTCCGCGCGGAATTCGCATTTGCCGGACGGCGTGCCGAATCCGCCGTGGGCGAATGGCAGGAAGGGATCTCCGATCTTCAAACGCACGGAGTGTTCGGCGTCGAGCTGTTCGATGGTAATGCCGTTGACGAAAGGATGGTTCGTGTTGAGCAACGTGCGAATCATCTCGTCTTCCGTGTCGCGGAAACATGGTTCGTCAAATCCCATGCGCGCGGCCAATCGGCGGAAGAATTCTACGTTGGACAGCGCCTCACCAGGCGCCGGTAGTGCGGGTCGGGCCATTTGCAGGTGGAAATGGCCGTAGGCGTAGTAGAGATCGGTATGTTCGAGGAACGTGGTCGCCGGAAGAACGATGTCAGCGAAGTCAGCGGTGTCGGTCTGAAATTGTTCGAGAACAACCGTGAACAGATCTTCGCGACGCAGTCCTTTTCGGACCGAATGCTGATCGGGGGCGATCGCCGCGGGGTTCGAATTGTAGACCACCATCGCTTTGATGGGTGGTTCGTCGACTTCATTCAGGATACGGCCAAGTTGCGCCATATTGAGGATCCGAGCTTCGCGCTGTTGAAGATCCGGGCGCTCCACGGCAGGTCTGTTGACCTGGAACGCGTAGGAGGTGGAAACCTGGAGACCGCCGCCGACATCGCGCCACGCGCCAACCAGAGATGGCAGCAGCGCGGCCGCGCGAATCGACATCGCGCCGCGTTCGGAACGTTGGGGGCCCAGGTTGAGACGGATCGCGGCGGGCCGGGTTGTGGCGTACTCACGGGCGAGATTGACGATGTCTTCCGCTGGAATTCCGGTCAGCTCCGAGGCTCGCTGCGGGGTCCACTCGCGCATCTTTGCTTTGAGTTCTTCCACCCCCAGCGTGTGCTGTTCGACGTATTCGCGATCCTCGAGCCCCTCGCACAGGATGACGTGCATCATGGCGAAGGCGAGCGCGGCGTCGGTTCCTGGGCGGATCGGGTAGTGGCGATCCGAAAGCTTTCCTGTCCGGTTCTGATGCGGATCGATCGTGTAGAACTTCGCGCCGTTGCGGCGCGCCTCGACGATGAACGGCCAGAGATGGACGTTGGTGCCGAGGATATTCGCACCCCAGGCGATGATCAGTTTGGCGTGGCGGAATTGTTCGGGTTCAATGGCATAGCGAAAACCCAGGGCGTCGTTGACTCCGGCCATCGCAGCGGTGGAGCAGATGGTCCGATCGAGCCGCGACGCGCCGAGGCGATGGAAGAAACGGCGATCCATGCCGGAGCCATTCAGGAGGCCCATGGTACCGGCGTAGCTGTAGGGCAGGATCGATTCGGGGCCGAACTGGTCCGCTGTCGAAGCCAGTCTCGTGGCGATTTCATCGAGGGCTTCATCCCAGGAGATTCGGGTGAATCGGCCCTCGCCTTTGGCGCCGGTACGACGCATTGGATAAAGCAGGCGATCGGGCGAGTATTCGCGTTCGAGATATCGCGCCACTTTGCCGCAGAGGAAACCACGGGTGACCGGATGCGCGGGATTTCCGCGAAGCTTCGAGCCGCGGCCTTTCTGGTCAACGTCGATCAGCAGCGAACAGGCATCGGGGCAGTCGAGAGCGCAGACGGAATGGCGGGTTTCGACCATACTTCATTTAACCCGATTCATCGGTATATTTCTACCGTTGGCGTGAAGCACCAGCCTCGTGCTCCTGCCCTGGCTGTCCGTTTCGAACGTCACTGCGTCGTCGGCGTCTTTGCGGAAGAATTCGAGTTCTGTTTCGGGAAACAGGTCCATCGGCGGTTCATCGTTCTCCACCCACGCCAGGTGACCATCTTTAGTAACGATGTTCACTACCAGTTGGGCGGAAAGTTCGTAGCGGCCCATCAATCGATCGAGCTGTTTTGAGTCGAGAGTGATCTCCTTATGCACGGGCAAGGGTTTGCGCGGTGGCAACTGGTTATACGGCGTGAATCCTTCCCATTCGATCGGTGTGAAGGTGTCCCTGATGAGGTTCTCCAAAAGGTCCTTGAAGATCCCCTCCGCGTTGGCGCTGTTGGTCATGACGACGATGCCGTCCTTTGACTGGTCGAACACCACGGTGTAATTGCGGAATCCGTCTTCGTGACCTTCTTTGAAGAAGGCCTTGCCGTATGGGCTCCAATAGAGTCCCCAACCCAGGCCGTAGCTGAGCCGAATGCCGTTGTTGTCCTGGGTGGTGAGGCCTTCGAGCGTGGGGAATTGATGTTTCGAAACGATCCGGATCTGCGGCGTCAGCATTCCTGCACGGGTTTGCGTTCGCAATCCCCGGCTCTCGATCACAGCTTGCATGAAAGCTGTGTAGTCGCGGAGGGTGGTCTGCATCGAGCCCGCCGCGTCCGCGGTCTTTCGTTGCGGATGGCCGAGCGAGCGTCCATACTCGTCGTAACCGATCGCCAAATCACTGTCGAAGCGCGCCTCGGAGACCATGCTGGTGCGCGACATGCCGAAAGGCTGGAAGATTCGTTCGCGCATCAGGTCCTGGAGGGGCCGGTGAGTGACCGTTTCGACGATCAACTGCAAGAGCTGGATTCCTTCGCCTGAGTAGGCATACCTTGACCCCGGTTCGAAGTTGATATTGAGCTTCCGATCGCGGTTTATCGTGCGAAAGTTGGGGAAACCGGAGGTGTGGCTCAGGAGCATTCGCGCGGTGATTTTTTGGTATCGCGGATCACTGGCGAGGTCCTGATACGCGGAGTATTCAGGAAGCGGTTTGGGCAGGTATTGCTGGATGGGTTTGTCGAGATCGAGGACTTTCTCAGCCACCAACTGCATGACCAGATACGCGAATGTGGATTTGGTGAAAGAAGCCGCGTCCATGACGGAATCTTCGGTCAGGGGCAGCCTTTTGTCCTTGTCGCGAAATCCATAAGGCTTCATGTACGCGATCTTGCCGCGGTTGATGATGGCGATGCCGACGCCGGTGACTTCGGCGGCGGCCATCAGGTGCGTCACAGTGGCGTCGATGTCCGTTCCCGAGATCGTACTCCCGTCGAGCCGCCTGACGTTGATCGCAGCGGGAAGGGCAGACGTCGCCCCGAGCAGCGCGAGCGCCGCGATGAGGGTGATTTTCATGGCCATACCTTTAATAACGAGGCGAGGCGATGGCGGTTCGCAGCGATCTTAGCTTTTCCGGCGAGCCGGTGAAAATGTTCAACGGAAAAGTGGCATGCTGCAGGATTTGTTCGTAGATGGCAGGGGCGAGATAGAGGTTCAGACCCATGCCGGCGAGATATTGGAGGCGCAGGTTGCGGTCGCGGTTGATCTGGGCGTTGCGGAGCCAAGTGCGCAAATCGGATGCCTGAACGGCGTAAGTGGACAACAGGTCCAGCCCCGAGTTGTATCCGACTTCGCGCATCGAAGCCGCCACTTGCTTGTATTCGGGGTGTTCGAGGCGCTGCTCGATGGCGTCGATGTCGACCTTGAGCGGTTCGGCCTGGCCGACGAGAACCACGTCGTATCCCATTCCGTCGGTGTTCAGATTTCCCCAGACCGTGCCGTTGGGGAAGGCTTCGAAAAACGTGGCGATTTCGCTCTGCACCGTTTCGGGACTGCTTTCGTAGAGCGGAACCCATTGCGTGACGAATCCGCCGGGGTTCAGGTGCTTTTTCACCAGTTCGAAATATTCGGTGGAGTAGAGCGGCGCGATGCCTTTCACCCACGGGTGGATGGGGTCGGAGGTGATGATGTCGAATTTTTCGGGAGTGGTCAGGATGAAGTGGCGCGCGTCATCGTAATTGATGTGCGTGCGCCGGTCGTGCATGACGTTGTGGTTTTCTTTGCCGAAATAGCGGGCTGACGCCGGCGGGATCAGCGGTTCGATTTCGCAGATGGTGATGTGCTGGACTTCGGGATGAACCACGAAGGTTCCCGCGGTGACTCCGGCGCCGCATCCAACGACGAGAATCGATTTCGGATCATTATGCAGCAACGCGGGTAAGTGGCCCAGAAGCCGCTGCAGCCGCATGTCCTGAGGCTCGGCCGAGGCCTCGGTTTTGCCGCTCACGTGGAAGTAGGTGGTGACGCCCTCGAATTTCGTGTACGCGACGGACGAGTTCATGCCTTCAGCCACGTAGAGAAGAGTCCAGTTGCCGGTTGTGGTGGCGAGGCGACGTCCGAAGGCAATCAGCTTCCATGGGAGAACCGGAACCATCCAGATGATTACGGCAGCGGCTACGACGGCGCCGGCGGCTTTCACCGACGGTTTCATGAGCACGATCGCGGCAAGAACCGACAAGCCGACCAGGATCTGCTCCGAATGCTGTGTACCGGCGTAGCGGATAAAGACCAGGCTGAAGGCGAGGGATCCGATGATCGCGCCGATCGTGTTGGCGCCGTAGACTTCGCCGACGAGGCGTCCGGGGTCTGTGTCGTGCGCATCTTCAGAAGGCGCTACGCTGGCGAGGGCCAGGGGGAAACTCGCGCCCCAGAGAATGGTCGAGGGGAGGATGGCGATGGCGCAGCGGGCGATGTCGCTGAGGAATCCACGCCACGGGCCGGCGGTGGAATCGACGTTACCAACCCAGTAGGGGAGGAAATCAGACAGCATGAATGCGGCCACGAGGAGGGCGACGACTTGCAGGAGTTGGCAGAGCGCGAAGAGCATCCGCGGGTTGGGGTGACTGCGCGCGAGCGCCGAGCCTCCGCTGCTGCCGATGCCGAGCCCGGTGAGGAACACGCCGAGGATGATCGAGAAGGTGTAGACCGTCGGACCGAGCATGAGGGAAAGGTCGCGGGTCCAGATAACTTCCGCGCCTAGAGCGCAGAGGCCAGAGAGTGCGATGGCGAAATAGACGGCACCCGAACCGGCGGCGCGGTTGGCGGCTTCGGGCGAGGTGGAGCGGGGTTCGTATTTCACTCCGCGAGCGAGCAGGAAGCCGGTAAGTGCCACCGCGAAATTGATCGTCGCAGCAACGTACGTTGCGATCGCCATGTCGTGAACGCGGAGCAGATAGAATCCCGCGAGCAGGCACCCGAAGACGCCGCCAGCGATATTGCCGCCGTAGAAGAATCCCCACCAGGAGGTGGCATGCGGTGTGGCTTCGATCCAGCGCGAGATGGCGGGAAGGGTCGCGCCCATCATCAGGGTGGGAATCAACAGGCAGATGGCGCAGGCCACACTTCGGAGCAGGATGCCCGGCATGCCGTGTCCGATGCTGGCCGTGTAGAGGTACTGAACCGAGGGCATGCCGAATAGCACGAGGAATCCGAAGATGCCAGTGCCGAGTTCGAGCGAGGCGTAGACCTTCAGGGGGTGATTGCGCGCCGAGATGAAGCGGGGCAGGGCGAGACTGCCCAGGCACATGCCTCCCATGAATGTTCCGAGGAGGACGGCGAGGGATGCGGCGGATGAGCCGATCACCAACTGCAGGAGTTGCAGCCAAACGACTTCGTAGATGAGCGCAGAACACCCACTGCCGACAAATAGTGCCAGCAGGAGGGGCAGGTATTGGGTCACGATAGGGCTACTTCAGGCGTGTTTCGGCTTCAGGCACGAACCCGTGCAGACCTTTGCCGTCCGGTGCGGCGTAATCAATGTTTGGCAAGGTGTTTTTGATTTTATCAATCGTGTCGTGTCGAGATGGGCGATGCATGGATAGATGAAGTTGAGGCGCGATCTCCTTATGTTTTGGGGCGTAGTTTTCCGATGTTAGGTTCGGTTCGTTTGGAAATTTCTGGTCGTTCCATGTGTTTTCAGTCATTTGCCGGGTTCGTTCGTTCATTTCAGGTTTTCTCGTTTCTCTGCCACAAAGTCGATGGAAAAATTCCCGGCGTCCGGGTTCGGTGTCATCTTGTCGCCCCGTCGAGCGTTGGAGCCGGTTTCGGCATGGAAGCAATCTCTTAACAGTTGATTGTGGCAGACGGGGAGGGCGTTTTTAGTGCCGGAACTCCGCAAGTTGTTGATATTCCATGGAATTTTTGATGAAGATTGGTGGGAATAAATAGAGAGATCAGATTGGCTGGCTGATGCAGCGGCGGATCACGCGGCGTGGCAAGGAGTTTGGCGTTTTTCGCGTGAGAGGCGGTTCAGGCCTTTAACCGCGGCTCTTGTCAGACTGTCTGCGGATGCTGTCGATGATACGGCCGGCTTTGTGTTCGGCGTCGAGGATGGCCTGGAGCATCCCGCCGAATCAGCGAATCTTCTCATGAAGCTGGACTTCTTTCTCGAGTTCGTCGTCGAAGCATTCGACTTCGCTTTCGGGGATCAGTTCGTATCGTCCGGGCATCTTTTTGTCGTGGCGATCAGCAGCGACTGTGGATGCGCCTCGCGACGGAAGTGCGCCGAGTTCATTTCAGGCACGGCCGCGCGGCTCCGGCGAAAATTCTCAGGAGGCTTGGGCTTCGGCCGCCGGACTGCGGTCTCGCGCGGCGATCGCGACTTCGATCTCATAAGTCCATTGTAGTTTCAGCGAGGGCTGCTGACTTATCCTTCGAGGACGCGCCAAAGAGCCGGGCATGGAGGCTAGAGATAAGATGCCAGAATCGCCACAAAGAGCAAGATCGACGATACGCCCGTTACGACAGTCTTTTTGACGCGTCGTCTCGGTATACTGAGTCGGCTGGCGACGCCAAACGTTATCGCGGGAAGTACGAGGCCTGACGTCAGTCGACGATTCACGCTTTCAGATCACAGTGAATGCAAACGGCCTGAATGGCCCGCACTCATCATCGGTTCCGAGTCCCAGACGGCGGCAGGCACGAAAGATAACAACTCAATTAACAAAGCCGTCTGCCAACTGGATTTCTATTCAGAACAGTGATTTCGGTAACACTCGGGTCGTCTCGCCTGGATTGATGGCAACGATCTGTACCTCGATTCATCAGCCAGTTACCAGGCGGCCACGAAGGCCGCGCAGTTGGACCCGCTGGAATTAAGCGAGCAGACGCCGCGCCGACGTCTACACGATTGCGGTATGTTGGCAACGATCGATGGCGGTCGTCAGACGTTGCTGGTGCGCCGTACCCTCGATGGCTGCTCGCGACACGTGCTTCATCGGAGAGCCGACGATCTTATATAGGAAGCGATTGAGCCCAGAGGCTGAATATGGCCAAGGCACAAATCCGTATAAAAATGGGCAGATCATGCGTGTGAAGAAGCACGGCTCCGTCCGCAGCGTTGATGCGACCCAATATTTCCTTAGACCGTTATGCGAAGCGTAACGGGGATTTTGTTCTCGTTGTGCATTTTTCAGGCGGCTTTGAGACCGAGCGTATCCATGAGCTTATCGAGATCGTCAATGACGCGTTGGTAGAGGCGGTCCAGCTGAGAACGCTTCTGCTGTTGCAGCTTGCTGTCGGCGGAAACTGGTGACAGGAGCCCGGCCGTCAGAGGCGCGTAGATCCGCTCGAACAGCTTGAGGAAGACGAGGCAAACGGAGTAGCCTTCGCGCAGCAGGCGATAGCGGCGCGAGTGGGGGACTTTCTCAACGAGGCCCTTGGCGCGGAGTTTCGAAAGATCGTAACGAAGGGATGCGAGGCTGTACTCCCTGGGAGAGGCCTCAAGCGCGGCCAGGGTGTCGGCATAGATCTCCGATGTCGTGAAGGTGTTCTGCGCGGCGATATGGCTGAAGCGGACCAGGGCGTGCATCAGCGCCAGTTGCCGGGGATGATCCAGTTTCAGGCCGGGGACGCGTTTGCCGTTCGGCAGAACCGTGGGCTCGGCCAGTTTGCGCAGCTGCCCCCGATCGACGAATGTCTCGAGGATGTCCTGCTGGATGTTGTGGTAGTTGTCGATGACCGAAGACATCTTCTGTCGCAGTTCCGGTAAATATTCCACGGCTTTCTTGCAGCCATAGTCGTTGACGTTGTTGGAAGCCGGCTCGGTGCGGAGCAGAACGTGATCGCGGACGTACTGCTTGACGAAGCCGTTCCCGTAGTGGCTGCGGATGACGGGGTTGGGCAGATTCATGTCCTCGATGACGGTCTGTAGCTTTCCCCGATATTGTTTGGTGATCCTGCGGCCAAAGATCACGGTGATCTTGTTCGGCTGACCGATGGTCCTATTGGCATCCAACAGCCGTTCGCCCATCTCGTCGAGCGCAGTTCGGCGGCGGAAGATGAGGTTGTCGCATAGTTCGACCTGCGCGAAGAACAACCGATGCTGGCAACCCGCGTGTTTGCGTTCCCTTTCGGTGAAGAACGGCGTAAACGCTGCCAGCCATTTCTGGCCGCAGGTCAACAGATCGCGCGCCGTCAGGGAGTCGGCCAATTCCTGTAATCGGGCCGGATTGGAGCACCGCAGGAACGCATTGGTGCATTGCTGAAAATCGATGCTCTCCTCGCGCATGCGTACGGCCAGCCAGTGATGTTGATTCAAACAGACGCGGGCCGAGAACGGCAGGTAAGGGCATACGCGGACGAACATCCGGCCCCATCGCTCGTCGTTTACATAGAAGTTGTATTGCACGACCCAGCGCTGCGCGAACTGGAGATGCCAACGGTTTTCCTTTTTATTCCCGATGGCGATCATGATGCGGGCGGGCTCGCGGCCTTTCACAATCGCGACCACCTGGTTCGGCTTCGCTTTCCGGAAGTATGGATCGAGGAATTTGTCGCGGCGGTCCTCCGGAGTTTCCAGAATCGGCGCGCTCCACTTCTGCGAGCGGTTTACGACCCAATTCTGAAACTGAGTCGCAACCTCGTGAAGCACGTCCCGGCTCACAGGATACTGCTGCCGGTACGAATTGAAGAAACCGATCACTCTTTCCGGTTGCTGAAACGGTTGAATGAGACCGTTGAGCAACAGCCGGTCGAAGCACCGGTATCCGAATCGGATGCTATCTTTGTGATGTTCGTAAAAGGCGTTCACGGCACTCTCCTGCGGGGTCAGATACCAGGAGCTTAACGCCGTGAACGCCTTCTGTGTTTTGGGATATCAAGGGCGGAGCCCTTGGCTAGTTACTTCTTGGCGCAAAAATGAAGGCGTAAGCTCCGTCCTTTGAGCGGCAGGCGAGTTCGGAAACTGCAGGGGCGTACAGTTGCCTTTCGAAGCAAATGGTCCGGCGGATCTGCTCCGAA
>Ga0210389_10002155_pt1 | contig 15655 bp, 14 predicted proteins | sample IncBWH28OmetaG_FD_160127 | JGI IMG/M metagenome (GOLD analysis project Ga0210389, IMG submission 160127) | Forest soil microbial communities from Barre Woods Harvard Forest LTER site, Petersham, Massachusetts, United States - Inc-BW-H-28-O ...
AGGTCCACCAGACGCTGCAGGACCTCGAGCAGCTTGCGCACGTCTTCGAAATGCAGGCCGGTGGTCGGTTCGTCGAGCACATAAAACGTGCGGCCCGTCTGGCGCTTGCTCAGTTCTTTTGCAAGCTTGATGCGCTGCGCTTCGCCGCCGGATAGCGTGGTGGAGGATTGACCGAGATGTATGTAGCCAAGCCCGACGTCGAGCAGCGTCTGCAGCTTCGGCCGGATCTGCGGATTGGTTTCGAGGACCGGCAGCGCTTCTTCCACGGTGAGCCCGAGCAGGTCGGAGATCGAATGGCCTTTGTACTTCACCTGCAGGGTTTCGTAGTTGTAGCGTTTGGCGCGGCAGACGTCGCAGGTGACGTATACGTCCGGCAGAAAGTTCATCTCGATGCGTTTCAATCCGTCGCCCTGGCAGGCTTCGCAGCGTCCGCCTTTCACGTTAAAACTGAAGCGGCCGGGTTTGTAGCCGCGCTCGCGCGATTCCGGCAGCATGGCGTAGAAATCGCGGATGGGCGAGAACAATCCGGTATAGGTGGCGGGATTCGAGCGCGGCGTGCGGCCGATCGGCGATTGATCGATACGAATGACTTTATCGATGTTCAGGATGCCGGAAACCTCTCCATGCGCGCCGGGAGTTTCGTGCGAGCCGTAAATTTCATGCGCCAGCGCGCGATAGAGAATGTCGTTGACGAGCGTTGATTTTCCGCTGCCGGATACGCCAGTCACCACAATCAGCCGTCCCAGAGGAAATTCGACGTCGATTCCCTTGAGGTTGTGCTCGCGCGCATCGCGAACGACAATCGATTCGCCATTGCCGCGGCGGCGTTCCGGCGGGATCGGAATGGCAAGCGTACCCGCGAGATATTGGCCCGTAAGCGAGGTCTTGCTGGCGCGAATGGCGTCCGGGGTTCCGCTGGCGACGAGATCGCCGCCCAGGCGGCCGGCGCCCGGACCGAGATCGATGACGTAATCGGCACGTTCGATGGTTTCCGCGTCGTGCTCGACTACGAGGACCGTGTTGCCCATGTCGCGCAGAGAACTGAGCGTGTTGAGGAGCCGGTCGTTGTCGCGCGGATGCAATCCGATCGAGGGCTCGTCGAGCACATACAGCACGCCGCGCAATTTCGAGCCGATCTGCGTTGCCAGGCGAATGCGTTGGGCTTCTCCGCCGGAGAGAGTTGAAGCGGCGCGATCCAGGCTCAGGTAGTGCAGGCCGACGGATTCGAGAAATTCCAGGCGACGGCGGATTTCATCGATCACGCGGCCCGCGATCTGATTTTCGCGATCCGTCAGTTTCCAGGAGCGGGCGGAAATCAGTGCTCTCGACAGCGGCATTTCTGTAAATTCCGCGATGGAAATGTTCTTGACGCGCACGGCGAGGCTGGCCGGGCGCAGGCGTTTGCCGCCGCACGCAGGGCAGGGAACCGGCGACATGTATTCGGTGAGCCATTCCTGATAATCGGGTGGGGCGTCGCTGTAGATCTCCGCGAGCACGTCAACAATGGCTTTGAGCAGCTGTTCGCGCGTCGCCAGAGACAACTTCTCCCACGGCATCTTGAGCTTGACCTTCTGCGCTTTCGCGGCTTCGTGTATGTGGTTGGCGACGCGGCTCGACCCGGCTCCCGGACCCAGCGCGCCTTCGAGCAGCGGCTTTGACGGGTCCGCGATGAGCTTGTCGGGATCGAACGCCCACGTGCTGCCGATGCCGGAACACTCTTCGCAGGCGCCATAGGGGCTGTTGAACGAAAACGATCGCGGCTCCAATTCTGGTACGCTCGACCCGCATTCCACGCAGGCGAGCTTCTGCGAATAAAGACGTTCTTCTTTGTCGACGACCGAGATCACCACCAGCCCGTTGGCCAGCTTCGTCGCAGTCTCGATGGAAGCTTCGAGACGCTTCTCAATTCCGGGCTTCACCAGCAGGCGATCGACGATCACTTCGATGGTGTGATTGCGGCGCTTGTCGAGCGGGATATCGTCTTCGAGTGAACGGATGACGCCATCGACGCGGGCTTTGCCGAAACCCTGGCGCGCGATCTTTTCGAGCTCCTTCTTGAATTCGCCCTTGCGTCCTCGCACGATCGGAGCCATCACGAGGATGCGTTCTTCCGGCCTCAATGAGAGGACGTGCTTCAGAATTTGCTCGGTGGTCTGGCGTGAGATCTCGCTGCCGCAGACCGGGCAGTGCGGGATGCCGATCGACGAATAAAGCAGGCGCAGATAGTCGTAGATCTCGGTAATGGTGCCGACCGTGCTGCGCGGGCTTCGGCCGGTGGTTTTCTGGTCGATGGAAATGGACGGGCTCAGGCCGTCGATCGAATCGACATCGGGACGCTCCATCTGATCCAGGAACTGGCGCGCGAAGGTGGACAGCGTTTCCACGTAGCGGCGTTGGCCCTCGGCATAGATAGTGTCGAAGGCCAGTGAGGATTTCCCGGAACCGCTCAGGCCGGTAATGACAGTCAACGTATTTCGGGGAATGCGGACGCTGATATTCTTCAGGTTGTGCTGGCGCGCGCCCGAAACTGTGATTTCCTGCAGCATGAACTCAAAATGTGGTGAGACGCCGGGAGGAGCTCCCTTCTTTCAATGTACCTTTTCGTCAGATGCTGCTGAAGGCGGACCCGGCGGATCGCGGGAAACGGCTCGACGCATGGCTGCATGAGCGACTGCCGGAATATAGCCGGGCACGATTGCAGAGCTGGATTCGGGCAGGGCGGGTACAGGTGAATGGCGCTGCGGGCAAACCATCCTCTGTGATTCGCGGCGCGGAAGAGATTGACGTCGAGCCCGTTCACCTGCCGCCGCTGAGGGCTGAAGCCGAGGATATTCCGCTTTCGGCCCTTTATGAAGATGAGAGTGTGGTGGCGATCGATAAGCCGGCGGGGATGGTGGTGCACGCCGGAGCCGGAGTGCATCGGGGCACGGTAGTAAATGCTCTGCTGCATCGGTTTGGCGCGCTATCGACTGTGGGCGGCGAGTTGCGCCCGGGCATCGTGCATCGGTTGGATCGCTTCACCAGCGGTGTGCTGCTGGTGGCAAAGACCGATGCGGCGCACAGGGACCTCGCGACGCAGTTTTCTTCGCGCAAGGTCGAGAAGACCTATCTGGCGTTGGTCGAGGGCACGCTCACAGGCATGGGGCATATCGAGAAGCCCATTACGCGCGATCCCGGAAATCGTGCACGAATGACGGCCAGACTCACCACGGGCCGGCATGCCATCACGGACTGGAAAGCAATCGAACACTTCCGCGGGTTCACCCTCCTTGAGATTCGCATCGGCACCGGCCGTACCCATCAGATCCGCGCTCACATGGCGGCGATGGGTCACCCTGTCGCCGGTGACCGGCTGTACGGCGCGAAAGCGTCGCCGTGGGATCGGTATTTCCTGCATGCGCACCGGTTGGCGTTTCGGAGTCCCGCAAACGGGGGCCGAGTTGAGATCAAATCGCCGTTGCCGCCGGAGCTACTGGAATGGAAGGCGTCGCTCGACGCGCAGGGCATACACTGAAGAGTTGGAGAAAGTCGTACAAATCTTCCACAGCTTCGAAGAAGCGGACCGTGCGGATCGAGAGTACTTTGCCAGTTAAGCCCGCAGGAGCGGATCGAAATTGTGACACGGCTTCGCGAGCAACGGCATCCCGATGCGGATCAGCAAGGCTTTGCGCGAGTTTATCGCATTACTCAACTCAAACAAAGTTGATTAGCTGGTCGTAGGCGCCTATGCTGTCGCGTGGCATGGCTGTCCGCGATACACAGGCGATCTGGATATTCTGGTCCGTGGTGATCGTGAAAATGCCGAGACGCTGGTGGCAACGCTCAAGGGGTTTGGTTTTGGAGTTTGGGGCTCGATGTGGAGATGTTGCTCGCTCAAGATGTCATCGTCTAATTGGGCGTTCCCCCGAACCGTATTGATCTTCCGACTTCGATTTCCGGAGTGAGCTTTCGTGAGGCATGGGAAGCGCGCGAGTCCGGCGAACTGGATGGTCTGGACGTCGTTTTCATCGGCCGAGAGCCTTTGATTCGGAACAAGAAGGCTACCGGCCGTGCAAAAGATCCCGGAGACGTCGAAGAGTTGCGCAGGAAATCGGATTAATCCTCGTGCGGAAGTAGCCCTTCGTGTGCAGGATGGGCGAGCAAGCGTCTGCATGCCCGCCGGCTGGCGTTTCGGACTTCCGCCACGGGCGAGGGCGTGTTAGTGGAGTCGATGGTGATGCCCGATTTAGCCGAATGGAAAAGATCGCTTGAGAGCGTTTAAAAAGTAACTATGTTCAGAATCCTGATCGCTCTGCTCGTTGCCGGCACTCTCGGCGCGCAGACTCAAGCTCCGGAAAACAAAGATCCCCTGGGCCGGACGACGCCACAAGAGGCGATCGTTCACTTTCTGGAAGCGTGCCACTCGCGCGACTATGGCAAGGCGCTGCTTTATCTTGATCTGCGGAAGATGCCGGCCGCGCAGCGAGCCCAGGAGGGTCCGAAACTGGCGGGGCAGTTGGAAGACCTCCTCGACGATACGGCCTTCGAGATCACGACGTTGAGCCGCGCTCCCGAGGGTGATCAGGCAGATGGACTGGCGCCAGGGCTCGAAAGACTGGCGACGTTCAAGGTCCAGGGGAAAACCCTGGAGATGCATCTGGAGCGGGTGGAATTGACGCCCGGAGTCCGGGTCTGGCTGGTTTCGCCTGACAGCATCGCGATGATTCCCCAGGCGCATCAGCTTGTGGAAGAGACGCCGTTTGAAAAGACCCTGCCGCAGCCGCTCGTTACTTTCGAGATTTTAGACACGCCCGTTTGGCGCTGGATCGCATTGATCCTGATCGGGGCGGCGCTGTGGGCAGCGGCGGGAGTCCTGACCAGAGCCCTTACCGGCGCGGTGCAGCGGTTCAAAGCCGTGCCGGCATTTTGGCGTCCCTTGCGTGTTCTGGTGACCGCTGCGGGCCTCCGCGCCGCAATGGAATTCGCACCCCCGCCACGCTTTCGCGCACGTTCCTCGAACGTGCGCTTACGCTGATTTTCGTCCTCGGACTGGCTGGAGTGGTCGGCGGCGCGGTCGATCTGGCTGGGGAGCGTTGGCGTTCCCGGCTGGATCCTCGCATGCAGGCGGTAAGCTTCTCGGTGCTTCCGCTTGTCCTGCAGATCGTCAAACTCTCTTTGTACGTGATCGCGATCCTGGGAACATTCGGCGCATGGGGTTACAACACCACCACGATTTTGGCGGGACTCGGCGTCGGGGGCCTGGCGGTGGCCCTCGCGGCTCAGAAGACCATCGAGAATCTGTTCGGCGGTATCTCGGTGATCGGCGATCGCCCGGTCCTCGTAGGCGACGTTTGCCGCTTCGGCGATCGAGTCGGCACGGTAATGCACATTGGTTTGCGATCGACGCGCCTGCGCACGGCCGATCGCACGATTGTGAGCGTGCCCAACGCGCAGTTTTCGGCGATGGAGCTGGAAAACATTTCGGGACGGGACAAGATCTGGTTCCACCCGACACTCAATCTGCGGAGGGACACGACATCGGAGCAGTTGCTCAAAGTGCTTGCGTCCTGCCGGGAGATCCTTACAAAACGCGAGAAAGTTGAGACCGGAAAGATACCCGTACGGTTCATTGGCGTTGGGCCGTATTCGCTCGACATTGAAGCGGACGCCTATGTGGCGACCGGAGATTTCGATGAATTCATCGCGATACGGCAGGAATTGCTGATTGAAATGCTGCGAGCTGTGGAACAAGCAGGCACCGGGCTGGCAGTGCCTCTGCAGGAGAGTTTCGATGGCGGCAAGGTGGGCCGGGCGGCGACGTAGGGGAGTTTGATTTCAGACGACATCGGCGTCCCGGCAAAGAGGCAGCAGAGACCGGGATCTGGGGTTGCTCACAAACCAGCCAAGTTGGTCACATTCAATAGCTGCCGTCAGTTCTTACTTGCCGGCGACCGATATTGAAATGGCTTTTCGCCGGGATCAATCGTGACATGACGGTCTGGCAGCGGTACTCGAATTCCTGTTACGGTGATTCTCGATAACCTGGCAGAGGGCTCCTCGCGGGAAGAGATCCTCCTAAGCTATCCGGCTCTACGGCCGGAACATATCGAGGCCGCCCTTGCGTATGCTGCGGAGTTGGCGCACGAAGAGCGTTTGATTCCCTTACAGGTCCCTTGAAATTCAAGATCGACGAAAACCTGCCGTCCGATCTTGTTACTGATCTGAACCTTGCCGGGCACGACGCCCACACAGTCCTCGAAGAGAACCTGGCGGGAGCGGCCGATTTGATCGTTATTGCCGCTGCCTTTCGAGATGGCCGGATCCTGTTGACTCTCGACAAAGGGATTGCCAATCTTATTCGGCATCCCGTGAACAGCCATGCGGGAGTGGTCTTGTTCCGGACTGGGGCACTTCCGGCCGCTTTGCGGTGCTGGAATTCGTCAGATCGCGTCCATTACCCACGCGGCCGTATAACGCCTATTCCCTCTGAGGCGAGTCGCGACGAGGGTAAACCCTATCCCTGAAGTTGGATCCATCTGTGCCGCTGCTGCGGCTTCACGCCCGGAAGGTTCGCTCGTCAGGGAGATTACGTGTTTGCGCGATCCTCAATGCTCGCGCGGCACTGCTGCCGCATGAGTCGGGTGCAGTATCGCCGGCGGCCGTTTCATCCACATCGAGAATATGACTCCAGCGATCACTACGGCGAATGTTCCGATTACGTTGAACCACAGGTACGCGATATGCGTGAACAAGGAACACGCGATGATGACTGCTTCCCCCGTAATCATGGCCCAGAACGCGGCGGAGCCCTGCACACGCTTGAAGAAGAATGCCAGGACGAACACGCCCAGCAGCACCGGGTAGAAATACGAACCCACCAGATTCACAGCCTCGACCAGTGATCCGAGATTTCTCGCGAACTGCGCGAACAGCACGGCCCATGCCCCCCAGACCGCCGTGCACACGCGCGACACCATCAGGTAATGCCGATCGCTTTCGTCGGGACGCGCGAGCCTTCGGTACAGGTCCATCACGCTCACGGCAGCGAGGGAGTTGAGTTCTCCGGAACTCGACGACATCGCCGCATTCAATATTACGGCGATGACCAACCCAATCACGCCCGCCGGGAAGTACTTCGTTACGAAGGTAAGAAAGATGTAGTTGGTGTCATTGAAGCCGTTTTGCTTTTGCGTTTTCTCGTAGAGCTTAATGCCGTTCTGGCGAACATTGTCGATCTCTTTCTGCGCTCCGCGATATGCCTGCACGGCGGCGCCAAGCTTCAGGGCGTCGTCCTGTTTGCGGGCGGCGTTCAGTGCTTCAGCCGCCTTTTCGCGCTTCAGCCACGCGGTGTCGAACCCTTTCTGAACATCCGCGAATGCTGGCTGGGACTGAATCGCCTTCATTGCCGTCTTCTCGAAGAGCACGGGCGGCTGCGCAAACAGATAAAACACGAAGACCATCGCACCGACGAAGAGAATGAAGAATTGCATCGGAACTTTGGCCATCGCGTTGAACAGCATGCTGAGTTTGCTCTGCGCCACGGATTTCCCCGACAGATACCGCTGCACCTGCGATTGGTCGCATCCGAAATATCCCAACGCAAGAAACGTACCGCCCAGCAGCCCGCTCCACAGGTTGTACCGGTTATCCCAGTCGAGTTTCGTATCGATGGCGTTGAGCTTGCCGACAGCTCCGGCCAGGTAAACGGCGTCGGTAAAGGTGACCCCATGCGGCATCAGGGAGACCACAGTTACAAGCGCCAGGATCAGGCCGGCGAAGATGATGCACATCTGCATCACGTCGGTCCACGTAACGGCGGGAATGCCTCCCCACGTCGTGTAGAGGACGCAGACGAGTCCGATGAGGAGCGTGGTAAGGCGGTCGTTCCAGCCGAGGATGACGCTCATAACGATCGCAGGAGCGTAAAGCGCCAGGCCCACAGCCGCGCCGCGCTGGATGAGGAATACGATGCCGGCGAGCGCGCGTGTTTTCACGTCGAACCGGCGCTCAAGGTATTCGTAGGCCGTATAGACTCCGGCCTTATGGAAGATCGGCACAGCCGTGGAGGCGAGGATCACCATCGCGATCGGCAGGCCGAAATAAAACTGCACGAAGCGCATGCCGTCGACGTAGGCCTGGCCGGTGGTAGCGATGAAGGTGATGGCGCTGGCCTGGGTCGCCATGATGGACAGGCCCATCGCGTACCACGGCATGGTCTTGCCGGCGAGCAGATAGTGGCTTGTGGTCGTACCGCCCCGCCCTCGCCACAGTCCGAAGCTGGGTATCGCGATAATAGCCGCGATCATCACGATCCAGTCGAGTGTTGTCATGCGAAATAACGGGTGAACGTGTAGAAAAGGAGAATCAATACCGCCAGCCAAAGCAACACGACGACATACACGTTGCCCCAGGTCGAAAGAATCGGGGGCGGTTCGCTGTCATAGGCCTCCGGAGGCAATCTGAACTTCACGCCAGTAGCTCTCCGCGCATCACGGTAACGGCTTGCCCCGACATCCAGACCCGGTCCCCACCCAGGCGTACCTTGACGACGCCGCCGCGCGCCGACGCCTGAAAGGCGATCATCTCGGTCTTACCCAGCCGCGGACCCCAGAACGGAGCCAGCGCCGAATGCGCCGATCCCGTTACCGGGTCTTCGTCGATGCCGGATCCCGGCGCGAAGAAACGCGAGACGAAATCGTATTCGGGGTCTTTGGATTTGGCGGTCACGATCACGCCTCGGACCGGCAACTGCCGCAGCAGATGGTGATTCGGGTTGAGCGAGCGAAGCGTCGGCTCGTTCGCCACCTGAACCAGATAGTCGAATTGGTTGCGCCCGACCCAGGTCAGATCTGCCCCGAGCGCATCGGCAAGTTGCGGCGGGGCCTCGGCAGTCTCCGCCAGTTTGGCGGGGAAATCCATCTCAATCCATGCCCCATGCCGTTTGCACGTGAGCAAACCGCTGCGCGTGTGAAAGCGCGCCTCGGCCGCGGGTTCCACATGACCGTCTTCCCAGAGCACGTGGGCGCTCGCGAGTGTCGCATGGCCGCAGAGATCGACCTCGATCGCCGGGGTCAGCCAGCGCAATCGATAACCGCCGTTTTCCGGGTGCAGGAAGGCCGTCTCGGAGAGATTCATTTCGCGCGCTACGTTGCGCATCCAGTCTTCGTCGGCCGGGGCAGGGAGCACGCACACCGCAGCCGGGTTCCCTGCGAAGGGCTTCGACGTAAACGCGTCCACCTGTACGATGTGAACCGGCATCACTCCATAGCATCACACGGGGGCCGTAAACTGAAGACATGTCCCTGACGATATCCGGGCGGACGTTCCGCTCGCGCCTCATGATCGGTACCGGCAAATACCGCAGTTTCCAGGAAATGGCGCGGTGCCATGCGGCTTCAGGCGCCGAAATCGTTACTGTCGCGGTGCGGCGCGTGAATCTTACCGACCGCTCGAAAGAGTCGATGCTCGATTACATCGACCGAGAACGCATGTTCATTCTGCCCAATACAGCCGGCTGCTATACAGCCGATGACGCGATACGCACGGCGCGCCTCGGGCGCGAAGTCGGCTTGTCGAACTGGGTGAAGCTGGAAGTGATCGGCGACGAGAAAACGCTGTTTCCGGATAATGCCGGTTTGATCGAAGCCACGCGTGTACTGGCGAAGGAAGGATTCGTGGTGCTGCCGTACACGAATGACGATGTCGTGAACGCGCGGCGGCTCATCGACGCGGGCGCCGCGGCTGTGATGCCGCTGGCGGCGCCGATCGGATCGGGTCTGGGCATACAGAACACCACGAACCTGCGCATCATGCGCGAACTGATCACCGAAGTTCCGTTGATTGTGGATGCGGGCGTCGGCACAGCATCCGACGCGGCCATTGCGATGGAACTGGGCGCGGACGGCATCCTCATGAACACGGCAGTGGCTGCTGCCGACGATGCGGAGAAAATGGCTCTGGCCATGAAGCTCGCAGTGGAGGCGGGACGGCTCGCCTGGGAAGCGGGCCGGATGGAGAAGAAGCTGTATGCCAGCGCCAGTAGTCCGTTGGCCGGAGTGGTTGGAAGAAGCTGATTCGGGTTGAAGAGCGAAGCCGGTTCTACTTACTCACGCGCATAACGTCGATTGCTTCCAGCATTCGCACCGAGCGGGCGCCTTCCTTATCGTTCGGACAGACCAGCCGGAATGGCCCCTGATTGCCTTCGAGCGGTTTGCCGTCGCGCTTGTCTGCGACCAGGATCGATTCGTTACCGAATTGCTCATCAATCTCTCCCAACGAGAAGAGGACCTGGTAACCGTCGTGTGCCCTGGCCAGAACGTAGGTCGTCAGCGCCTTGCCGCGCAGATCTTTGCCCGTCGGCGCGCCGGCCCGTTTAAGAAGCTCGCGCAGTGCGACGCCCTCGTAAACGACGTTGTTTCCCTTGGGATCGGGGATCGTGGCAGTCGCGCGGGGCATCTTCGCCAGATCATCGGCGGTCAGCTTCAAGGGCGAAGAAACATCCCCGCCCACGGCGATTGCAGGAGCCTGAGCGAAGACAAGTCCGGCGCAGAAGGCAAAGCAGAGGATTGTTCGCTGTATCACTGGTGATCCTTTTGTGCAGGGACGTAGCCGAAGTCTCTGAGTATCGCGCGGCCCTGTCCGTGCAGAATGAAGTTGGTGAATTTCGCCGCCTCGGATTTGTGCACGGAGGAGGCAATAACACCCAGTTCCTGAGTGATTGGACGATGCAACGCGTCGTCGATGCGGATCACTTTCCCGTGTTCTTTCATGACAAGCGAGTAGGCTGTGAACACTGCATCGGCGTTTCCACTTGCGCCATATTGCTTCGCCATGTTGATGTTGTCGGCGTAGACAATTTTTGCCATCACTCTGTCGAGCAGGCCGGCCTTCCGCAGCGTCTCGATGGTGGCGGCGCCATAGGGCGCGAGCTCCGGCTTCGCTACGGCGATGACGCGCACCTGGGGGGAAGCCAGGTCTTCGATGCTGTTGACTGTGATGCCGGGCGACGGCAGCCAGAGCGCGAGCACGCCATCCGCATAGGCTGCCCGGGTCCCGGAAACCAGCATCCCCTTGTGCTCCAGTTCCTGGACGTGTTGGGAGTCTGCTGCCAGAACGGCGTCGAAGGGCGCGCCATTTTCGATCTGCTGCGTAAGCTGGGCTGTCGATCCGAAACTGAACACCGGATGGATACCCGCCTGCGACTCAAACTGCGTCCCTAATTCCCGGGCGACTTCGGTGAGGTTGGCGGCGGCCGCGATGGTGATCTGTGGTCTGGTGGATTGCGCCGAAGCGAAGCACGCGATGGTGAGGGTCCACAGACTGACGTTTTTAAATGTCACCGCCATCTATACAAAAATACTACACACGGATCGCGCCGCCCGGCATTTCTCACTACGCAAAGTTTCGAGCCGCGACCGCGAGGAAGCGGTCTTCTCCTATCAGACAGGAAAAAACCGCTTGCTTGCGCACGCGGCTCAGCGTCAGCCTTTTTGTTTCAGACGGGCAGCCAGGCTTCAACGCGCGTGCCGCGTGCCGGCGCAGTTTCCACCAGCAACTTGCCGGAATAAGCCCGCACGATTCCGCGAACCGCCGGAAGCCCGAGACCGCGACCCGGCAGCTTGGTGGTGAAGAACGGATCGAACGCGCGTTCCAGCACTTCCGGAGTCATGCCGCAGCCCGTGTCCTCGACGATGATGCCGAGGCACTCTGCCGGTCCCGTATCGCCTTCCTCAAAGCTGGCCTTCGTAGTTTGCGGCGCGAGAGCCGTCTCGATCGCCACTCGAACTACGCCGCCCGCCTGGCCATAGGATTCGGCAGCATTCAGGATCAGGCTCCACAGAAGCGTCTCGAATGAGCGGCGGTCTCCATTCCACACTGTCGCCGCCACCTCGCGGGTAACGGTGACATTGGCAGGCAAAGAACGGTTTGCCAGGATCCATTCGAGGAACTGATCCAACTGCAATCGCTCGTTGAAGCGCGGCCGATAACCCGCTGTCGCCAGGAGCATCCGGACCAGATCCGCCGAATTCTCGCCCGCCTCGATGATGTTGTCCAGCATGGGCTTGGCCTCGTGGTTGGTCGGCAACGAGTTCCGTGCTAGGGAAGCGTAGCCGATGATCGATGTGAGCAGATTGTTGAAGTCGTGCGCCAGTCCGCCCGCCATGAGTCCGAGGCTCTCCCAATGACGGACTTCTCTGAGCCTTTCCTCGATCCGCTTCCGCTCGTGCTCCATTCGTTTGCGTTCGCTGATGTCACGAGCTGCGGCGTGAATGACGTGCTCTTCTCCCGTGCGAACGCCGGTACAGCCCAATTCGATTAAGGCCGGGGTTTGGTCACGGCGCGTAAATGTCAACTCGATGGGCCGCGCGGCGCCTGATCTGGCGGCTTCCAGCAGATTGGCAAGGCTTGGCCTTTCGGGTTCCGGAACAAAGGAGTCAATCGGGCGTCCGGCCAGTTCGCTGTTTGTCCATCCGAGTTCCGTGCATGCCCGAAGGTTCGCGTAACGGATGCGGCCGCCGCTATCGAGCAGCAGAATCCAGTCGCTTGCGTGATCGCCAATGAACTTGAAACTCGCAAGTTCCTTCGCGGCGGCAGCATGCTGGTCCCGCAGGAGCCGCAGATGCGCAAAACCGGTGGAGAACAATGGCCCAAGCACGGCAAGCGCCAGCCAGCTTTGTGGTGTGGGCGGCTCGGGAAAAAGGAAAAACGCAAAAACCGCACCCAGGAACGTCGACAACATACCGGGGCCGGCTCCCCCCAGGAATGACGTCACGGCAACAGCGGGGTAGAAATACAGGAACGGCGCCCAAGGCTGTTGCTTGATCAACGCCAGCCGAAGCGCGCCGGAAACGATGATCAACGCGACCGCGAGCGTATAACCGAATAACGGCGGGCCATAATGCAGTTTTGCCCGAAGCACCACCGGAGGCGCGCCGGAACTCGATTTTTCCAGCGAATCCGACTCCAATCCCACAGCCCCCCCGAGTACTATTGGTACCATTCCCGTGACCTGGTGATTATAGGCACAGCCGCTCTGAGATGCAAGTGATGATAACTGTGGAAAATGTTTCGCACGGACAATTGACCGGGTATTTGGCAGACTAAGTTATAGTGGCTCTATTGTTTGATGGCCGGGTCGCGAACTCGATGAGCCCGATCGAACCCCAAATTCTGGCGGTAACTTCACCTTCCGCATCAGGTTGGATGGATCGAGCGGCGGGATTGGCGGCTTAGCCATGCTGGTCGATTTCGAGCTGATCCAGAGGGCTCAGCAAGGCGACGCCGCTGCGTTCAACCAGATCGTTATGGCCTATCGCCGCCGTATCCTCGGGACAATTTCCCGGTTGATCGGCAGGCCGGAGGACGTTGAGGATGTGTCTCAGGAGGTGTTTATCCGCCTGTATTTCTCCCTCGGGCAACTCCGGACACCCGAAGTCTTCGAGCCATGGCTCTACCGTCTGACGGTCAACGCATCGTACGACTATCTGCGGAAGGGAAAACGCCGGCTGGAGTCCCGGATGGCCGACCTTTCGGAACAGCAGGTCATGATGGCCGATGCGGTGGCCGGTTCGCGGGCACAGCACGACGAGGGTGAAAAGCGCCGCGTGCGCGACACGGTGCAGGAACTTCTCTCAGCGGTTTCCGAGGACGATCGTATCCTATTGACTCTAAAGGAAGTGGAAGGTTTATCGCTGAAGGAATTGGAAAAGATCTACCATGTCAATGAGAATGCGCTCAAAGTCCGCCTCTTCCGGGCGCGGCAACGGGTATTAAAAAAGATGAAGGAAGTAACCGGACCTTCATCTCCAATCGCCAAAGAAGATGAGGTGGGGTGAAAAAAGCGGTATTATGAACTCCAATAAGTCAATGGCAGATGGAAACTCTAGTGAAAGCCGCCTCGACGAGCTGTTTCTGGCATATCGACAGGCTTGTCCCGACCCGGAAGCGGCTCCGAACTTCATGCCCGAGCTCTGGGCGAAAATTGAGGCACGGGAAGCTTCCACCAACTGGTTCGGACGTGTGGCGAAGGCACTGGTAACAGCCGCATTGGCCGCCACCGTCATTCTGGGCATGATGATCTCGTCGGCGAACAAGCCGAATGCATTTTTCAACGCCACGTTTGTTGATGCAGTGCAGGCAGACCAAATGGCCGGATTGGAACCGCTCCACATCGATCGCCTTGCTCAGTTGGAGCAGCAGTAAGAAATGCCCCGTTCCCGGGTGACCATCGCACTCTACCTCGTTCTTGTGTTCGCTAGCGGCATTCTGGTGGGAATCGAATCCCACCGGCTTTACGCGACTACCAGTACTGCGCGCGCCAACGCTTCGCCGCAAACGATGAGCGAGTTCCGCAAACGCTACCTGGATGGCATGAAGAACGAAGTTGGCGCGAGCGGTGAACAGATCGTTGATATCAATAACATCCTCGAAGACACGAAGAAGAAGGTCGAGGAGCTCACCGCCGCGGAGAAACCCCTGCACGACAAAATTCAGCAGGAGCATATCGATCAGATCAAATCTCTGCTGACGCCCGACCAGCGCGTCCGGTACGAGAAGTGGCGTGCAGCCCGCGAGCGTGCCAAACGCCAGGCCCAAGGCCAGAAATAGAGTTTTCCGGGCCGCGACCAAAGCGTTCCGAGCCGCGACCGTGAGGAAGCGGGGACCTATTTTGTTGCGAGCCTTGCGCTCTTTTCGCTGCGGCTCTTCTGGTATTTCCTCTCGAACTTATCCACGCGGCCGGCAGTATCCACGAGCTTCTGTTTGCCAGTAAAAAAGGGATGACAGCTGGAGCAGATTTCCACGCGGATGTCGCCTTTGTGCGTCGAGCGGGTCTTGAAGGTGTGGCCACAGGCGCAGACCACGTTGAGCTCATTGTAGGCAGGGTGAATTCCTGTTTTCATCTTGAACCTTTCGGGGAATTTTTATCTTAACATGCCAAAAGCCCCGATGAGCCGTAGCGTGGCTCACCGGGGCTTTTGTAGCCTGTAAATTACCTGAGGCAGTTACTACGCACGCAAATTGCTACGCGACGAGGCGACCGGTCCACAGGAACTTGATCCCGCCACTGAGAGCGGGGATCGGCAACGTTAGAACGGTCGACTCAACAGTCGGCCACCTCGCGCGGTCTACTACTTGAATTCATTATTTCTGGACCACCTCCTTCTTCAGTGATACCTACAAAATACGTCGTGACTCGAATGTTGTCAAGAGACGTTACAAAGGATTTATGGTATTGTCTACCGCTAATTGTGCCGTCTGCGGTTTGTAACTCGACCTATAGCGTAGCGGTGGCAGAGTGGCAGGTCGGTGGTCCGTGAAATAACCTACGAAGAATGCGCGATTTCGTTTACGATCAACCAGGCTCTCGCGTGATCTTCGGCGTAGGCGCCTTTGACCGCCTCGCGGACGAAGTAAAACGCCTCAGCGTGAGCCGGGCGATGGTTATATCGACGCCCGAACAGCGTCGCGAGGCAGAGGAAGGTGCGCGTCTGCTCGGTGGTCTGGGTGTAGGCATCTTCTCTCAAGCCGTCATGCACGTCCCGATTGAAATCGCTCGGGCTGCACGGGAAGTGGCGCGCCAGCTCAATGCGGATTGCTGCGTGGCGATCGGTGGAGGGTCAACCATCGGTCTCGCCAAAGCCATCGCCCTCGAAAGCGATCTTCCGATTCTCGCCGT